>MDTG01180918.1_pt1 | contig 16296 bp, 14 predicted proteins | sample 811421 | NCBI WGS metagenome assembly MDTG01 (sample SAMN05326645, study PRJNA326480) | marine metagenome | isolation source: seawater | place: Pacific Ocean: South East | collected 2011 | reverse complement strand
AGGTATTCCTGTTGTTAATTGCTCTAATGCTTGTGCAACCGGTGCAACAGCATTCAGAGAAGCCTGGACTTCAATCAAAGCTGGTCTCTATGATGTTGTGTTAGCAGTAGGAGTTGAACAAATGGGAACCGGTCTGCTTGGAGGAGCTGGTGGTGGAGCTGGCATACCTAAGGAAGGCCTTCTGGGCTCAGGAACAATGCCTGCGGTATTTGCTGAAGCTGGAATGGAGCATGCTAGACAGTATGGAACAACTTTTGAACAATTTGCAAAGATCTCAGTCAAAAATCATCATCATTCAACTATGAATCCAAAAGCTAGATATCAAATTGAAACTCCTCTAGAGGAAGTGATGAACGCAGAAATGATTTCATATCCTAATACTAAATTGATGTGTTCGGTTAATGTAGATGGCGCAGCCGCTGCTGTTTTAGTATCAGAAAAGAAAGCAAAAGAGCTTGGAATGCAAAGGGCAGTTAGAATCAAGGCATCAGTCATGACAAGCGATCCTTATCAAGAGCGAGATCTAGTTATGCCAGATGTAAATAGCTGCACAAGAAAAGCTGCAGCAGAAGCTTATGAAATGGCAGGTCTAGATTCAACTGACATTGATCTTGTGGAATTACATGATTGTTTTGCAACTGCAGAAATGTTGCATTATGAAAATTTAGGGCTTTGCAGTGATGGAGAAGCTGGACGATTGATTGATGAAGGAGAGGTTGAACTTGGAGGAAGAATCCCTGTTAATGTTTCCGGTGGATTGCTTTCAAAGGGACATCCCTTAGGCGCAACGGGTATTGCGAACATTTATGAAGTTTGTACTCACTTAAGAGGAGAGGCAGGAGAAAGGCAAGTAGAAAATGCTAGAATCGGTATGACACATGTCATAGGTTTAGGAAGCGCCTGTGGAATCCATATACTTGAAAAAGCTTAAAACCTCCAATGAAAATTGGCGTTGTTAGCGATACGCATAACAACCTCAAGAATATTGAAATAATCATCAATATATTTAATGATGAAAAAGTTCCAATAGTAATCCACACTGGGGATATATCTAATGCCATTACGTTACAGAAATTTTCTAGACTGAATTCTGAACTTATTGGCGTTTACGGAAACAATGATAGATATGAATCAGGTCTTAAACAAGTAGCACAAAAAAATAACTTTCAGTTCCAGGAGCCGCCCAGAAGACTGAGTTTGCTTGATAGGGAAATTGTTATTTTTCATGAACCAGACAATATTGATCAATTCTTATCAGAAAATAAATTCATTAATGTGGTCCTTTATGGTCACACACACCGTTATGAAAATAACACGAAAAATGGGATTCTTTATTTTAATCCAGGTGAGTCCGCAGGAATGCAAAAAGGCTGCAATGCAGTTGGAATTCTTAATCTAATAAATTTGGAAGCTAAAAGAATTTTCTTTTAAGCATTCTAAGTAAAAATATTACTAATATGCTTGCAGGAATAGTAATTACTAATGGTCGTAATGGCCTTAAAGAAATGTTTTGCTCAAGAGATAAATTAAAAAAAAACGTAAATAAGGAAGGTGCATACTCTGTATTCGAAATATCTATTTGAGCAGGAGTTATAAATAAAAATAAAGATAGAAAGAAAATTTCTAAAAAATATTTTTTACTTACTGATGCAATAACGAAACAAACTAAAAGAGAGCTCAATAAATAAATAAACCAAAACATTAAATTATCTCAATAAATTTATAATATCTTCCTTAATTAGCTGACTTCTCCACGTTGTAATTTCATTACAGGCGATTTCTACGCCTTCTTTTAGAACTAACCTCAGAAAATCTTTCTGGGCCTTTTTTGAAAAAAACAAAGTCGGATTAATCTTCTCTCTTTTTGAAATTTCCTCTACGTACCCATTTAACCTTCTCAGAAGTTCAACTTCTTGGGCTTTTGTTATAGTCCTTTCTAGATCTGCATAATTTGAAAGTGGATTAAAAGTTGTTTTTAAAATCTTCTCAGTTTCTTGATTATGCCAATCTAGTTTAGTGGTTTTACTTAGTGCCTCTTTTTGAACTTCATGAAGATAAATTAAATACTCTACATCAAGTGCCGCATATTTGAGCTGTGAATCAGTAAGAGGTCTTCTTATCCAATTTGATCTGGTTTCATTCTTATTAAGAATTATATCTAATTCTTTTTCAACTAAACTTTGATAACCAATGGAAAAATCCCCATCTAAAAGTGCATTAGCAATTTGAGTGTCAAAAATATTTACAAGTTCTTGATTTGTCCAAGAAAAAATCGCTTCTATATCCTCTTTGCAAGAGTGAAATATTTTGGTCAAAGATTGAGAAAATAAAAAACTAGCATGGGGGCCAGGATCATCAATCAGGATTGTATCGATAAGGTAAATCTCTTCTTCGTCATTTACCTGGAGCAAGGCTAACCTCATGTTATCTCTAGTAGTTCTTCTAAATTCTGTATCAACTCCGACATATTTCTTTCTAAGAAACTCTTGGTTCAGGTAAGCTAAATCTTCAATGGAATCTATATACGTAAACAAATTTCTGAATTTATTGTTTTTGTTGATAAATAATATCGACTATTTCTTTTTCTGGGGTAAAACCTGAAATAACTTTTTGCAAAATATCTCTTAATGCTTCCAAATCTCCTTTTTTTTCTGCTTCTTTCAAGGAATCCAGATATATTCCTAATTCTTCCTTCGATAAAAAATCTTCTTCTGCTCTTAGTATTTGTTGGTGTTCAGTAGAACTTACATTATCTCCTATCAGCAATTCTTCATAAAGTTTTTCGCCAGGCCTTAACCCTGTGAATATAATCTCTATATCGCCATAAGGGTTTTCTTTATCTTTAACTTCCATTCCGCTAAGGTTTATAAGACGTTTTGCCAGTTCATATATTTTTACTGGGTCTCCCATATCTAAAACAAAGACATCACCACCTTGCCCCATCGCTCCAGCTTGAATGACCAATTCAGCAGCTTCTGGAATAGACATGAAAAATCTGATTACTTCCGGATCAGTTACAGTCACTGGCCCGCCATCTTTTATTTGCTGTTGGAATAAAGGAATTGCAGATCCCGAAGATCCAACAACATTTCCAAACCTGACCATTATCATCTTAGTATGAGAATTCTCAGCCATAGATTGAAGTATTAATTCAGAAAATCGCTTTGTAGCACCCATAATGTTAGAGGGCCTTACGGCTTTATCAGTTGATATAAGAACAAATGTACTCACCTTAGCTTCATTAGCAGCTTCTGCACACACTCTTGTTCCTTCTATATTATTAAGAACTGCTTCAAAAGGATTTTCTTCAACAAGAGAGACGTGTTTATAGGCAGCTGCATGATAAATGGTATCTACATTGAAAGATTTGCAAACATCAAGGATTCTTGATTTGTTGCAGACATTTGCAAGTATAGAAAAAATTGGAATATTGGAAGATTGAGACTCAATTTCTCTCTTAATTGAATATAAAGCAAATTCGCTAGAATCTAGAAGAATAACTTTATTAGGCTTGTTTATTGACACCTGTCTTGAAATCTCTGACCCAATAGATCCACCTGCTCCGGTAATAAGGACAACCTTATCTTGGATATTTCTATGTAAAAGTTCCTTATTTGGAGGTACTTCAGTTCTACCAAGTAAGTCTAGAATATCTGGTTCCTTAAGTTCAGAAACTAAAACTTTCCCTTGAGCCAGCTCCGCTAAACCCGGTAAAATCCTAACCTTAACAGAAAATTTTTCAATGTCTTTTAAAAGAGAATGGAGCGTATGCCTAGAAGCTGACGGCATTGCAATCAAGACTTCATCTACCTTCCCTCTATCTACTAGTCTTTTAAGTTTTTTAGGATGAATTACTTTAACTCCAACAAGATAAGAACCATGAAGTGATGTATTTTGATCTACAAAAGCCACTGGTTCCATCTCTTTACTAACCCTTAGGGCGCTTGCTAACTGAACGCCTGCAGATCCGGCTCCGTATATAACAACTCTTTTTTCTGACTTTCTATCAGATAAAATATAATTTGCCACGAGTCTGGTACTTATTATGATGAAAGAAAAAGTAATCAAAGTAACCATCCATTCTTTGAGGCTTAACAAATAGCTAAAGTTTTTTGAGTTTAAGTAACTCCATATATAAATAAGAAAAGTGTTCAAGCTGAGCACAACTATAGCTGCAGAGAATACTCCCTTAAATAATGTAAAGATTAAAGATGTGTCAATGAACCTTATCACAGAGCTATAAACACCTACAGTCCAAAAAACAAAAACAGTTAAGACAGGGATAAAGAAAATTCGCAGTTGGCTAAATAAATCTAGTTCAAAGAATAACTCCTCGCTTACTATTAAGGCAAAAGATATGGCAAAAGAAATAGCAAGAAAATCACTGATAAGCACAATGAGCTTTTTTGTCTTTCTGGAAGAAGAAATTAGAAAAACTTTAAGCCTCATACTTTCAGATAAGTTAGTGAGAAATATTTTCTCTCTTAAACACTTTCATTATGGTGAGCCAAATTATATAAAAATCAAGGGAGATTGATTGTCTTATTAGGTACTCTTTATCAAGTTCAACCTTCTTTTCTATCGTTAACTCATCTCGACCATTAACTTGAGCCCATCCGGTCAGACCTGGTGTAAGGGTATCGATACAATCTCTTTTCCTGAGATTTATTAAGTCTTTTTGATTAAATAATGCTGGTCTAGGTCCAACAAAACTCATATCACCTCTGATAATTGATATCAATTGGGGGATCTCATCTAGACTAGTTTTTCTCAGAAATTTTCCAAATGCTGTGTAATAAGATAATGGGTCAATCATTAAGTGTGTAGCAACTTGGGGAGTATCCAGAATCATAGTTCTAAATTTTGGCATTTTGAAAATACAGGAGCCTTTTCCGACCCTTTCGGACCAATGTAACGCCCCTCCTTTAGAGTCAATTTTGATCACAGTTGCTATGAGCATCATAGGTATCAAAAGCAGGCAAAGAAGCAATAGTGCAAATAAAATATCAAAGATCCTTTTAAAAATTGCAGTCAACACTCTTTCCAGGTTATTTGTATGAATCAATGAGTGAAGATAGTTTCAAATTTAAATAAAACATTAATTATTTTAGCTATGGCATGATCTCCAAAATTCTTTTTTTTAGAGAAGAAAGTGAAAAATTTTCATTGGCATATCTCTTACCATTTTCACCTAATAATCTTCTATCATCTTTATTTAAAAAACAACACTCTTCCAGCAAAGCAGAAAAGTGAGAAGCATCTCCAAAGTCAGCAACAAAGCCACAACTTGACTCACTAATGATCTGAGAAGTTTCTCCTTCTATCATTGCTAATATTGGTTTTCCGGCGTTCATATAGGTTTGCATCTTACCAGGAAAAGTTAATCGCGAAATAGGACTGTCAGATAAGGACAAAACTAAGAAATCTGCATAATTATAAAAAAATGGCATGAACTCACTTTCATATCTTCCCAGGAGATGCACAGTATCATGGAGATTATAATCTCTTATAAGCTTCTCAAGTTCACTTTTATATCGTCCTTCTCCTATGATCATAAAATTAATATCATGCCTTACTGAAGATCTGCTGATGCCTTCCACAATGCTTGCAAAGTCTTGCGCCTCTCCAATATTACCGGCAAACATAAAGATGTTTTTATTAATATACTTGGACATTAAATTTGAAACATATTTCTCTTTCTTTTCATCATTCACATGCCCATTGACATACAAGCCCTCAACCCATTGAGGGAAGTAGATTATTTTATTTGCATCAAGGCTCATCTTAAGTAATTTATCTTTGAAACCTTTTGAGCTGATTAATAAGAGATCAGCAGACTTATATATCTTTTGACTGATAAAATTGACAATACTATAGAGGCCTCCTTCCGAATTAATTTCAGCTAATCTGAGGCTATCGGGCCACAAATCAAGGATCCATAAAAATAAAGGTTTTTTGAAATATCTACTTGCAAAAATAGCAGGGATACTCGAGAAGACTGGAGACAATTGAACACTAAAAATTAAATCGAATTTGCTCTTTCTTAATTTCAAAATTATAAATAAGCATGAAAAGATAAAGAAAGATAAATAATTAATAAAAAGAGAAAATTTACTAGTCCCACGTAAAAATTGAAAAGATCTATGTATCTTTATTCCTTCAAAAAACTGGAAAGAGCTTGGGTCTGCGTAATAATGGTTAAATAAAGTTTTATCTGGATAATTAGGTAAGCTCGTCAAAACTTCAACATCATAACCTTCTTCCTTGAAAATTACTGCTAACTCATTCGTACGGAAGTCTTCCGGCCAAAAATATTGACTTATTAAGAGAACCTTTTTCTTGGAATTAATAATTTGTCCTTGTCAGAACTTTTTCCAAACAATCCTATTGATGTAATCAGTATAGCTATGAATAATCCTTACAACTTTTTCAGAGACATTTGGTGCAGTATAGTCACTCACTTCTGACATTTTTCTTGAGAAGCCCTTATCTTGATCTTCCAAAATTCTTAAGGCTTGCATGATTCTTTCAGACTCTAGTCCAACCATCATGACCGAAGCTTCTTCCATTCCTTCAGGTCTTTCATGGGCCTCTCGTATGTTCAAAGCGGGAAAGTTTAAAATAGATGATTCCTCGGTTATTGTTCCACTATCAGACAAAACTGCTTTAGCTGCCATCTGTAGTTTATTATAGTCTGTGAAACTGAGAGGTTTAAGTAATTTTATTCTTTCATCAATCTGAATATTTTTAGAGTCTATTTTCTTTTGAGTTCTTGGATGAGTAGAGACAATAATCGGTAACTTAAAGTGGTTAGAAATTACGTTGAGAGTATCTAGAAAGTGATTGAAATTTTTGTCTGAATCTATGTTTTCTTCTCTGTGAATACTTACCAGATAAAATTCTTCTTCTTTGAGGTCTAGGGTAGACAATATTTCTGATTTTAAAATTTTTTCTTTGTAATGATTAAGAACTTCGAACATAGGACTCCCAGTTTTTATGACCGTATCTGGCAAGATTCCTTCATTTAATAAATATTCTCTTGCGATACTGCTATATGTAAGATTTATATCCGCCGTATGATCAACTATTCTTCTATTGATTTCTTCTGGCACTCTCATATCAAAACACCTATTACCTGCTTCCATGTGAAAGGTCGGTATTTTCCTTCTTTTTGCAGCAATAACAGATAAACAACTGTTTGTGTCTCCTAAAACTAACAAGGCATCAGGCCGAATTGTTTCTAGAACTTCGTCAATACCTATAATAACCTGACCAATAGTTGCAGAGCCTGAATTTCCGGCCGCATTAAGAAATTTATCTGGTTCTCTTATTCCAAGATCATCAAAAAATATCTCATTCAGTTCGTAGTCATAATTTTGTCCAGTATGTATAAAAGTATGCTCACAATATTTATCTAGAACGGCAATTACTCTTGATAATCTAATTATTTCTGGCCTAGTGCCAACTACTGTTACTACTTTCAATTTACTCATTAAACTTTCTCAATGTAAGTATCAGGGAAATCCTGATTAAAAATTTCATTAGCCCACAACATAACTATTAAATCATCATTGCCTGTATTTGTAATGTCATGTGTCCAACCCGGAACAGTTTCAACCACTTCAGGAGATTTTTCAGATGTATTCAAGAAGTGTCTTTCATTTGTGATTATATTTCTGAAACCAAACTGAGCTTCTCCTTTGATGACTAGGAATTTCTCAGTCTTGGTATGATGATAATGACCTCCTCTAGTTACTCCTGGGTGAGCAGTAAAGAAAGAGAACTGGCCAGAATTAATAGTTTTTAACATCTCTACAAATGTCCCTCTTTCATCTTGATGTGAAGGAAGAATATACGAGAAATCTTTGGGTTTTAAATAACTTACATAAGTAGAATAGAGGGCTCTGGTTATACCCTCACCAACTTTCTCGGTTATAAGAGATTTTCTAACATTAGAAAAAGATTTGATTTTATCTGCAAGTTCTCCAACAGTTAGTTTATAAATATTATTTAACTGAACAAATTGATAATCCGTTGTTCTGAGACCATCTTCAATAATATTGGATATTTGATGAACTACGTCATCAATATAACTCAGAGAAAGAAGATGAGATGGATCATTTATCTCAATAGGAAGGTCTCTAGCTAGGTTATAACAGAAAGTTGAAACTACAGAGTTATAGTTAGGTTTGCTCCACTTACCGAAGACTCCAGGTAATCTAAAAATTGCAACTGCATTATTATTGGTTTTGTTTAGTTCTAAAAGTACATTTTCAGCTTGTAATTTACTCTTACCATATAAATTATCAGAAGTAGCTTGTATGGAAGAAGCATAGATTATGGGTGTCCTTAGAGAACTTTGTTGTAAAAAATTACAGATTTTCTTTGTAAGACCTACATTTGTCTCTTCAAATAAACTATCTATCTCAGGTCTATTTTCTCCCGCTAAATGAACTATACAATCTACTTTAGATAAGCAGTCGAATAACTCTTCATCAGTATCATGCCGATTAAAAGAGCTGATAAGATGTTTATCCTCAGCTTTAAGTTTTGTGACAAGATTTTTACCTATGAAGCCATTGGAGCCTGTTATCAAGATCTTCATAAATAAGTTTAGCTTTCAGATTTTCCTCATTAAATTAGACCCTTACTAACTAAGGGTAGTTTCAGGAGAAGTTCCTTGGTTTGATGAACGCTTAAATTATCTGTATTGTGGGAATTATAGTCGCGAGATTCAGTAATACCTTCCTCTCCATCTTCAACAAACTTTTCATAGTTTAAATCTCTTAAATCTGGGGGTACCTTGTAATAACCACCTAAATCTTCAGCAGATGACATCTCCTCTCTGCTTAAAAGTGTTTCATATAACTTTTCTCCATGTCTAGTGCCAATTATCCTCACCGGATGTTCGTGCATGCTATAAATCTCTTTGAGGGCTGAAATTAAAGTCTCCAGAGTTGCAGATGGTGACTTTTGGACAAAAATTTCACCCGATGAGCCCTCTTGAAAAGCATAAATTACGAGATCCACAGCATCATCTAGTGTCATCATAAATCTAGTCATTTGTGGGTCGGTTACAGTGATTTCTTTTCCATTTATTATTTGATCAATGAAAAGAGGTATGACTGATCCTCTTGAGGCCATTACGTTACCATAGCGAGTGACGCAAATGCATGTATTGTTGCTATCTCGCGATTTTGCAACAGCTACCTTTTCCATCATAGCTTTACTGATACCCATAGCATTTATTGGATAAACAGCCTTATCAGTGCTTAAGCAAATAACCCTACTTACTTGACAGTCAATAGCTGTATCAAGAACATTCTCAGTTCCTAAGACATTAGTCTTGACCGCTTCTAAAGGGTAGAACTCGCAAGAAGGTACTTGCTTCAATGCTGCTGCATGAAAGACAAAGTCTACTCCTAACATAGATGATTTTATGCTTTGCTTATCTCTAACATCGCCGATATAAAACTTTAACTTAGGATTCTGATATTTTTTTCTCATATCATCCTGTTTTTTTTCGTCGCGGCTTAGAATTCTTATCTCTCTCAAGTCTGATTTAAGAAGTCTCTCTAAAACTGCGTTTCCAAACGAGCCAGTTCCACCTGTTATCAATAAAACTTTATCTTTAAACATTCTTTTCCCTCATAAAATAGACTCTTGTCGATTTAAGCCGCGAAAGATACCACAATAAGCTTGTAATAACGAATGCAGAGATTCCGTCGAGGAATCCAAATATCTGATTATTTGCAGGAATGAAGATAATCATGATGAAAAAGACAGAAACTAATACGCCTGCAAATATGTTGCCTGTACTGAGAAAATCTATCCATATCCTCGCCATGTAGAATGAAAGCAAGAAGCAAACAAATATTACTCCAAAAAAATGAAAATCATTTGCGAAATAACTATACATGGAGTGCCATTGGGCATCTTTATCCCAATATTTATCTATCTTATTTTGGTAAGTTCTATCAATAATATTAATTCCTAATAACTCTTGAAAATTTCTCGTAAGAAAAACGGAGTTACCCACACCAAAAGTTGAGTCAAATTCTTCATTCAATGCTATAGAAAACCCGTAATAACCTTGCACAATATATGTGGATAACCATCCATAAGTGTAGTAGGTGAAATTATCTTGTCTTTCGAGAGCTTGGTCAGTAACCTCTATTCTTCCTAAAGGATCTACCTTTTCAATGTAAGTCAAATCTCCTCCTCTAGAGATCATTGCATTTCCAAAGAATGTTAGCCCCCCTAAGAAGGCAATCAGGAAAGCCATTAGGAAGAATTTTCGTCTTTTAAAGCCAAAGGATGAAGAATGAACTTTATTGTAAATAAAGAACGCAACTAAAGCACTGACTGATAACAGAATAAAATCAAACACTCCCTTATTTGTTCCATTTGATAAAGATGAAAGAAGAGGCAACAAAGCAATGAATAATGTTGCAACTTTTAGTTTAACTGAAATCCTTTCCCAGAAAAAAACAAGAAAAGGGAGTAACATAATTTTTGAAAAAGAAATAAAGAAAAGAACGATATTAAGGAGCTTGTTACCTTGATTAGATGAAAAAACTCTTTCCATCTTTTCTAGATAAACTTCCTGAGGATTTAAGATTCCACTTACTGCAGATTCAATCCAGAAAATTGGATTTATAAGATCAATAAAAGAATCTACGCCTTTAAAACTTAATACGGAAGATATGAAAGCTAATAAAAATACCGCATAAAATATATAAATATTATAACTATTAGACAAATATTTTTGTTTCTTGATGACAGTCTTATTTAGAAGTAAAAGTGAGACATAAAAACCTAAAAAAAATGATAGGTGATAGAGAGCCATATAACCCCAAAAGATCTGAGGTTGGTTAAGATTGTATTGAACAGGCCCGAAAGCAAAAATAATCAAAGTGGAAATTAAATAAATTTGAAGGAATATCTGGGGTAAGTAGATAATTGATTTACTCATTGATTTTCTTAGCTGCCTCTTGAATAAATTTATAGTGCTCAACATCCTTTATAAGGTTGGGCCTCAGTAAAAAATAGTCTATCAGTATTCTCCAAGACCAAATCAATAAACTAAAGAGATAAATTAACTTTGAGAGATTAAGAAAATTTCTACTCAAAAAGTTCTGATTATTAAATACAAAAAGCCTGTTAATTAAAATTACTTTAGTAAAAAATTTTCTCATCTTTAAGCAATCTGTAATCAAATAATTTAAGATCTTGACCTGATCATCTTTAAATCTCTTATTTGCAACCAAGAAAGTTGAACCTTCAGTTCTTCTGTAATAAACAAGATTTTTGTCAGTTTGTACAAATTCCTTATCTGGATATATTTCTGATATAGCTATTTGAAGAGGAAAATCTTCGACTACATCATATAAATCAAGACAATTCAAAACTTTTTCATTTTTTAAGGCCTCCATGGAGTAAACAACATTTGGTGCATTAATTATGGATAATCCAAGAAGCCTTTTTTTAAAAGAAGTGTACCGATAAATTATCCTTGATCCAAAATAATTAAAAGTTTCAAAAAAGCTTGAATGAATTTTTTCTCCACTTAGCCGAATAGGAATACCAGTGCAAATAATTGAATCCCTATTCTCTAATATAAAGTCAAATATATCTATACGAGAATAAACGTCATCTCCGCCAGTAATCTTACAAAAATCACTATCACATACATTTATTGCATTCTTCAAAGACTTACAGGTTCCAATATTCTTTTCATTAAAAAAGGTAGTGACATTCCTAAAAAGAATTCTATTTTTAGAAAGCCATTTTTTGATGACGTCTTTAGTTCCATCGCTTGAACAATCATCAGAAATAATTAAGTCTACGGAATAATCAGAACCAAAATTTTCAACTTGATATTTAATGCTTTCCAAATGTTCAAGGATATAAGCAGAATGGTTATAGCTGAGTACTATAAAAGTAAAAGTATTCATCGAGATTCAAATTTTTCTAAAAAGGCCTTTAGCAGGAATTTGAACATCCTGAATCTCAAAGATAAGAAACCAATATACAAAAAATTTAATTTCCAAGACCAAGGTCTTTTGACTCTTTCTGTTTTAGTTACGAAACCTCTATCGGAAATATCCAAATCTAAGTTATATTTAATTATCTTATCTTCAACAACAGGCTTGACCCATTTACCTCTATAAATCGCACCCCCTCTTGAGTAGTCGTAATTAAATATATTGTTTTCCTGAGAGCTCATGCTATAGAAATTAAGCTTCGAGCCCCAGGTTCTTACGGTCCCGAAGACTTCCCATGACCATGGACTATCAAATTTAGAAGTAAAATTTAATAAATGCTCTCTCCTCCAGAGTGCAGGGACAGAATTTATTTTATAATCTGCATGATCTTTTAGTATTCTGTAATCTTCTTGTGGTTCATCTATATGTTCTCTCAGAGAAGCTGCGTTGATAAAGAAGACACTGCCTTTGGGATCATTTACCAACACTTCCAAAGCAGCAAGAATTCTTTGCTCGTCTATTTTTGACTCCAAAATAAAGTCATCGAAAAGGAGGAGTATGAAATCTGTTTCAATCGTGTTCACAATATCTAGAAATCTTGCTCCCCATGTTTTTTTTGCTTTTTCTTCTTCTGTGTAGGCTAATAAAGGACTGCTTTCATAATTTATTACAATATTACTTTGATTTTCAGGCCAGTACTCATTAAAAGCTGATTCAAAAAGTGGAATAACATCAGAATAACCATCACTACTGTTTACTAAAATGGTTACCTCATCAAAATTATAAGAGGACTTAGAATTTTCTCTGAACTTCAATTCAATTTCTCCAAAGGACAAAAGCCATGTAGTCTATTGATTAGAGAGAATCATGCAGATATTAGGGCAAAAAATCATTTAAGATGTTTTCAATTATCTTATCGGAAGGTAATTTTTTTTCATAGTAATTATTGATATTTTTTTTGAGGAATACAGCCCTCAACTCCTTCATGGGATCTTTTTTACTTAGAAGATTCTTTATAAAATTATTTATATCTTCTATGTCCTTAGCATGATTATGTGCAAAAAGCGCCATCAAGCCCATTTCATTAAAATAATTTTTATAATCCTCATCGGCTACAAGAAATAAAGCTGGTTTATTGGTCAGCATATATTCAACCAAAAAAGAACCGGAATCATGAATAATAGCATCTGAAGTTTTAAATAAGTCTATATATTCCTCTTCATCTAATTGCGTATAACCGCTATTCCTCCAGAATTCCCAATATTTATCTGTTTTTTCTTTACCCCAGCCTTCAAAATGATAGAGCTTTTCTTTTAACAAAGGGTGTGGCTTAAAAGACCATTGAATTGTTTTTTTATTCTGGAAAGCTAAATCTTGAAAAAACTGGGAGTATTTAAGAAAACTTGAAAAAGGCAGTTGAGGAGTATCTATTGTATGATGTGGCGCCCATATTATTCTTAGTTTATTGTTACCAGTCCATTTCCACACATCATGTTTATTAGGGTAATTTTCATTAAAAAAAGGTTCTGAAAAAGGATATCCTGTATCAATAACATTACAGCCAGAGTTTACTGATATTGTTTTATGTATATCGAGAGCTACCTTATGTGGACTAAAAATTTTCCACATCGCGTTATGGAAAAGTTGATTGTATTGAGGTCTGTAACCCCCCATTTTAGTTATTTGATAATAGTAGGGCACATAATATGAAACATAATTACTAAAGGCCTCCTCATAGTACTTATCTAGGGTAATTTTATGTGGGTTACTAAAGAAAATAGCATCTGCGTTCAGGTCTTCTTTTAGATCTAGCCAGTCATCATTTCCTTTAAAAGAGATAAGAACAGGATAGTTTTTTTCATCAAAAAATTTAAAAGTTTGTTCCATTAACTCGGAATTATGTTCTTTAAAATTTCTATTTAAAAAAGGTATAACTAAAATTATAGGCTCAAATTTTTTGTTACATAGCATCTTTTGGAAGATAGCATCTGACTTCCATATAGCTGCATGAGTTACCAAAAAAACTACTTTGATGGGTTTCGTGCTTGAGTTTAGATGACTAGTTTCTTTATATCTTATTAACTTTTTGTAATTCTTATTTTTAATAATCTTGTACTGAATAAAGATTTTTAGATCAACTAATACATAATAAATTCTACTTATTATTCTTACTCTGTTCTTGACCTCTTTAATAAGTCGAGTCATTTTAATGAAAAACATCTAGGAAGAAGAAATTAAGATCTTCTCTAAAGAATATTCATCGAGAGAAACACAGAAATTCTTAGACCGATCAGGATGAAACATTTGGTCCTGTAGTTCTAATATCTGCTTCTGACTAACATATTTTCGTATTTTTTCTTTAAGATTAAGCTCATTTAAATATTTCTGAGTTCGATTTAACAGCTCATACTCATCTTTATCAGCCCGCACATTTAAATAATGTTCAATTATCGAGGGAAGCGTAAAGCTACATGCGAGACCATGAGGTACACCATACATAGTCGTAATCGGATAAGAAATAGAATGCGCTATTGCTGTTTGAGAGTTAGATATAGATAATCCTGCAAGCAAGCTAGCCTTTTGAAGCTTCTCTCTGTTTTTGTGATTTGCAGGCTCATTTAGAACTTCCTGAAGAGCCCTTTGTGAAAGGTCCAATGATGATTCAGCATATAACTTCGTAAAAAAATTACTATTAACATTCCAAATTGAATCCAAACAGTGAGATATTGCATCCAGAGCTGAATAAAGAGTCACCTCATAATCCAGTGAAATAGTCAGATTAGGATCTAATATAGCGATATCAGGAAATACTGCATTGTTTGAAAGAGAAAACTTTTTGGAATTTTTTGTATCCCATATAGTTGCGTAAGGTGTAACTTCTGATCCAGTACCTGAAGTTGTTGGGATTGCATAAAGAGGCAGCCTAGAGTTCCAATCTAGAGGATCATTATTTATAAAATAATTGTATAAAGGTCTGGAGTTTTCGGATTTAAGGCAAATTGATAAAGCTTTAGCAGTATCGATAACACTCCCACCTCCCAAAGCTATGATCCCCTCTAATTTTGTTTCTGAGAAGGAATCTATCCAATTATCTAAATCTTCTAACTCTGGGTTTGGAAGACATTTATCAAAAACTAATAAGTTTTTGGCATTAAGAGACTCCTGTATTTTTCCTATAGTCCCTCTTGAGACAAATCCTTTAGAAGTAACAACCATCCAGTTTTCATATTCACCTAGACTTTTTAACGATTGAATGAAATCTTCAGAGAAGATTATTTCTACTGGATTATAAAAATATTTAGATTTATTCTCCATCGTAAATCTTCTCCATGAATTTTATTTTATTTTCTAGAGGAGTTTTATCTGGTCTACCTAAATCTATTCTAGAGCCCTTGCAAATCTGAATTTCAATGAAAATAGGTCCATTCTTATGTTCGCCTCTAGACCAAACTTCTTTTATCTCATTTTCAGAGGAGGCCTTAAAGTAATTTTTATATCCTAAAGATCTTGATAAAGCTTGTAAATCCAGCCAACCTGAAGCAGTTTCTTGGCCTCCTACTGATTCATGGGCTTTATTATTTAAAATTATATAAATAAAGTTTCTCAGTTCCAGCTTAGAGTTAATTGCAAGCGAACCCATATGCATAAGCATTGATCCATCTCCGTCAATGCACAGAATTCTTTTCGTTTTGGCCCCTAAAGCTACTCCAGCAGCAATGGAGGAGGTATGTCCCATTCCTCCTACGGTAAGGAAATCGGACGTAGATTCGCCTCGCCTTTTCCTAAGTTCGTAAAGCTCTCGTGAGGTTTTTCCTGTTGTGCTAACTAGAATATCACCTTTAGTTAAATCCAATAAAGTATTTAGGGCTAATTCTCTTTTTAGGGTAAAAGAATTATCTCTCTTAGATTCACTTTGATAAGGCGAGAATGAGTTCTTTCTTACGACAAGAGCTACAGGCTGATTTTGAGTTTTTGCAAGATTACACATTTCATCAACTATTTCTAATCCGGAAGATGCATCAAGAATTTTATATGGAATATCCAGCACTTCTAGCTGTTTAAGTGTAATTTCACCTTGTTTAATATGTTGTGGTTCATCATTAAAACCAGGTTCGCCTCTCCATCCAATTATTAAAAGCATTGGAATGGAGTAAACTTTACTGTCTGCAAGGGATACTAAAGGGTTTATTGCATTACCAAGACCGGAATTTTGCATATAAACCAATGAGAGTCCTTTTGTACTAAGGTAATATCCAATTGCTAAGGAGACAGCATTTCCCTCATTTGCCGTAATTATATGCTTACCTTT
>MDTG01435960.1_pt1 | contig 16300 bp, 10 predicted proteins | sample 811421 | NCBI WGS metagenome assembly MDTG01 (sample SAMN05326645, study PRJNA326480) | marine metagenome | isolation source: seawater | place: Pacific Ocean: South East | collected 2011 | reverse complement strand
CAGTCGCCATGAGCAAGAGCAACGACTTCCAGCCGACTGGACTATTGTTATTCGATCTGATGTTACTATTGCCCGTTGATGAACCCATCATTCTGCGAAGATGATTGTGATACTGATTATTATTATTATTATGGTGGTGTTGGTGTTGTTTTCTCCTCGCGACTTGATGGTGACGAGCACACTTGTCGAAGTTGTTTGTTGTTGTTGTTGTTGTCGTTCTCGACGACGTGCTCGTGCATCTTCTCTCGAACGAAGCCGCGAGAAGTCTTCTCAGCGATATCATCGTTTCATCGGGAGGCGTGGCCATCCGTGGTTTCGCGGTCCGCGAAGCCACGCGTCGCGCGAGGGAAGACCACATTTCCAATTATTGTTTTATGTAGAATTTATTTATTTATTTACTCTAGAGCATACTGTTGTTCAATGTTCAAGCATTGTCCATATCTCTCTCTTTTTTTTGTGTTTGTATCACAACTTTTTACTCGTGCTCGTACGTACTAACTAAAATTACTACTCCACAAAAAGGAACCACCGAACCACCACCATCGACAGAGCGTGACCTGCGTATCGTCGCGATACCACGCGTAGTAAACCCGCGATACGCGCGATCGAAACGAAAGAATATCTTCAATCGCGCGCGAGACAGAGACAGAGAGACGGAGAGACAGAGAGACAGAGAGACAGAGTGAAAAATGGAACCGACTCCGACGAACGAAGGAGAAAAGGTGAAATCGGCGCAACCTGGGTCGCTCCCTTCGGTGTCCGCCTTTGGAGGAGGCGCGTTCGCGACAATCAATGTCTCGCCGTTCTTATGGTAGGTTTTCGAATAGCGCGTATTCTTTCGACGATGCTTCTCTCGTTTTCGTAACGCTCGTTGAAGAGAGCGAGCGAACGAGAGAAAGCGCGCGACTTCATCACCATCTTCCCGGCCAAAGAGAAGAAGGTGCCTTTTCCTCTTCTTTTTTCTTCCTTCGCACTCACAAAAATGTAGGCAACACGCGGCGCAATACTCATACATTTCTTCTCAACCATAAATAAACAACAACTAAAACAAAAACAACAACAGGAAAACGTGGAACTTGGTGTCAAATCCTGAAAACGACGACGTCATCTCGTGGACGGCGAATGGAAGAACGTTCACGGTATGGAAACCAGATTTGTTAGAGGAAAAATATTTGCCAGAAACGTTCAAGCACTCGAACTTTGCGAGTTTTGTTCGACAACTGAACAATTATGGGTTTCGCAAGTGTCACTCAGACAGATTCGAATTTGGCGTCACTGGGTTTGAGAAGAATAAGCCGGAGTTGTTGACGACGCTGAAAAGGAACGAAGCACCACGAATGAAATCGAAAACAGAATCAACGAAAAATATTAAAAGAAAAGAATCGAAAACGTCGATGATTAAAGCGACGTCGACGTCACCACAACCAGGACGAGCGCTGCCGGATTCAAAAGAAGAACCACCAACGACACCGGTCGGACGGAAAGTTGGTGGGAGAAGCGCTTCGCACAAAGAGGGCGCTCCAAGTGGTGGTCACACTGCTCTAGAACTCGGCGCGTTTGGGAATTTGACCGAGGAAGTCGATCAGTTGAAACGCGATCGAATGGTTTTGTTGAAAGAAGTCATGCGATTGCGTTTAGAACAAGACGACACGGTAGCGCAGATGCGCATGATGGAGCAAAGAGTACAACAAAATGAACAATTTAGTGCGCAAATGCGGTCGCTTCTGGAAACACTTCAGCAGAATCCGAAGCTCGCGATGGAGTTTGGAGAGCAATTGAACAACGTTTCGCGATTTGCGCCGCGCAAACGTCGACAATCCATTCCTTTGTTAGGAGGAGGTGAGAATAACAAAGGAAAAACGAATAATAACAACAACAATAATAATAATAACAACAACAATAATAGCGACCACGAATCGCAAATGCTCCTCGAAACTAGCGCGAATCACGCGAATCACTCGCGTTTGCAAGAAATCATAGACGAACAAGAGAGAGAACCGAGTCCGAAGATGTTCCCGAACGGCAACTTTGCGCTCGTGCCGACGCCAGATAAGGAAACTGGTTTGGCTCAGTTTACGTGGCAAGAAATTATGGAAGGAAACACGACATCGGATACTTCCACCGAGAGTTTACGACAATTGGTCGAAGGCATGTCGAATGAGGAGGAAATTGGTAAAGACCAACAGGCGTTTCTTTCGAGCATTTTGGAGAGAACAAACAGCGGTCTCACGAAGGACAAAACTGCTCAAGAATTAGGCGGCGCGAACGCAAACGTGTTGCCGTCCGCGGGCAGTCTCGAGAATCAGCTGAGTTTGTCCTTCTTGGATTCGGATGAAATGTCAAACTTGGTAAACGATATGAAGTTGTCCCAAAAGGAAGGAGAGCAAAAGTAAAAAAGCAAAAATGAAGCAAGTAGCGTGAGCGCCGAAATAGAAATGAATGTGCTCGATAGCGACACCAATATAAACAAAGTAGCATTGTTGTATTACACGTCAACAAAAAAGAATAAGCAAAATGCGTCAAAGGTGGCGAGGGATGTGAGCGTAAAACCTTGCTCTCAGGAATACTTTGGAATTCAGTTTTTGTTTCCCTTTTTTCATGCGACTTTCTTATTTTTATTCTCTTCTCTTTCTTTTTACTTGGCGACGTCGATGTTCGTGAACTCTTTCCAAACGTCTAAAGAAACGCGTTTGGTCATGGATTTGATTTGCGAGTTTGGTCCGAGCTCGTACAATTTTGTTTTACCTTCGCTTATCAGGTTTTTCAGCGTCGCTTCCCACAATACCGGCGAGACGAGCTGTTTCGTGAGCATGCGAACAATCGATTCCTTGTTCATTTCCGATATCGCGAGACGAGTGCCGAGAACGTTCATGAAGATGGGAATTTCTGGTTTCGAGATTTTAATCGTTTCAAGGACATTTTTGAGATTTTCGGCGGCGGAGTCCATGCGTGACGTGTGAAACGCACCGGAGACGGATAAATATGCGACTTTTAACGCGCCTTCGTCTTGAGCTTTCTTCTCTACTCTCGAGAGCATCGATTTGTCTCCAGACACGACTCTTCCTTGCGGGAAGAGGTAGTTAGCGATTTCGAGGACTTCAACTTCCTTTCCTTCATTCTTGATGCCATTGACAATCTTTTCCAACTGCTCGTCTTTTAAACCGACAACACTGAGCATGCCGTGATTGCCCACTTTTGCGGCTGCAGCCATAGATTCCGCGCGAACTTTGACGACTTTTAAACCGTCTTCAAAAGAAATCGCTTTCGCGAAGACCAAAGCACAATACTCGCCCAAGGATAAACCGGCGACGGCGCTCACTTTCGACTCGTCGAACGAAGGATCGTCGAGTTTTAACTTTTCTACCGCGGCGAGACCCGAGAGATACAACGCCGGCTGCGCATATACGGTATCATCGAACTTTTCTTTTGGCCCGTTGACGCAAACGTCCAAGATGTCGTATCCGAGAATTTCTTTCGCTTTTTCGCACATCTCCTTCACCTTCGGAATGTCTTGGCAACTTTTCAACATGCCAACACTTTGCGATCCTTGACCGGGAAAAAGAAATGCGATCGGCGAGTTGTTCACGGTCGATGGATCGATAACGGAATCATCTGTCTTTCCGTCTTTTATCGTGATGTTGTTGAGCTCGCCTTTCGCCTCGGCGATTTCGAGTTCGATTTGTGCCTCCAGCTCTCGACGCTTTTGACGACGTTGCTCCTTGAAAAGACGCTTTTCTTCCAAAGCTTTTTGGCGTCGGCGGCTTTCAGGATAGTCTGGTTTGTAATCGTGCGCCCAATTTTGCACGACATCCAAGCCGTAATCGTAAAGCGTCCACCAGCAGCCGAGATCTGGATGGCATCTTGGCTTTTTCGGGACGTCGGCGTACTTATCGATGAGAAACTGTAAACGATCTCTCACGGTGTCGTCTTGAATCGCGACTTCAATCGGCGTTTTCAAACCAGGGTCCAAATACGGGTCGTAGTCATTGGTAGTGATCGTAGGATCAGCGCCTTCGGAGAGCAAATACTCAAAAATTTCGAGGTACCCGTCGTATTGCGCCAGATACGCGGCCCGATGTAGCGGAGTGTACCCCTTAGGGTCTCTTTGATTGACGCAAGATGGAACGTTTCTCACGATGTGGTGCACCATATCGAGCTGCTTGTACGTTGTAGCAAAGTGAATGGGTCCACCCGCGCCGTTATCTTGCGTCCAAAAATACGGATCCGTCTCCATAATCAATTCGGCTTGTTCTGGATCTCCGAGACGGAAGCACGAATAAAACGCAAAGGGCTGAAACTTTGGCTGAGGAGGATACCTCCCGGCACCTGCGGTGAGAAGAGAAGAGTTTAAGCTTTAGTATGTGTGCGTGTGTGTGTGTGTGTGTCATCCGTTTATAAACCGTAGCATCTCTTGAAGAAGAAATAAGAAAAGTAACGCTTTTAACGCTTTTCTTTCTCGATCAAAATGTAATTACATGCATTTGTTGTTCTGAATGGAAAAAGGAAAAAAAGAGAGAGAGAGTTCACGCGATATATCACGAGGAGGAGAAATCGATCTTCACGCGCGCACCAGTCATATCGCGTGGCATCTGGCTTTTTATCGGTGAGTCGTAAAACAAGTGGTGCGCGTTTCTGTGCGCGCGCGCGTGTTTGTGTTTGAAGAGAAGACGTGTTTTCTTTTTTTTTTCGTTCTTCGTTACGAGGTTTTAGACGACGACGACGATGACTTCATTTCGTTTTTTGTTCCTCGAGGAAGGAAGGAACAAAAAAAACCACTCTTGACTCTATTATTATTGTCTGTCCTTAGCGCTTAGACTCTCTTCGAAAAGTTCCGAACTTTTTTTAAACTTGACCATTTCAAAAAAAAAAGAATAAAAAACACGTCGTCAACGACCACCATCCACACTTCTTTAGGCTGCGCACTTTACCAGCACGACCACAACCACCATGGGTGCTGGTGGTGGTGGTGGTGGTGAATCTTCTGGTCGCGCGACGCGATCTTCGACTCGCGCGAGAGGAGCGGGGCAAACGTCGAGGAAGTCCCCATCGGTGACGTCATTGGAGAAGAAGAAAAAGGAGAATACAAGAAAACAAATAGCATCCTCTTCAGGCACGAAGACGAGGAAAAGGAAAGCGGAAGAGCAACACTGGGGCGCTGGTGGTGACGCCAATAAGTACGGCGCTTTCATCAACGCCACGTGTATCATCTTGTTAATCGCAACGACGCCATTCTTAGCTGTTATAATTTGGGACGTTTTTACGAATAGAAATGGAAGCATCTCAAGCCTCGTCGCGAGTATTTCAAAGAAATCATTTAAAGGGTACTTAATAGACATGCTGCCATGGCCGACAAAGGATGCAATCATGCATTTACTTTCCTATGCCGCGTTCGAAGCGCTGTTACAGTTGTATTTACCGGGGAAAAAACATTTCGGACCGGTCACTGCGAATGGCAATGTTCCCGAGTATAAGGCAAACGGCGTTTTGTCTTTGATTACGACGTACGCGGGATTCTTCGCCGCTTGGCATTTCGGGTTAACCTCGCCAAAGATCGTGTATGATTTGTTCGGAGAGATGTTATTCGCCATGTCCATGTTTGCCTTCTTGTTCTGTATCTTCCTCACGTTTAAAGGTTTGTATTTCCCGACCGACTCGGACTCCGGAAGCACTGGATCTTTCCTGTACGATTTCTATTGGGGTACTGAATTATATCCGAAACTTGGTCCTCTCAACGTGAAACAGTTCACAAATTGCAGGTTTGGGATGATGGCCTGGGCGCTTTTGCCCGTCGTGTTTGCGTGCTACCAATACGAGCGCGATGGCTTCCTCGCGGACTCAGCATTAGCGTGCGTCGTTCTCATGTGCGCGTATAACGCGAAATTCTTCTATTGGGAAACGGGATACTTCAACTCCATGGATATCATGCACGACAGGGCGGGGTATTATATTTGCTGGGGTTGTTTGGTGTGGGTACCTTCATTGTATGTGTCACCGGCGTTGTATATTTGTTCAGTCAAACCAGCGGCGCATCTCGGAACGACGAAATTTTTTACCATCGTCCTCGCCGGTCTACTTTCCATTTGGATTAATTATGATTCCGATCGTCAGCGACAAGAAACGAGGCGAACAAAAGGCAGCATGCTCGTGTGGGGGAAAAAACCACTGACGATCAAGGCGAAGTACAAAACCATCGAAGGCGACTCTAAAACGTCTTTGTTGCTAGCCTCGGGGTGGTGGTCGATTTCGAGACATTTTCACTACGTGCCTGAAATTGCCAGCTCGTTGTTTTGGACGATGCCGTCTGGTTTCGATAAAATCGTGCCGTATTCCTACGTCATATTTTTGACTATTTTATTGTTCGATCGCTCCGTTCGCGACGACCGAAGATGCGCGGCGAAATATGGAACGTACTGGAAACAATACTGCGCCATCGTGCCATATAAAGTCATCCCGGGTATATTTTAAGAACGAACGTTTTGATTTATTCGTGTTGTTGTTTTGAATATTTGTTAGTACTCATATTACAATCCTAAGATCACACCGGCTACAAAGTTCGCACGAGACTCGTCTTCTTTGCTTTTTGTGCTACTGGTGTTAATTTGTTGTTCTAATTTTTCGCGCGCAGCGATGAGTTTCTGTTTCTTATTAGACTTGTTTTCGATAGCTACTTTCAAACTCGTGGACATGAGATTGGCGATATTAAACGATTTTTCTTTTACAGCATCCTTTGCTTGCTTGTAATTCTCGCTGAGTAAGGTGCCCACCTCCTCGGTTAAGTCAATTTTATCACTTTTCGAAAATGCTGGAAAGTTTCCTCTCGCGTTCCAGATGCGTGAATCGAGGTTATCGCTCATTATTCTTCGAAACATCTCTAGTTTGACGTCATCACTTCCAAGTGAACGGAGATAATTCGACGCAAACTTGCAGCCACCGTAGTTTTTGTTTGCTTCAACGAGAACTACATTTTTAATCGCTTCAAATACAATTTCTTCGATCGAATCGAGCAAACTCTTGCTCCCCCGTGCACTCACAGACGCACCTAGCGGCGATAAAGATTCGCCTTGCTGCGATGACTTGAAACTAGACAGTGCCACATTGGCTTCCTTTAAAGCCCATACTGATGCTAATAGCGTATTCATGATGGATGCTGCAGATTTAGCAAGCTCTTTTGGCGAGGCGTCGAGACGTTTGAAGCGCGCTAACTCGTCTGGAGTTGTTTTCTTCATTCCTCCAGATAATTTGTCTAAAGCGTCTTCATCTTCTACGCACCCGCGCATCACGGCATTCGCGAGCTTCTTTAAAACTTCAGCTATTTCACTCTTTTCCTTTTCAATGCTAAACAATCTGTATACCAAAGAGTCTTTAAAAATATCGAAAATGTTCTCCAACGATTTTCTCGAGTTCTTTTTATGTTCCGTAATCGCATACGCCTTTCGGACCGTCAAATCGTATTCGAGCACGTACGCCACGTGCCCCAAGAGAAGCGTCGATCCAAAACACTGGTCGTACGAACGCGGAGTTTTCACCTCGTCTTCACCTTCTTCTTTTTCATCGTCTTTATCACCTCTCCTCGATTTTCGAGAGGCAGTCGCTGAGCGGGAAGAGCGATTCATTTTCTCAATTTGCTCCGGCGTATACATGCTCTCTTCTACGAGCGAAACGAAGGAGTTCCAATCCGCTTTCGGACCAGTATTTCGGTGATGCGTTGAGACGAAAAAAGTGGCGTTTTTCAGCGAGCCTCGCTCGTCGCGCCCTTTTTCTCTGGCACCGCCGAGTCCACGCGGCGCTCCAAAAGAGTCGCCGCCGCCCATTGTGGCCGTTTTACTTATCGGAGACAGCATCGATGCATTCGCGCTGCTATCTTTTGCTTGTCTTTTTTCGCTATCTAACGGTGTCCACGCGTCTATATTTGTAGTCAACTCTTCCTTTCGCGAGTTCCACGCGATGTTGGGCGATTCGTCGAACAAATCTCTCAGTATTTTCACCGCGTGTCGTATACAATTCACATCGTCCAGCGGCTGTTCGCTCCCCGAACGATCGCGTCTGATGATATCCAAAAGCCACACGTAAAACCTGTGCTGCGGCACGTCGTGCATTTTGTGTCTTCTCGCCACGTTGGAGAAGGCGAAGAGAAACGACGTTTCCGCTTTCACTTTCTCGCTCGAACTCTTCTGGTCGAACGAATGCACGTCCCAACGCGCGTTCGAAAGAAAACTCGCGACGAAAGACGAGTAGGTGTTGGTCGTCTTGGTGGAGGAGTGACCCATCGTCATCGCCTCTTCTCCTCCTCTCCCGAACACAACGCCCTTTTTCGCAAAAGCGATGATGATGAGTGCTCTTTAGTAGCGATGTGCGTTTTTTATGCGTATGTAAGAGACCTTTTTCTTCTCTTCTTTTCAAAATTTATTTTTTTATTCTTGTTTTGTCTTCATCTTCAAAATCGTTCACATCAAAACGTGGTATATAAAAAGACGTTGTTTGTTTAAGGTGTTGTTGAAAATGGTCCTGGTTTTTGAGTGGCGTTTTTTTTCTTCTTCGTACAAATTATGAATGAAAAAAAAGTCGTCAAAGTAGTCTTTCATACTAAAGAGGAGAGTCACACGTACTAGTAGTAGTAGTGGGAGGAGTAAATACATATCGAAGAAGCCGCTCCTCCTCCTCCTCCTCCTCCTCCTCCTCCTCGGCCGCGGATAGAAAAAGAAGAAGAAGAAGAGAACGGGACGCACCGCACCACCACGAGGAGCTCGCTGCCTCGGATGGCGCCGAACTGGTTTGGTGGTGGCGGTCGCGGCGACGACTCGTCGAGACACCATCCCCAAAATCGGGACCACACCACGAGTGGTGGAGGCGAGCGCGCGTCATCGTTAACGCTCCTTTCCCCGCAAGGATACGTCAAAGACGAACGCGAAGATCCTCAGTTTTCACAAAAGGCGAGACGAGGGAGGGAAAAAGTCGCCGAGCAGTTGCTGAAAGACGCGCAGATGCGAGGAGGAACGGGAGGAGAGAGGAAATCGAGGAGACACCGCGACCGTGGTGGAGATGAGGCCGCGGCGTTGGGGAAAATCTCATCTTCGAGTAGAAATTATGGCGGCACGAGCACGAGCAGCGGTGAGTATCAACAGCATCAATATCATCGAAATCAAAGCCAAAACGAGACGACATCGTATTCTCGATTGTTGGGTGGGTGTTTGATCGCTGTTTCGGTTGCCATGGTGTGCACGGCGTCTTCAGATTCAGTCATAGGACACTTGCTCCTTTCAAAGAACAACGAGAACGAGAACAACGAGAACTTTAACATCATCAATTCTTCAAACAATCGAGGAGGTGTCGCGTCCGTATCTAAGAGGAAATCTGGATCGTCGTCATCCCGAGGAGGAGGAGGAGGAGGAAAAGGAGCGGGAATATCGGGATGGTCGAACAAATACACGAAAAACTTTCTCGGCGGGGTGACGAACGAGAACGAAGACGAGAACGACGAACTTTTGGAGGGAGAATCAAGTGGCGACGCCATCGTGTTAACGAACGGCGAAACGTTGCTAAATAAATTCGATGCCGATGCGTTTGAGAAAGATCTCGCGAACTCGTCGACTTTGGGAGGTTTTGATGACGAAGAGAAGAGAGATGTGCAGCTATCGGACGACGATTTGCTCACCACGTGCGAAGCGTGGAGAGTGCAAATCAAAAATGACGCGACGATGTTTCAAGCTCGACTGTTGAAGCTTTCGGCTATTTTAGACGCAACGAGTGATGATTCGAACAGGTTGCCGCACAATGATGTAGTCAATTCGATTAAGAGTGTCCGTAAATGGCACACAACTACGGACGTGGATGCCACTGCAAAAGTAAAGGAATTAACGCGCAGAGCGAAAATGGAGAAAGCTGATGAAAGCAATAAATCTCTGCGAAGGAAGAAGCTCGAAGCTGAAGCCATGAAAGTCGAAGAGCTCGCGTCGACGTCTTTGCCCAAGCTTGAAAGTGCTTTGAACGAAATCGAGGAAAAGTTTATCCCGGCGTCGGCGCAATCGGAACCGGTGAGACAAAGAGCTCAACTTGGTGCCACACCGACGCGATCTTCGTGGTTATCGAGTCTTTTTGGTGGCGTTAAAGCACCCATAAAAATGGCACAACTCGGAGCATCGACAAATTTGGACGCGAATGCTGAATTAGATGCCGGATACGGCACCGATCCATGGGGAGGCGATAGTAAATTCGACGATGAACTCGAGATGGAAGAGGAGCGCACCGTCAAGGATGAACGCAGGAAGAACGTAGCTTCTCTTCACGAACGTCAGCGGTTGCAAAGCCAACAACAAGAAAAACGCGGATTAATGGATAAACAACTCGAGGAACTACCTGCTCGTACAACCTCTTTTGCGAAAGGACTTTCGAGCCGACGAAGCCGGCGTGTAGGTCCATTTTACGATGCGATGGAAAATAAACAGCAACAAGAACAAGAACGCCAGCAAATCGCGTCTTCTTTTATCACTCCTTCAACACCAGGTGGTCGTATTTCTGAAGCAGATATAGAGAGAAGAGCGCAAGAGCTTGTGGATAAAGCGCACGGTATAGAAGAAGAGGATGATGATGAACGAGTAAACGAAGACGTTTTCGACGACTCGGATAATGGATTCGTAGACGACGAAGCAGAAGACCAAGGAGAAGACGAACAATTTCGGGAGTTAGAAGTGGAAAATTCGTCGCGAACAAAGAAATCGCGTGGACTAACGGACCGAATTTCAGATACTGTACGAAAAGCCTTTGGATACGCGGACCCGGGAGAGGAGTTTTTGGAAGAAGCGAGCGAAGAAATCCAAGAAGAAGGGGAAGAAGAAATGAAGCAAGCGCAGCGCCAGCAGCAAAAGTCTCTCAGAAACAAAAAAAGAAATGTTAACAGTAGGAAGAAGGGATTATCATCATCATCACCTTCTGCCGCGGCGACCCCGACGACAACGTCCAAAGAAAGACGACGACAGGAAAAGAGAGGGTCAGCGATGACAAGTACTACCACGGACTCGAAGACAAAGAAAACTACATCTGAAAACGCATGGACGAAGCAATCCGCGAAGTCCGACAACAAGGAGGACAACACCAAAGAGCCTATGGACACGTTCACCGCCCGCATGAAGGCTGCAAAGAAATTGAAGGAAGTGAAAGAAGGTGGCGCGGCGACGAAATCGTGGAACTCTGCTGGTGAAGCGCGCCAGATGAAGTTCAAACCAGGTCAAAAGCTCATCGTTCAAGAGGATGGTTCGTTTGCGTTTGCGGACGAAGACGACGTCAATTCCAAGGATTCCGACGCCGGTTTGCAAAAAAGAAACGAGGAAACTTCGAAAGTTTTGCGCTCGCTCTCCGAGGAACAAGACTACTCGTCATCGAGCGATGTGGCCGAGAAAGAAATTCAATCTCCACCTCCCGCTACTTCACCACCACCGCCGTCTCCATCACCTCCTCCACCTAACGCGCCGGTCGTTCAACCCGCTGCCGTCCAACCTGTCGCAATCGATCCGACCCAAACTGCACAAATGTTGTACCAACAGAATATCGCCGCTATGAACAATCAGATGATGAATGGTGCGGCGGCGAATAATAACATGAACAACAATAACAACGCGAACGCGAACGCAAACATGGGCAATAATTTCAGGTTGTCGTCGGAGAATCTAGATGCTGTTGCGATGGCAAAGCTCGAACACGATACGGCGAACAGAAACGCTTTGGAACTGTACGACATCTCGAACCAAAACCGCGATGCGGCTGAGTTGGCGAGATCAGAGCACGAAACTGCCATGCACTGGAGACAAGAGGCGCAGAAAAATCTCGAACGTTTAGAAGCGACTGCCGCGAAGAAAGCCATCTCGGAAGAAAATGCGGCGCAGCAACAAGAGAAGTTGCAGAATTTGAACGCTTTAGTCTCTGAATTTAAAAAGGCTTTGGTGGAAGAAACCGCGTTGCGACGCAAAGCTGACATCGAGAAGGAAAATTTGGCTCGCGATTACGAACAAAAGAAGATTGAAATCGCCACGAAGGCATCAGAAGCACAAGGTCGTTTAATCGAGCACGCTAAAGACAAAATCTTAGAGGCTCGACGCACTGCCGCGTTGGCGACGCAGCAAGCGAACGAGTATTTGGAACAGGCGAAGAGAGAAGCGATAGCGAGGAGAAGAATCGGCGAGTTTGCCAAAAGGTCAAACTCAAAATTGAACGAAGATAAGAAGACTTTGGCGAAGAGATTGCAAGCCGAGAAGGATGAAATTTCGCAAGCCGCTAAAGAAGTTCAAAAATCGGCCGAAGAAGCGTTGATGAGGTTGAACTCGGCCAACTCGCAAGCGCAAAAGGAAAGAGATCTCGCTTTGAGCGATCGTCAGCAAGCGTTAAAAGAGGCAAAACAAGCCGTTGATACGGCAAAAATGAGTTTAAATGGCATGAAAGAAATGTCCAATAGAGCGCAGAAGTACAAGAGACGCCAAGAAGAGACGGTGAATTCGGTTAAAGACTACATTAAGAACGACGGAGAGGGCAAGTTTGACAAATTGGACAAATTGTTGCGCAAAGCCGAAGACGAAGACTTCTCTTCTAGCTCTGGTGGAAAGAAATCCAAGTCTTCTTCATCGTCTACCAAGAAGAGGAAGAAAACGAACAGCGACAAGAAAAGCAAAGGTAACGACGACACAATAAGCGACGAGGATGCGGCGGCGGAGAAAGTGAAGAAGCTCTTGGGCGGCGACGCCGCGAAAAGTGAGGACAACGCCGGCTCAGAAGTGTCGAACGATGCTTCTAAGGATGCGGATGATGCTGAGAGAGTCAGCGAAGAAGCTGATACAATCTTGGAACCAATGACGGATGACGTCGATTCAATTTTAGCCAACGCAAAAAATAACGGCGGATCGACTGAGAATACCACTAAAGTTTTGGTTGCAGAAGACGTTCGTTCTTCAGTTGAAAACTCTGGCGCCATCACGGAAGCGGAAGCGGAGAAGAATCTCGCCGCATACTTTGGAGAAACGACCCCGTCGCCAACGCCGTCTTCTTCTTCTCTTCCTTCTTCACGTGACGATGCTGATGATGCTGATGACGACGATGACGATTCGAAGAAGAAGGAAAGTGATAAAACGGACGAGAAATCCTTCGCTAAAGAAGACGAAGTAAAAATAAACGAGGAGAAGGAGCAAGAGAAGGAGCAAGACGAGGCGAAAGCCGAAACGATGCAAACGCAAAACGTCGACGACAACGCTTCGGATCCGTCTTCCGTGATAATTTTGGACGATCAAGAAGTTTCAAGCATTCCCGCCGCTGGGATCGTCGCCTCTTTGGGCTTTCCGAGCATAACTCGGATCGCGTTTGGTGAGCCGGAACAAAAAGCGTTTAAGGAGGTGTTCTTCTCGTACTTACAAGAGGAAGCTCCAGATTCTTGCGCGAATGTAGACGATATGGAAACGTACCTCCAAGAGCGAACGAAAAAGACTGGCACGAAAGCGGAGCATTTGCGCGTGACTTTAGTGTGCGCTTCGTCGAGTTCCGAAGCGGACACTTTGAAAGCGCAGCGCGTCGTCCGCGCAGGCGTTTCGAACGGGTCACTTTTGAAGAAGCTCAACGCTTCCGGCATGAAGAGCCGCGTATTCTTGGACGACTACGAAGACGAAGATGTTAAAAAAGAAGAAGTCGCACCGCGTAACAACACCACCACCACAGAAGAGGTGAAAGAGGACGAAGAATACACGCTCGCGTAAGGATGGTGGTTGTAGGTACCTCTTCGTTGTGAATACTTTTTGTTTGATCCACCCACCAATGACCAATGAAAAAACAGATCCCAAAAACATTCCCTTTTTTTCGTTTTGATCCCCGAAGACATTTTTGCCCTCTCTGAAGACCATCCATTTGTATAACTTTCTCTCTCTTCGAAGACGGAAGAGGAGTTTTTGCAAACAAAAAAACCAAAAAAAAAAGTCGACAAAGGACAACACGTGTGACCCCCCAACAAAAATCGTTACATTTTCTTTCCCGAATTGAAAGCATGTCGCAGTGCACAGGCAGCCTTAAATCTCTGACCGATGGTACGTTGTCGTTACATTCTGCGCGTTACACTCGTTTACGTGTCTTTCTCATCTTTTTGGTTCTCTTTTCTGACGCGCGCGCGCGCGCGCGGAGGACACAACCGAAGAATTGAATTGCGCCGATTTTTAGTCGAATGCTGGTCGTGCCTCTTTGAAAGGTCGTTTAAAATCTTTTGATTTGAATTCTACGGAGAAAGAGGTGCACCAGCACGTCTTTTCATTCGAAGGAATTCGCGCGCGCGATTCGACTCTATCTGCGCACCCTCCATCTCTGTCTCCCTGTCTCTGTCTCTCTCTCCCGTTCAAAAGGGAGAGCGAAGGGACAATTCAATTTTTTCCGCAATTCAAATTTGGGAAATTGGGTGGTGAGGGGGTAAGATAACGGTTTAGGATAACGACCGACTCAAAGGGCCAAAGTTCGGAATTTTTTTTTTTGGATGAATTTTGGAACGATAAAGTTTTGTTGTTATTTGGAGGAGGAGACCTTCGTAAAAAATGAGCACAATGTGGTCGTTCGCTCGCGCCGCGATAAAGACTGACGCGTACTCTCACTCTCTTTCTTTCAAAACAATACGCAGAAACGCTCTGTGGAGCAATCACCAACGCAATAGGCGCGAACTCCGCGTCCGCGGACAACCAATTTTTGTTGTCGTCTGCCTACCTTGTGTTCTTTATGCAAGCCGGATTCGCGATGTTATGCGCCGGGTCGGTGAGATCTAAAAATACCAAGAATATTTTGATCAAAAACGTCTTGGACGCGTGCGTCGGGGCGATAGCGTTCTTCATCTTTGGCTACGGCTTCGCGTACGGGAAGAAGGACGGCAAAACAGCGAATGAATTTATCGGTAATTGGAATTTTGGCTTGCAAGATTACACCGACTGGGCGAGTTTCTTGTTTCAATGGGCGTTCTCTGCGGCAGCAGCGACGATTGTTTCCGGTTCTGTCGCAGAAAGAACGGCGTTCCAAGCGTATTTGGGCTATTCCTTCTTTCTCACCGCGTTCGTCTACCCAGTTGTCGTTCACTGGGTTTGGGACGGCGATGGCTGGCTCAACGCCTTCAAATCGAAAGATCTACTCTTTGATTGTGGCATGATTGATTTCGCCGGCTCTGGCGTCGTTCACATGACCGGTGGCGTCGCCGGTTTGATGGGTGCCGCTATCGTAGGCCCGAGAACTGGTAGATTCGACCCGAACGGTCGCGTTATCGCTATGCCAGGACATAACGCCTCGTTGGTTGTTTTGGGTACGTTTATTCTTTGGGTTGGATGGTATGGTTTCAACCCGGGGTCGCAGTTGGCAATCATTGGTTCGGAAGTCGTCGTCGCCAGAACCGCTGTCTCGACTACTTTATCCGCTGCTGCTGGTGGCGTAACTGCCATGGCTATCAACTACGGCTTGTACCACGTTTGGGACTTGATTGCCGTGTGCAACGGTGTTTTGGCTGGTTTGGTCGGCATCACCGCCGGTTGCTCCGTGACTGAACCATGGACTGCTATTGTCTGCGGTTTTCTTTCCGCGTGGGTCATCCACGGGGCAAGTAAATTACTCTTGAAATTTAAAATTGATGATCCTTTGGAAGCGGCACCGATGCACGGCGCGTGCGGCGCTTTTGGCGTCCTGTGGGTTGGTCTCATGGCTAAGGAAGAATACGTTGCCGAAGTTGGCTACGGCGGTAACGCTTCCAAGTGCGCGGGCGTCTTTTACGGCGGCGAAGGGGGCCTCCTCGGCGCCCAAATTGTCGGCATCATCTGCATTGCCCTCTGGGTTGGCGGTTTGCTCGGTCTTTTCTTCCTCGCGTTGAAGAAAGCGAACGTGTTAAGAACGTCTCCGGAGGAAGAACAGTTGGGTTTGGATGAATCCAAGCACGGCGGTTCGGCGTACAACATGGAGTTGGTCGCCCCGATGCCGGCAGAGGTGTAAGATACAAAGAATCAGAATAAGGATCAAAAGCAGCAAAGAAAATAATCGAGACGTACTAATTATCGAGTCAACGAGTTAAGAGTTACCCGAGTCGAGTCACTTAATCTTTTAATAAGTTTGGTCTGGTCTTAATATTACGTTGTAGTAACTGGTTGCGATACTAAGTGGTTAAAAATGGCTCAAAATTTATCGTATGCAGTAGTTTCGGCAACGCAGGCTTGTTCAATTTGGATTAATTAATTCTGTGTTTAAGTTTGGTCTGGTCTTAATATTACGTTGTAGTAACTGGTTGTGATACTAAGAAAAATAAATCTACGCAGCACCTGAT
>MDTG01314169.1_pt1 | contig 16300 bp, 6 predicted proteins | sample 811421 | NCBI WGS metagenome assembly MDTG01 (sample SAMN05326645, study PRJNA326480) | marine metagenome | isolation source: seawater | place: Pacific Ocean: South East | collected 2011 | reverse complement strand
TTTTAGACGCAGGTGAAGTATCATGTGAGGTTTTGTCAGGAGTTACAGAAGTAAGTATTAGTGAACAACCAACATTAGTTCAAACTACTGCTGCTTTAGGTGGTCAAACTATTTGTATTGGCTCAGCCATAGATCCAATTACATTTCAATATGGAGGGTCAGCAACCGGTATTAATCTTGTAAATATTCCCGGCGGTTTAACACCTGTTACAGATGCAGCAGCTAAAACGATTACCATAAGTGGAATACCTACAGGAACAGGTTTTGTGAGAGTAACTACAGTGGGAACAATTTGCGAAGTTGTAACCCTTCAACATTTTGTTAGGGTGACAACTGCTCCACAAATTCCTGATTACATTTTAATTGATGATGCAGCAGGTGGAACTGATCCCATACCTATTGTAAATGGTCAAGATGGGAATATTTATAATGGTTCAATTTATTTATGTGAGCAAGCATTATCGGCTTCACCTAGCTCTACAATATTTAGTGCTTGTTATAATGATGGAAGGATAGCTCCATTAACTGAATCTTATAATTGGTTTATATCTCCACCTGATGCTGGAACTATTTCTAGAACTACAGGGGTTGCAACATGGAGTGATGGATTTATTGGAGATGCAACCATACAAGTTGTTGCCATTGGTTGTGATGGAAGTGCTACGGCAACATTAACTACTGTTGTTACAGTAAACCAGTTTGATTCCTCAGCTTCTAATCCAACTGAACCCGTTCCATTATTAGAAGCTGAGAGTGAAATAATATATATAAGAGAAAATGCTGGAAGAATTAGATCTCAAGAAAGATATAATGTGACTCTTAATGGAGTTAGATATACATATGAGACCACTGATACTGATGTACCGGCTGATGGAATAGCTAATCAAACTGCCGCAACAATTGCACAAGAATTAAGGGATCTTATAAATAATGATACTACTTCACTAATAGCTGGATTATTTACTGCAACGTCAGGCTCATTTAATCCTGGAGATGCAAATAATAATGGTCTTCTTGACGATGTTGGAGGTATTTTAAGAATAACAGCTCAATACGATGGAAATTCAGCACCACCTATTCCTCCAGGAACACCAAGAGGTGACGGTGGCGATATGAGTATTTCTTTTACTGTAACTAAATCACCAGTTGAAGGACGAGCATTTGGATCTATGTTTGGATTTGAAACAAATCCAACTTCAGAGGTTATTTGTGGTGTTTCAACTGGGGCAGAGCCAATTTGTGAAACCACAGCTACTACTCCAAATACTCAATATTTTTCTTCCGCATCAAATTATTCTTCAATAAGATACGCGATTTCAAACGTTGTTCCAGGAGTAGGAAGTGTAGCTTCACCAGGAAGTTTTATTGATTCAAATACAATAGATTGGACTGCCGGTTTCCACGGAACATTTAATGTGGAGTCTTATGCTACAGGATGTGATGGGGTAGAAAATCCTATCCCTGGAGTACATACTGTAAGAATTTATCCAAATGTTGATGCTCCACTTGATATTAGCTACGATCCATTAACACTCCCAAATTGCCCCGCAGAAGCAGGACAAACAACCCAATTTATATCAAGTGATTCAGTTACTTGGTCATGGAATAATGAGTTAGCAGGAAATATTAATAGTGTTACTGGCCTTGTTTCATGGACGACAGGTTTCTCTGGAACAGTAATTATTACTGCAACTTCATTTGGTTGTGGAACAGAATCTTTATCAAGAACTATTATAATTCCAGATTCCCCTAACCTTACTAGAACCTCTGCTTTATTTACAACTGCTCAGAGTGTATGTGTAGGTTCAACTATTACTCCTATAAGGTATGAAATAATTGGTGCTGCAACTGGAGCTGATATAACAGGAATAGATGACTTAAATCTTTTTGAACAACTTTCATCTGAAAATCAAGTTGATAGATTTGTTATTGACGCAGCATACCCCGATGTGGGAGATCAATACATATTAACTATTGATCAAGTACCATATACAGTTACTATGGGTGAAGATGCTACAGCAGCAGGTGGTGCTGGTGTTGTTGATATATTAGAGGAAATTGTTCAGGTATTTGTATATAAAATTAACCAAGCTGCTTTAGGTATTACAGCAGTTAATGAGGCAGCTGCAGGAACTTTTACATTAACTTCTAATGCGTTTGATTACACAGTAGGCACTTCACTTAATGACATTGCTGGGGATGATCCAGGGGTATCATTTACTAGAACAATTGTTGCTAATGGTGGAACTTTCGTAGAAATTTCAGGAACAGTTTCTACAGGTCTATCAATTACCACACCAACCACATACCAATATACTGTTAGGACTACGGGTGGAAATTGTCAGCCTTTTGAAGCCCAAGGATTTATATCTGTAAGTCCAAATTCAACTATGGCCATTCGACCTGGAATTGATACTGATCAAACAGTATGTAATAATTCTATAGGTACTGTGGATCCATTTATTTATGATCTTGTAAATGCTTCTACTGTAAATGTAAATTGGACACCTTCTAGGCCAAATGGAATTAATCATAGCCATGTTATTCAAAATCAAATTTCAACAATTGTTCTTGGAGGAGCAGATGCTCTAGTCGCTGCAAATAATGGTCAAGATTATACAATTACAATTAATTCAACAACTGTAACTTATACTGTAAATACTGGTGCGCCACAAAATGACAATGAAGTTGTAGATATATTAAATGGTCTTCGTACACTTATTATAAATGCAAATCTGCAGGTCGATCCAGTTATAATTGGAGGTAACACATTAAGGATTACTTCAAGAAATGGACTTGGTTTCACTCTCACAGGGGCAGGTGGTATAAATGCAGTTTCATTTGCTGCTCCAAATACAACTCAAACTGCCACAAACACAGTTTCAATATTTGGAAATCCAGCTGTACCTGGACTCGCAGTAGACACAACTTATCAATTCGTAATATCAACTGTAAATAATGCATTTGGATGCAACGATGTATCAGCTCAAGTATCATTAACTGGATCGATCACGATAGCGGTTGAGCCTTCAATAGATCTAGCTACAGGAAGCAATAATTTAACTATATGTCAAGGGGAGACTGTTTCAAGTACACAAGGAGGGGTTGATATAGAGTGGAATGTAACTGGTTTTGCAACAGGAGCCTCAGTTGGGGCAGGACAATTACCTCAAGGAGTAAAATCATCATACACAGAAATACCTCAGATAACTGAAATTACATTTGCAGGAAATGCAGCAAATTTTGATGATACAGATATTTATAGAATTACTGTAAATGGCGTGGTTAATAGCGTTACTGTTAATGCAGGCGCAGGTTTTAATACTTTTGCTGGAATATTACAGCAATTTGAAAGTCTTATAGATACTAATGTACCACAGGTAGATGCTTCTTATGCTGCAAATACTCTTACTATTCAGTCAAATTCAGGGGATGCTGTAACGATAACAAGAACAAATATTGATACAACTGGTGATGGAGGTGATCCTACTTTAAATGCTCCAAATGTTACTCAGGCAAACAGAAAGTTCATTAGAATTTTTGGAGCCCCTACCGATCCAGCGGGAATATACAATTATACTATAACCACTTCTGGAGGAAATTGTGATCCTGCAACTGCAAACGGAACCATTAGAATTGTAGATATACCTTCTATATCAGTTTCAGCTGGAAGTGATGCTAACCCAAGCCAAGTTTGTAATCTGTCTCCAATGACTGACATTAACTTTGATGTAGCTACATTTGCAACTTACACAGTTACTTGGACAAGTGCAGCTGGGCAACCTCCTGGAATATCACTTATTAGATCGACAAGCTCAACTTTATCATTAGTTTCTGACCCTGTTGTTAATATTCCTGGAGCTATACCAGCAGGAGGTGTTAGTTATACATATAGAATTTTCTCTACAGTTAACGATAATGGATGCTCTTCAGTAGCAAGCTATACCGGTATAATAAATATTATTAATGGTACTGCTACTTTAGCGCACAATGATGCAAGCTCTGCTACAGATGATAAGGTAGATGCCAATGGAGGAGGATTTGATCCAAGTGTTGCTCCAGACTATGTTTTAATTGAAGCATGTCAAGGTGTACTTATAGATGATGTTTTATTCGATTCTTCAGCTGATATAACTAATGTTACTATAACAGGAGGAAGTCTTCCTTCTGGATTATTTGGTGACTTTAACCCTGGAGCTGCTGGAGGGCAATATAGAATTTATGGTACTCCTGACACGGCTACCTCTGAAGATTTTGTTCTACAAGCTATAACTGATGCTTGTGTCCCTGCGGCTGATATTCGAGTTAGAGTCGTAGTTTATGGCACTGCAACAATAACATTGGATGTTGGCTCTGATGATAATCAATCAGTTTGTAATAATTCAGCTTTGACAAACATATCCTATACCATTAGTAACTCTTTAGATGCTAATGTTGTTGGATTACCAGCTGGTTTAGTTGGAAATTTCCAAGCTCCAAACAAATTTGTTATTTCTGGAAATGTAAATGTTGTACCAGCAATAACAGAAACAACTTCTTATACATATACAATTACAACAACAAATAACTCTGGAGGTCCTCTTGTTGGAGCATGTTCTGAAACATCAATAACAGGTGTTATTAACGTTAGACCTGAAGAATCATTAACTGTTAATCCAGCGAATGGAGCGGTAATTCAACAAGTATGTTACGGGGCAGATATAACACCTATTGTAATAGCTGTTGTAGGAGATAATACTCACGGTAGTGTAGTAAATCCAGCAAATCTTCCAGCTGGGATGAATTTTGATTTTGTTGAAGATGCAGACAATATGGGAGGTGTAATAACAATTTCTGGAAGTCCGAGTCAGGCAATAGCAGGAAATGATCCAGTCACATATACATTTAATGTCACAACTGATGGTGCTATAACAAGCCCATGTGCAGGAGCTACACAACAAATTGATATTACAGTTGTTCCTCCTTCAACCCTTTCTTATGTTGGAGCTGCCGGTATATTAGACCAAACTGTTTGTGCAGGTACTCTTATAACAGATATTGAATTTAGAATTGGTGGTGGAGCTAGGGATGTTAATGTAACTTTTGATGGAGGATTAGGATTTACTAGAGCGGGAAATGTTAGATTAAACGATCCTTCAGATGCTAATAATTCAGTTATTTACGGAACAGCACCAGCTGTTGTTAATAGGACTACCTATAATTTTGAAATAACAACAGTAAATCAGTGTAATCCTGGCACAAATGAAATTTCTTTAGCTGGTACAATAACTGTAATTCCTGAGGAAACAATTACGCATAGAGGTGCCTCAGGTGCAACCACTCAAGAGGTATGTATCAATCAAGATGTTACACCTATAATTTTCGATGTTACAGGGCAAGACACATATGCTAAATTTGTAGATGCCAGTCTTGTGCCCTCTGGAATTTCGCTTGATTTTGCACCAGACCAAATTAATGGTAATGGAGGAGTAGCTACAATTCTTGGAAGTCCTGATTCTACAAATGCTCCTGGAGTTTATACATTTGAAATTACAACAGGTGCATCGGGAGCAGTTACAAATACAAGTCAGTGTTCTGATCAGACACAATCAATAACAATAACTGTTAATCCTATTCCTACTATGGTATTTTCTGGAGCAGATCCAGCAGCAATGAATCAATCTGTATGCCAAGAAACAGCAATTACTCCAATTGAGTTTACTCTTGGAGGTGGAGCTAATGATGTTGTTTTCACTTCATCTCCTGTTGGATTAGGATTTACAAGAGCGGCTAATATATCAGTTGCAGGCAATTCTGTTCAAATTTTTGGAACTTCACCTGTTGTAGGAGCTGAAACAACATTTACCTACAGCATAAGTACCGTTAATCCAAATTCTTGTACACCATCTGTAACTTTAGGTGGTTCTATAACTGTATTCCCTCCTGTCCAGTATAACAATTGGGCAGGAAACCATACTGTAAATGATCCACTATGTAGTGATGATGGTGGTTCAATTGTTGTTAATGCTGCTGCAGTTTCAGGAGGATTTGTTGCAGTCAAACAACAATCGACGGTTGAGCTTAATAATAGTTTTGGTGTAGGGAATATAATTACAATAAATGTTGGTCCTCAATCTTTTGTTTACACTGTACAAGGAGTTGATAATGCTACAGGTAACCTATCTAATAATCCAGCAATATATGATAGGGCTCAAAGTAAATCGGAGATCATTACTGAAATTGTTGGTTTAATTAATGACACAAATTCAGGATCAACACTTGTAACAGCTGTTGGGAATTCACCATCTGTTGGTGTAGCAACATTAATTGCAAAAACTTCTGGAATTGGATTTACAATTACCTCAAGTAAACAACCTTTAGCAACAGCAGGAACCATAACAATAGCAACTCCTATACCAAATCAATCATTGACTTACGGTTATTATTGGAGACAAACTAATTCAATAGGAACCCCAGTATCTACTTTAGACACCTCTGATCCAACAACTTATGTAGACACTGGCTTAACACTAAATTTAAATAGTGTTACTGGATCAGAATATTATCTTCTAACGACTGTATCAAATAACTGTCAAGCAGATTCTCCATTTGTAACTATAACAGCGCCGGATCCATTAGCACTGACAATAACATCAATTTGTGATACTGAAATAGTTGCAAGTGGAAGTGGGGGAACAGGACAATTAACATATATTCTTTATAATTCTAGTGGCACAGAAATAGGAAGATCACCAGCAACTTTTGGAGCGCATACATTTAGTGATGGCGATGCTAATAATCTTCCTGCTGCAGGATCAATAAATATAACTCCTGGATTCCAATATCAGATTGGAATAAATGATGCCAATGGATGTTCATTAAATGGAAATGATTCTACTGTTCAAATAAATACACCTGTAGCTCTTGTAATAGATGAGACAAAGATGACAGTTACAAACCCAGGATGTAATGCTAACGATGGTAGTATTGTTTTGGATTCGGGAGGATTTACAATTACTGGTGGATCTGCAGGAAATACTGGGGACTACTCAAATTTAACATTCCTTTGGACTAGAAGTGGAGGAGGAACTTTTAATACACAGGATATTTTTAACTTAAGTCCTGCAGACTATACTTTAACTGTCACAGATAATCTTTGTACAACTCTATTTGTAATATCTAACCCAATAACAATTGAAGATGCTTCTGACTTTACGGTAACAAATGCTGTTGACAATACCGCAGTAGCAAATTGTTCTGATGGTCATTTACAAGTTTCGGTTGCTGGTGGATCAGGTAATTTCTCTTATGCATGGACAGATCAATTTGGTGTAAATAGAGGAACTACAGATAGAATTGAAAATTTAGATGCAGGAATTTACACACTTGTAGTTAAAGATACTACAACAGGTTGTGAACAAACATTTACATACACAATAACAGGCTCTTCAGGACCTCTACAAATGTTAAACCCAGTCGCGGTAAACCAAGCAGATTTCACCACAACTGATATTTTATGTAATGGGGCTGCAAACGGTGCCTTTACAGTTCAATTTACAGGTGGTAATCCACCTTATCAATATTCATTAAACGGAGCTGCTTATGTTGCAGATGGATTTTCAACAAAGACAGCTACTGTAACAACTGGTGGTGCAAGTTCTACAGTAGTATCTTATACAACACAAGTGTTAACATTAGATGGTCTTGAAGGAGGAAATTATGCTGTTAAAATTAAAGATAGTGGCTTATGTACTGATGCATTAGGTAATACTATTGAACTTGATTTGGGATCAGTTACTATTAATGAACCAGACCCATTATTAATAGAACTAAATGCTTCAACAACTGAAGCCATTGATTGCTCCGCTGGAATTCAAGGGTCTCTTGGAGTAAATATAACTGGGGGAACAGTAAGTTCAAGTACCCCATATAGCATATTATGGGAATTATATGGCCCTAGTGGAGAGGTCCTTTACAAAAGAACAACTTCTGGTTCACCATCTGACCCTGATGACTTAACAATTACAGGTTTAGATTATGCTGGAGATTATACAGTAACTGTCACAGATGCTAATGAATGTTCAACTACTGAGGTTATTACATTAGATGATGGTTCAAGTGAAGATCCATTTACAGTTGGTGAAATACCTACGGTAACCCAACCCGGATGTAATTCTGAAGATCTTGGGTCTATTGAGCTAGCACTGAGCGGAGGTGTACAACCCTATGATATTAAGTGGTACAAACTGTCAGTTTCTCAAGTAAATGCTACTTCATCAACTTCTTCTGGTACAGGAACATCTACATCCACTTCATCTTCAACAACTATTGAATTTTCAGATGGTGGTTATGTTAGCATGAACAAAGATGGATTTTATTTAATCGATCAACTACAACCTGGAAAATATAGGGCAATAGTTACTGACGCAACAGGTTGTCAAATTTTCTCTAGATCTGGTGTAATAAAAACATCTAATTTTAACATGATAAGTCAAAGAGTTTATAACAGACAAATTTTGGATTGTGAAACTGGAACTGTTGAGGCAGATTTTTCATTTAGATTATCTGGAACATCTCTAGCTTATAATATCTACTTAGATGGAGAAGCAATCTATGGTGGAAATTCTGGACAAATTAGTGGTACTACAATACAATCTCCAACATTTGCAAGTAGTATTATAAAGCAAGGAAGCACTTTTGTAATTAGAGGACTAAGTGAAGGAAGGCATATTGTAGAAGCTCAAGATGCAGCCAACCCTGACTGTTCACTAGATTATGCATTTGATATTGAGACTTATGTACCAATAACATTTGAAGGCGAGACAGACTTTGAATTTGATATTTGCGATAGCGCTTATGAATTTGAATTGGATACAGCGCTTATTGTAGGAGGAAATCCAATTATAGATGATAACGATAATGTTACCTATAATCTTAAATGGACATATACTCCTCTTGACCCAAGTGAGCCTGGATCTAGTTTTGTTGGAAGAACTACATTTGATGCAGGAAGAGGAACATATCAATTAATTATTTCAGATGGAACTTGTGAATCTGAGCCAATTGACTTTGTATTCAGTGGTGATGTTGATGTTTTATCGATAGATGGATTACTTGCTAACGGAGAGATTTCTCAGGGCGTTAGTTGTGAATTAGGAGCTCAAGATGGAAGAATTTCAATTGAGATTACAGGGGGACAAGAGCCATACGATATTTCATGGGAAATTTTTGATCCAACAAATCCTGTTCCGACTCCATCAAATCCTAGTAGCCCTACTACTACTCCTTGGCTCCCACTTGATGGAACATATCCAGGTTTAGATAACTTTGATGGATTCACGACATTAAATGATCTACCAGCAGGGCTTTACAGATATACAATTAGAACTGGTGAAACTTGTCCTAATCCTGTAGATACCGCGTTTAATTATCTTAGAGATGTTATAAGTGTAGATGATGATAACACTTTAGTAATCACAGATGGTCCATATGTAGACCCTAAACTATGTGAAGGTTTACCAGGGCTTTTAATTTTAGACGCTGTAAATAATAGTGATTCAGGTTCAGATCTTAACTTCTTTTATATTGATACAAACGGTACTGATGATGTTGGTGATGATGGTCAACCTGTTCCATTAAATGGTAATACGACCAAGTTAGATGAGGACACCTATCAAATATTGATAGATACACCATTTGATTATGGTAAATTAGTAATTACAACAGATGATGGCTGTGGTGTTGAGGCTGAATTTAATTTGGCGCTTGGCGATCCATTTTTCTCTTATACTTCTCCTTCATTTGAACAAGTAAATGAGATTCCAGCTAGAGAGGAAGTAACATTTACTGACGAATCAGAGGGCGAATTCTCAAGATTAGAATGGAACTTTGGTGATAATTCAGACCCCGTTATAATTGATGTTTCTGGAACTGTATCTGGAGTTACACAAGTCACTCATGCTTACGGAAATTCAGGGACATATTATCCGACGCTAACTATATATAATGAGCTAGGATGTTATGAGTCTGTTACAAATCCAATCACAATTGGTAGGGGCTATAGTGTATATGTACCAAATGTATTTACTCCAAATAATGATTGCTTAAATGATTTCTTTAGACCATTATTTACAGGTTTTGAAACTTTAACATTTAATGTTTATGATAATAAAGGGAATTTGATTTATACAGAAGATGCTCAAAACGGATCAATAAATAGAACAGAATGTCCAAATATAATTGACACCTCAGGAAATGGAAAAGCTGTTTTAGGTTGGGATGGCAAAAGAGCGGATGGTACAGCATTGGATTCATTTAGTCCATACTATGTATATACAATTTATGGGATACCTTTAAATCGTGTTACGGATGATCAGGTTATTGAGAGAAGTGGTATTTTCACAGTGTTAAAATGATTTTGAAAGAAAAAATATCGGTTTTGTTTATTCTTCTTGTGTTGAATCTCTCTTTTTCACAGGAAATGATATTTAATTCCCAACCGAAACTTATGCACATAAGTAATCCGAGTTTTTTTGGATTGAATAGTTGGAATAGGTCAGGATTACTATACAACACAACTGAAATAAATCCTAATGAAACTCAAAACAATAAGTTGTTTTATGGATCTTATTCATTTGATCTGTTAGATTTTAGTTTAGGAGTTCAGTTTAATAACTTTAATGCACCTAATATCGGCTATAAAAGAAATGATCTAAACTTAAGTTATGTGTACAAAGTAGAATTAGGAAATGACTTATGGTTTTTACCCTCAGTTAATGTAGGCTTTGTCTCAAAAAATTTAAACCCATCAAATTTGATATTTGAGGACCAAATTAATTCGATTACAGGATACATAAATCAAGAGTCAATAGACCCTTTAGCTGATTTCTTCTTTGCTAAAAACTATACTGATCTTGGAGCTTCTTTTCTTGTACATAATACTGATTTTTTAATTGGAATTAATTTTGATTATTTAAATCAACCAAATACTGCATACGATACAGATGTTGAATTTCTTGTTCCTATATCATATGGGATACAAGCTGCATATGAATTTAATATGAATCCTTATGATAGAAGATTTCTGCCAAGGTATTCATATTTGTATGCATATACATCTGTAAGAAGAGATAGTGAATCAATAAATATATTTTCATCTCAAGAGTTTCAACTAGGCGAATTTAGTGTGGGTGTAAATCAACAATTTGGGTTATTTGATAATTTTTCTTTTTTAAATTTTGGATTAAGTGCAGGTTTGACTTATGAAAATTTTGATTTTGGAGTTTCTTATGCTTTTTCAATACAAGATTTAACAACGGTAGGTGGATATCGTTATCCCCCAAGAATATTTGATCTTTATTTGAGTTTTGACTTTAGTCCTTTTCTAAGAAACAGGAGAGGGCAATACAAAAGACTTCAAATAGATAATTATTATTAGTATTTTATAAAATAGACACTGTCTTTAATATAATTTTTCCATATTCCAATTCTTTTATTTGAGGAAAATGAACCCTCGCTATAAAGTTTTCCTTGAGCATCATATATCCTTTGAAAGCCATTTTCACAATCATCGTATGATTTTTCCATTAGTAGAGTATTGTTTTTAAATGTTTTTTCAATTTTTAAAATTCCTTTTCTGACATTACTCAAGATATATTTATCTCCCTTATAGAATTCAAATTTACCTGAGAAAAACTTACCATTAATGTATACTTTACAATCTTTAAAGATTAATTCGCTTTTGGAATTTATCTTAGCACAAGAAAGCAAAATTGAAATAAAAACAAGTTTAATAATTATATGTCGCGACACCACCACTTTTAAAGTACTCTTTAAATTGACCAATTTTTTCCCCATTAAAATAATTGCCACAAATTTTTAGTTTTCCATTTTCATAAAATTCCTCAAAGCTCCCATTTCTTAAATTATTTACATAATAGCTTATAATGTGTTCATTTCCATTTTCGTGAAAAGCAAGAAAATTTCCGAAGATTTTACCTTTTTTAAAATTTGATAAAGTTTGTAATTCCCCATTTTTATAGTATTGCTTAACAATACCATTTTTTAATCCTTCATAAATACTCATTTCAGCCTTTATTTGATTATCAATATAGTTTTCAACTATTATTCCTGTGTATGGTTTTGAATTTTTAGTAAATATCATCTGATTTTTATCAAAAACAATTTCAATTTTACCTATATCAGTTTTAATATCAACACAGGTACAAAAAAAAACTAATAACAGTAATAATATTGATGGTTTTATGTTCAAAACAATTTCATTAAAATAATTAATGTTAGTTTCTAAAAATATACTTGGGAAAGACAACAGGACTTTCAAACCCGTTTTTTCCAACAGTAGATACTCCAAAAAAATAATTATCAATTACGATACCATTTAAAGTAGCTTCTGAGACATCTCCAATATATCGACTGTAATCCCAAGTAGGGGATGTTGTATCCCGCCAATATATTTTATATCCAGCAATATTAGGATCTTTAACTTTTTCCCATTTAAACTTAACAGAGGCCTCAACTATTCCACCAATATAAAGTTTACTTACACTAGGTGGAGCCCATGCTAGACTAGCAAGATTTATAGCATTAACAGCAGTAAGCTTTTTTGCATATTCGAAATCTACTCCTTCAATGACATCTCCATAAGCAATCCCTTTTTCTAGCCTTATATCTTGGTGTTGCATAATATAATTTTCATGAGCTTCCATAATTCGAATACCGGCATATCCTAAATCATTAAAAGGACGATGATGTCCACCACGACCAAATCGATCTAATCTGTAGATCATCATTGGATTCATCTCTGGCATAAAACTCTTTACGTTTTTATGAACATAACGCGCCAGTTGTCTAGAAATACCATCTACTTCACCCCCATAAAAACGTCTTGCCTCTCTTTCTTTTTTGGTTTCATTTGCTGGGACTGGTTCTGAAAAAATACGAAAGGTTCTATTGTCTATTACACCATCGACTCCTTTTATGTTTCCTATCATATCATTATTTAAAACTCCAATAATGTCCCATCCTTTTTTTTGAGCATATGCAGCAAGTCCCTTACCACCAAAAAGACCTTGTTCTTCTCCTGCTAAGCCAACATAAATAATACTATTTTCAAAAGAATATTTTGATAAAACTCTTGCTGCTTCAATGGTACCAGCCATACCACTAGCGTTGTCATTTGCTCCTGGAGAATCATCAGTGTAGTTTGTTGGATCTGATACACGGGTATCTATATCTCCACTCATAATTATAAATCGGTTTGGATGGGATGTACCTCTTTGAATTGCTACAACATTATTTATCCATACCGGTTTAATAATTCGTTCGCCGTCTTTTGGGGTAAAATAATTTTTTTGATAAAAAACATTTAAGCAATTGTCACAGTCTTTTGATATTTTTTCAAATTCTGATTTTATCCATCTCCGAGAAGCTCCAATACCTCTTGATTTTGAGAGAGTATCACTTAAAGTGTGTCTGGTTCCAAAATTTACTAATGTTATAACATCTTTTTCTATTCTTTTACTTGAAACATTTTCGATAATATTATATAATTCTCCTTTGTCTTGTGCTATTGTATATACAAAACTCAGTAGGGTTATTAAAAATTGGAATTGTTTCATAAATCTTTTTTGTTAAAATACAAAAAAACCGACACTATATGGGCCGGTTTAATTGGATAGAATTCTAACAATAGTTAAATAAAGTATCTATTTTCTTTTATAAATTTATCTGCAATCTTAGTCTTAATTTCTATAATATTTGGATATTCTCTGTATGAACAATTTTTGTTTAAAGCTTCGAGTAATTGTTTTTGCTCTTTCCCTTCTGAAATATTTAAAATAACTTCTTTACCTTTTTTATTTACGATATCATGAGCTTCAAATACATAAAATTGAACTATTGCTTTTGTTATTTCTTGAGCTTCAATTTCACCTCGTTCCAAATTTTTGATTGTACGTAACAATGCAGATTCAGCAAAGTAGATTTCAATTATGATGTCTGATAAAGCTAGAAGTATTTGTTGCTGTTCTTCTAGCTTTTTTCCATATTTCTGTACTGCATTTCCGATAAGCACTAAGAACAATTGCTTGAATTTATAAATTAAGTTTTGTTCTTGAGAAAAGTGACCCTCTACATAATTATTTTCATGATCCTGATCACTTAAATTTCCCGCAGCTTTCATTACAGCCCCCATTAGATCAATATGTCCTTTTATTCCTTTTTTGAGTAACATACCAACTGAAAGCATTCGGTTAATTTCATTTGTACCTTCGTAAATTCTCCCAATACGAGCATCTCTCCATGCAGATTCCATAGGAGTATCTGCTGAAAAACCCATGCCTCCAAAAATTTGAATACCTTCATCAGAGCAGTTTTGAAGGTCTTCTGACGCGCCTACTTTGATGAGTGAACACTCAACAGCATAATCCTCAACACCCTTTAACTCTGCTTCTTGGTCTGACATACCTTGAGAAACGAAATATTTTATTCTATCTTCTATATCTTTCGCTACACGATAACATGCAGATTCTCCCACATAGCAAGAGGTTGCCATACGCGCTATTTTCTCTTTAATTGCACCAAATTTTGATATCGGGGTTTTGAACTGAACTCTTTCATTAGCATATTTAATTGACTCAGTAGTTATTCTTCTTTGTGCATCTAAACAGGCAACTCCTAATTTTACTCTACCCACATTAAGTGCATTCATGGCAATTTTAAATCCTCCACCTCTCTTCCCTAACATGTTTTTTCTGGGAACTATTGTTTCAGTAAAGAATACTTGTCGGGTAGAGGAGGAGTGTATACCTAACTTATTCTCCTCATCTCCCAAACGGATACCATTTTTAGAATCATAATCTACTAGAAAGGCGGTAATATTTTTATCATTTTCTATACGAGCAAATACTATCATTAGAGATGCAAATCCAGCATTTGAAATCCACATTTTTTGGCCTGAAATTTTGTAGTGGGTTCCATCTTCAGTGAGTTCAGCTTTAGTTTTTCCAGAATTTGCATCAGATCCAGCCCCAGGCTCAGTCAAACAATAGCATCCAAACCATTCTCCAGAACTTAATTTTGGTAAATATTTTTGTTTTTGTTCTTCAGTGCCATAAAGTGTTATTGGAAGAGTTCCTATACCTGTATGAGCACCAAATGCAGTTGAAAGAGAACCTGTCGCTCCAGAAATGTAATCACAAACCAGCATAGATGAAACAAAGTCCATTCCCATACCTCCATATGCTTCTGGTACTGAAATACTCAAAAAACCAAGTGATCCGGCCTTCTCCATAAGAGTTTTAGTCAATTCATAATCTTTCTTTTCAAAACGTTCTTTGTTTGGCCATACTTCTCGATCTATAAAGTCTCTTACGGCAGCTTTCATCATTTGCTGTTCTTCACTAAAATCCTCTGGGGTAAATATTGATTTTTTATGATTATTATCAATAATAAATAAACCTCCACCTAATTCTTTCTTTTCTATTGCTTCCATAATTAAATCACATTTAGAGTTTGGTTTTTAAAGTATTCAAAATCTTGCGCTTGATCTTTAATACATTCTATAACCTCAAAAAAATGTTTGATTTTTGCTGAGTTCAAACATTTTTCAATTTTAGAATTAAAATCTAATACAACTGCTTTAGAATCCTCCCTTTTTTCAATTCCAAAGGATGTAAGATGTACAAGAATACTTCTTCCATCCTCTGGATTTTGGGATCGATAAATGAGTTTACGTTTTTCCATTGTATTGAGTAATCTAGAGAGGCTAGTTGGTTCTATTCCCATTTTGGGGCCTAATGTAGTAGAAGGAGTTCCTTCAGGATCAATACTTAATAAAGCAAAGCCTGTGGCCATAGTTGAATCAAATTTATTTGCTTCCTTATTATACATTTTGCTGACCATTTGCCAAGTTGACCTCAATGCACTGTCAAAAGTTTCTTGTTTCATACAGTAAATATAATCTTTTTTACTATGCATGCATAGTAAAAAATGAAAAAAAACTTAATTTATTTAGATAAGTTTTTTTCTAGGATTCAACTATACATTTGTTCAATGAGATCATTATATTTTTCTGTAACAACTCTTCTTTTTAGTTTCATTGTTGGTGTCAAATGCCCTTGATCTATTGTCCATTCATTTGGAGTAAGTTCAATTTTTTTGATTTGCTCCCACGATCCAAAATGTTGATTGTGTTGCTCAACCTCATCTAATATGGCTTCTCTTAATAATGGTTCTTTAATGGCTTTTGAAAGTGAATTGCAATCTATGCCCTTTTCTTTTAACCCCTTTGTAACGTGATCTA
>MDTG01280254.1_pt1 | contig 16300 bp, 15 predicted proteins | sample 811421 | NCBI WGS metagenome assembly MDTG01 (sample SAMN05326645, study PRJNA326480) | marine metagenome | isolation source: seawater | place: Pacific Ocean: South East | collected 2011 | reverse complement strand
TCATCCCAACTGCAACTATTGCTATTCTCTGGCTTAGCATTCTTTTTGATGTAAGCGTCATTTCGGCAAGAGTATTAACCACATCAGTACCTTTGTCTTCGTAGTCTTTTAGATTTACACCACCAATTAAGTCGGCCTGATTCTCTTTGTTTGCTAGCCACCGGTTTTGCGCTGAGGATGCACCTCCTTGTGATAGTGTGTAGACTGACGAGCCTCGGGCTCTAGCCTTCATAAAAGCGTCTGCATGAATAGAAATAAATAAATCAGCTTTGCGTATTTCCGCTATCAGGTATCTTTTTCTTAGTGATATATAGTAATCCCCTTGGCGAACCAAGAACCCATCTAATTCGGGTTCTTTTTTTAATAATGAATTAAGTTTTTTTGCTATCGCTAAGGTGACTTTCTTCTCCTTGGTCCCTCGGGTTCCGATAGCTCCTGGATCTTCTCCGCCGTGTCCGGCATCAATAGCGATTAATGGTTTCCTTTTTTTTGGTTTTGTTTTTGGCTTCGGCTTTTTATTATTTATTGCTGGAGACTCTGCATTACCAACTCCCAATGGATGGTGGATATCTATGACTATTCTATGGTTCTTGTTTCCATAGGGTTTAAGTGTGAATGAATCAGTTTTAGCGGGGCCTTTTAAATCAAAAACTATCCGTATAACATTTTTTTTGTACTGCGCTAGCCTAATTGCCTTAAGGACTGGGTCCTGACTATCTCTTGCGAGGTTTGCGATGTTTTTTAGGTTCTCTAGTCGGACCCCTTTAACGTTTAGAACGAATCGATCGGGATCCTTTAAAGAGAATGACTCGTAGAGCATTTCTGTTTTTGTTTCCAGAACAATGCGAGTTTTAACCGGATGTTGGAAGAGTCTTAAGCTGTTTTCATCGTTACCTGCTGCATTGGTTGAAAAGAATAAGGTGAGGATTATAAATTTTAGGTTAATTCGATAAAGCAATTAAATTACCTCTCTGTTAGGCCGGTTTTCAATAAATAAGTATCGCCAGCATTTGTGTTTGACTTTATTATTGCTGTCCTACCAGTTTTTGAATATTGCAGATCGATTGCAATGTCTGGTTTTCGAATGGCACTCGCTACAATAGATGGCCATTCTACTATACATATATTCTCACTTTCAAAATATTCACCTAGTCCGGCATCAACGAACTCAAGCGCTGATGTCAACCTATAAAAATCAAAGTGGCAAAGGGTTAGTGTATCGATAGTATAAGTTTCTATTAGGCTGTAGCTAGGACTTTTTATATTTTGTGTAACGCCAAGATTTTGGATCAATCCCCTTGCAAGAGTTGTTTTCCCTGATCCTAGTTCACCACTAAGGGAGATGTAAAATCTTGGTGCTACATGGTTGGCCAAAATACGTCCTAGGTCACTGGTCTGCTTGGCATTCCTTAGATATTTGGTAATGGGCAGTTGTAGGTGCCTTTTCATAAGAGAGTTGAGTCTATTTTTCTTAAATCTTTGGCAAGGCGCCGCATTTATTGTTTTCCTTGGGGTAGATTTTTGTCATGTAACACAGCATACTAAATCTATAATAAGAAAAATCAAAGTTTGGTTGATATTATGTTTTCAATCAATCTGTTTACTAGGAGGAATATTGATGTCAAAAAATTGGCGGAGTAAGTTGATCACGGCTGGTGTTACCCGGTCACCGAATAGGTCAATGCTGAGGGCTGTGGGTTTTAACGATGGTGATTTCGATAAGCCGATCGTAGGAGTAGCCAATGGGCATTCGAACATGAACCCTTGTAATGCAGGGATCCAGCCGCTGATCGACCAGGCTATGAGTGCATTGGAAAAAGTTGGTGCAAAGCCACAGGTATTTGGGGTTCCCACAGTTACAGATGGTATTGGCATGGGTACGGAGGGGATGAAGTATTCTCTAGTTTCTAGAGAAGTAATCGCAGATGCTATTGAAACTTCTGTTAATGGACAGATGATGGATGGTGCATTGGTTGTTGGTGGGTGTGACAAGAACATGCCAGCAGGCATGATGGCTTTAGCGAGAATAAATATACCATCTATATATGTCTATGGGGGAACTATAAAGCCAGGGAGTTGGAAGGGTAAAGACCTTACGATTGCGAGTGTCTTCGAGTCTGTGGGGCAATATTCGACCGGTAATCTGCCGGAAGAGGATTTTCAGGGAATTGAGAGAAATGCTCTGCCAACTTTTGGATCATGCGGTGGTATGTTCACTGCAAACACCATGTCGACTTCGTTTGAAGCTTTGGGAATGAGTCTTCTAGGGTCTGGAACTATGGCTGCTCCCGACCAGGAAAAAGCAAACTCCTCATTTGAGTCAGCCCAGGTTTTATATCAAGCCATAAAGAATGATCTGCGGCCGCGGGATATTATCACAAGAAAATCAATTGAGAATGCTATTACTGTTGTAATGGCAACGGGAGGGTCGACCAATGCGGTTCTTCATTATCTGGCCATTGCCTCTGCTGCCGATGTTGAATGGACGATAGATGATTTCGAGCGGATCCGACTTAAAGTCCCTGTTATTTGTGATTTAAAACCATCGGGGCAATATGTTGCTACTGACCTTCATAGGGCCGGTGGTATTCCCCAAGTCATAAAGACTCTATTGGAAAATGATTTGATCCATGGAGATTGTATGACAATCACGGGGAAAACATTGAAGGAAGAGCTAGTTAACATTCCACCCCAACCCAGACAGGATCAGGACGTTATTCGTCAATGGGGTAACCCAATGTATGAGAAGGGGCATCTTGCGATACTAAAGGGTAATATTTCTCCAGAAGGTTGTGTGGCCAAGATTAGTGGGCTTAAGTCACCAGTTATCAAGGGGCCAGCGAGGGTTTTCAACTCAGAGCCAGAGACTATGGAAGCTATTATAGGTAAAAAGATAGTGGCGGGGGACGTTGTAGTGATACGTTACGAAGGCCCCAAAGGGGGACCTGGGATGCAGGAGATGCTATCCCCCACCAGTGCGTTAGTGGGACAGGGCCTTGGTGCATCAGTTGGCCTCATAACGGATGGTCGTTTTTCCGGTGCGTCGTGGGGAATGGTAGTTGGGCATGTCGCTCCCGAGGCATTTGTCGGGGGAACAATAGCTTTGATTGAGGAAGGTGATTTAATAACAATCGATGCGCACAAATTGCTTATTGAGTTACATGTATCTGCCGATGAGCTTGATAAACGTAGATCGCTTTGGTCACCGCCTGCTGCAAAGTATCAAAAGGGTCTGTTAGCAAAGTACACCAGACTGGTTTCTACGGCCTCTAAAGGGGCAGTTACTGATGGCTTTGAAGATTAATCCCCGCTATTTGGAATGAAAGTGAGTCAAGAAAGTTGGCAAGAGTACTGCGCATATTGCTAGGGTTACCAGTGACAATGCAGAAAATTCATACCACCGCGGGGTTTCGCCTAACAAAATCATGCCGCTCAAAACGCCTATGATAGGAATCATAAGCGTTGATAAGGCGGCAGTTCCTGCTGAGGTGTTTGTTGCTATTTTGTACCAAGCCCAATGGCAAAATATCATTGCTATAAAAGTGTTATAAAGCAAGCACATGATTCCCATCCAGGTCCAAGTGCTGTCGGAGTTGATAATAAAGGCTCCTGCTAAGATTGGTAGACCACCCATTAATAGTTGCCAGGCAACAAAAGCCGTTGTGCCTAACGATACTGGATAGCGTTTCATAAGAACAGTTCCTGTTGCCCATGAAAACGCAGCCCCCAGAACAAGAGCTGTCCCTAGAACGTTCTCATAAATTACAACAAGGTCTTCAAAGAGAAGTAGTGCTATTCCTGCAGTTCCTAACAACAACCCCACGAGACGATGACCGGTGAGCTTTTCTCCTAAGACAAATATAGATAAAAAGACAACCCAGACTGGCATGGTATAGGCTAGAACTGCTGTTCTCCCGGACTCAAGATAGCTTAACCCAGCTGTTACCAATACGTTCCATAAGAAAACATTGAAAAAGCTGATAATTAAAAGCCTTTTCGTTTCATGAACAGGAAACCTTATTTTGATCTTGCCTATTTTGGCAATCAAGAATAAGCCGATACCTCCAAAAACGCAGGCAGTTCCTCTAAAAGTCAAAACTGCAATTTCTTCGATTCCTGCTTTCATTATAGGCCAGTTTAGCCCCCAAAAAATCGATAGGCTCACTAGAAGTCCCCATAATTTTATTGGAAAACGGTCATTCTTGTTCATCAGGCTATATTCAATCTTTGTTTAAAATAAGTAGGAACAAATTACCATGTTAATATTATTCCTATGGTGAATTTTGATTTTTTTCGGTTTGTCGTCTTTTGGGGAGTAAATACACTCTCCTTATGGATAGCAGATGATCTTTTTTTAGGTGTACAGGTTGAAAGCATAAGATCTTTGTTTGTATCGGGATTACTCTTGGGGCTCGTAAACAGTTTTATCAAACCACTTTTAATTATTCTAACGCTTCCGCTAAGTATATTGTCTCTGGGCTTCTCAGTATTGATTATAAGTGGTTTGATGCTGATTTTAGTTGGATGGATCGTTCCAGGATTCGCTGTTACGGGGTTTTGGACAGGGGTTTTTGCAGCGCTCTTTATTTCGGTTTTTAGCTTTGTAGTGAATGCTCTCATAGGATACAACAAAGTCACTTACCGCCGATTCTAGAGCTCCTTGAGGATAAAATTTACATGCTTTTAAAATCGAATAGGGCATTGGCTCAGATATTCTTGCCCTTTGCTTTCGGATATTATTTTTCGTACCTTTATCGCAGTGTGAATGCGGTGATAGCACCTGATTTGGTGAACGAATTTTACCTTTCTGCCAACGACCTGGGATTATTGACATCAGTTTTTTTCCTAACATTTGCGTCAATTCAGGTGCCAGTGGGAGTGATGCTAGATAGATATGGCCCACGTTTGACAAATACTATTTTGCTTATTATTGGAGCTATCGGGGCCGCTTTATTCGCTATTTCGGAAAGTTTTGTTGACCTTATTGTGGCTCGATCTCTCATAGGTGCTGGCTTTGCGGCTGCTTTGATGTCTAGCTTCAAAGTTTTTTCTATTTGGTTTCCTAAAGATTGGTTACCTGTTATGAATGGGTGCGTATTTTTTTGCGGGGGACTTGGTGCTATCTCGGCAACAGTCCCAGTTCTTGCTCTTTTAGAGGTGACGGATTGGCGAGGCTTTTTTCTTATGGCATCGATTTGCACAACGGCTGTAGCTATAAGTGTTTTTCTTTTAGTTCCAGAGAAAGGATTCTCTAAAGAGCCCAGCTCTTTTTTAAATCAGGTGAAGGGTGTTGGATATGTTTTTAGCTCCAAATTATTCTGGCAAATAGCAACTGCGTCGACATTATTGCAGGGGACTAACCTTGCTGTTCAAACCTTATGGGCCGCTCCTTGGCTTATGGATGTGGCTGACCTATCTCGTCAGAAGGTTGGTTCATATCTTTTGATTCTAGGTGCCTCTACTATGGTTGGTTTTTTATTTTGGGGGGCTTTGGCAACGAGGTTGTTAGCAAAGGGTATTCAACCCTTAAGTGTTTTTAAGTGGGGCGGTGGTATATTTCTTATTATTCAGTTTTTATTAGTTTTGAATATTCAGACAGGGCTTGCAGTTATTTGGGCTTGTTATGGTTTCTTTGGGACTGTAGGGAGCTTGGCTTATGTGGTTCTTTCTCGAGGGTTTCCCGCAGAACTCGGAGGCAGGGTTAATACGGCATTGAACCTTTTGGTATTTTTGGGGGCTTTTGCAATACAATGGGGAGTTGGGGCTATTGTTAACTATTGGCCTAGTGCCTATAGGGATGGATATAGTCCTTTCGGTTACAGTGTGGCCTTCGGCTTTTTTTTGTTTTTACAACTGCCGGGGTACTTATGGATTTGCCTGAAAAAACACAAAGGATCTTAAGAGGAGGTTTATGCATAGACTAACACTGCTAATTAACTGTTTTGCCTTGATTTTTATTTTTGGAAAATATGGATACGCAGAGGAAGGACATTACACGGGAAGGATTCTTCTTGATGATTTTTCTGTATGTGATGTTAACCCCACAGGGTATGAATGTGGGAGAGCCGCAGTCTTCGTTAAAGGTTATGCCAAACGTTTACTTCAAGGGAGAATAAGTCAAACTAGAAAACACAAGTTGTGCATGCCTACCAACATAGGTGTGGCGCAACTTATGGAAATTGTAGTAGAGTTTTTGGGAGCAAATGAGAGTCGACATAAAGAATTGGCTTTTTGGCTTGTGCAGGATGCTTTGGTTGAACAATTTACTTGTTCTAAGTGATAAGACATCTAGCCTAATTAATATGCGGCTAAGGCAAAAACAGTGCTATATAGGAGATATAATGGTAGATGCTGTTTACAACCATGTGGGTGGTAATCACATCTGAATTTAAATTTTAGGAGGTAATTATATGGTAGAGCAAAAACACTTAATCAATGGGAAATGGATGCCATCGTTAGATGGTGAAACGATCGATGTGCTAAGTCCTAGTGATGGGCTTGTTTTTGCCAAGTTGGCTAGAGGGAAAAAGAGAGATATTGATTTGGCTGTTAATGCTGCCAGGAAGGCTGTAAGTTCAGGACCATGGGCTAAATTAGCAGCGGTAGATCGTGGTAGGTTGCTTAGTAAGCTGGGATATAAGGTACTTGATAACTTTGAAGAATTAGCTGATCTTGAAGCCAAAGATACTGGGAAGCCACTCACGCAAGCTAAGGCTGATATTACGGCGGCGGCCAGGTATTTTGAATATTACGGAGGGGCCGCTGATAAAGTTCATGGCGATACGATTCCATTTATGGATGGTTACATGGTTTCTATCCTCAGGGAACCGCACGGAGTAACTGGGCACATTATTCCGTGGAATTATCCGGCTCAGATGTATGGGCGAAGTCTGGCTCCTGCATTGGCTATGGGTAATGCAGTAGTATTAAAGCCAGCTGAAGAGGCATGCATGACCTCCATTAGGATGAGTGAGTTAGCAATGGATGTTGGTTTCCCAGAAGGCTCTATAAATGTAATCACGGGATTGGGGGAGGAGGCTGGTGCCGGTTTAAGCGAGCATCCAGATATTAATTTTTTATCGTTTACGGGCTCACCGGAGGTGGGGACCATTGTGCAAACAGCGGCAGCAAAAAATCACGTAGGGTGTGTGCTGGAACTTGGGGGAAAATCGCCTCAAATAATTTTTGAGGATGCTGATATTGAAAGCGCCTTGCCAGTTGTAGTTAATGCGATAGTGCAAAATGGAGGTCAAACATGCTCAGCTGGTTCAAGATTGATGTTGCAAAAATCGGTATATGATAAATACCTAGAACTTATAGCTAAAAAGTTTAGTGAATTAAGAGTTGGTAGTCATCAGATGGATTTAAATTGTGGGCCTCTAATTTCCGCCGTTCAAAAAGACAGGGTAGAAGGTTTTCTCAATCGTGCCAAATCCGATGGCATTAAAGTGGTTGCTCAAGGGGCTCTTGCTGACGGAGTGCCAGAAGGAGGTTATTACGTTAAACCCACTTTATTTGCAGATGTCCCGAGGGATAATGCGTTGGCATGTGATGAGGTTTTTGGGCCAGTGCTATCTGCGATTCCTTTTGAGGATGAGGTTGATGCGGTAGCCCTGGCGAATGCGACTGAATATGGATTAGTCACTGGAGTTTGGACACGAGATGGGGCTCGACAGATCAGAATGGCAAAAAACGTTAAGGCTGGTCAGATTTATGTTAATGCTTATGGGGCAGGCGGTGGAATTGAACTCCCCTTTGGTGGCGTTAAAAAAAGCGGGCACGGAAGGGAGAAGGGTTTTGAGGCCTTATACGAATTTTGTGCCACCAAGACAATTGTATTTAAGCATGACTAAGATGTAATCATGTTTTGTAGTCTGTTATGAGGTTGCCAATATTTAAACTGTTTCTAGGATCCTTGATTTTGGTAGTGGAGCGTAGGAGTATTCTTTTTCGTAGTATTTGGGGCCCCACTCTAATCGGGATTGCGTTATCTACGTATCAACATCTTTCGTTAATACACGGATCTCGAGATTCAACGAATGCAGCTATAGCAATACTAATTTTTATGTTGACTATTATATTGGCGGTTAGGAGCTATGGGGTCTTTCTGGGTGAAAGAGATACAAAAGATAGTTTTTTGATATCGTGGACAATGCGAGAATCCAGGTTTCTTGTAATAATGATACTGGTGAGTTTTGGTTTTGGGATTCTTACTCTTTTTGTTGGTTTGATGGTGGGAAATGTTATATTGGATAGTCAGATTTCGAGTGGTCCATTGTTTGTCTTTTTGTTGCTTGTGCCGGGGGCTTATTTGGCTAGTCGTGTTTTACTGGTATTCCCATTGGTATCAGTGAGAGAGGTCACAATTCCTGACGCCATCAAGACTGCATGGGCATTGTCAGGGAATAACGTGATGGCTATCCTAATGTTGTGTGTTGGAATACCGGCAGGTCTTGCGTTATGTTTCGCATTAATGGGTAATGTTGACGGCTTGGGTTTGCTATCTGTTATTTTGCCATGGGTTACTATGCCGATAGAATTTGCAATAATTGCCCTGGTTTTTTCACAATTAGAAAAGTTTTATGAAAAAGACAAAATCGAGAAAGGGTAAATGGTATTATTTAATGAGGTCAAGTTTGGAGGCAGTCTCCAAAAGCAAGGATTTGGTAGCATCCCACCCCATGCAGCCATCGGTGATTGATACTCCGTAGGCCAGATCCGAAATATCCGGGGGAATAGATTGTTTGCCGGCCACTAGGTTACTTTCGAGCATAAATCCAATTATTGATTGGTTTCCGTTTTTTATTTGATCTAGACAGTTTTTTAGGACCATAGATTGTTTTTCAGGGTTTTTAGATGAATTGGCGTGACTGCAATCTATCATAATATTTGGAGGTAGGTTGTTACTTTCCAACTGCTTAGTTGCGATTGAAATGGATTTTTCATCATAATTGGGCCCATCATTTCCACCCCGCAGGACAGCATGCCCAAATAGGTTGCCAGTTGTTTGAGTTAGTGCGATTTGCCCGTTTTGATTAATTCCAAGAAAATTATGGGGTTTGGATACAGATAAGAGTGCATTTATTGCGGTAGAGAGGCTGCCGTCGGTTCCGTTCTTAAATCCTACAGGAGTAGAGAGCCCACTGGCCATTTCTCTATGAGTTTGTGATTCGGTAGTTCTAGCCCCGATTGCACTCCAACTAATCAAGTCCCCTAGATATTGAGGAGTAATAGGGTCCAAGGCCTCGGTGCCTGCCGGAAGCCCCATTTCGTTTATCGCAATTAGCAGTTTTCGGGCAATCTTGATCCCTTCTTCCACATCAAAGGAATCGTTAATGTGTGGGTCATTGATAAGACCTTTCCAGCCCGTTGTAGTTCTGGGCTTTTCAAAATAGACTCTCATAACAATATGTATGTTCTTTTCTATCTGATTAGCCAGAGCTTTTAGTTTTTCCGCATATTCTAAGGCAGCTATAGGATCATGGATTGAGCACGGCCCGACTACAATAATTAACCTATCGTCTTTTCGGTTCAAGATGTCTTCAAGTACTTTTCGGCTGTGACTTATAGTGCTAAGCGCTTTTCTGCTAGTTGGAAGAGCATGCTTTATCTGATGTGGCGTGGCTAATATTTTCTGTGATTTAATATTTACGTTAAAAATTTTTTTCTCAGTCATGGATTTGTATATCTTTGTTTGGTTTTTCTAAATTAATGTAACAAATAAGTCTATTTAATGCTGGAAAAAATGGTTGGAGATAACAGTTGACTGCTGATTCGAGAGACTAAAGGGCCATTCTTTTCTGAATTCTCTCTGACAGTCAGCCATTCTGGATCTTTAATAAAAGAATTCCATTTTTTCTCCCTCTCCGCCAGTGAATCCCATGCTAGCATGTAATAGAGTGTATTGTTATCTTCTCCAATCAATGTTGTCCAAAATCCAATTGATGTTATCCCAAATCGTTCCCATATCTTCAAGGTATGTTTTTCAAACCGACTGTTAAGTTCTTGTAATTTTCCTGGCATCGTATAGTAAACTCTGAGCTCATTAATCATTTTGTTATCTCCATGTAGCTTTAATAAATAAATGTGGGGTATATTGTTGCCATTTGGGGTAACACTATTTTAAACTCACTGTCTTATATTCGGAAATAAATTTAAGTGAGGATAATATTAACCCAGTTGACTGTTTTTTTGAGGTTTCCCTATGGTAGATGATGTTTTGGCAATGGAATTAAAAAAGCTCATTGCAAGTGATAGCGATAAAGGAATGTTTGTAGGGAGATTGTGGATGCCAGAAGAGTCAGGCCCAAGCCCTGTGGTGGTAATAAAAAATAAGGTTTATGACTTTTCGAGAGTGACCCCAACTACCAGTCAACTGCTAAATGTCGAAAACCCTGTTGAATTTATACACGATGCTATTTCCACAAAATGGATCAAAAAGATTGGTCATGTTCAAGATTTTGTCGAGAATTCCCACGCCAATAACAGAGACAAAAAAAAATATTTTTTGCTTTGCCCTGCTGACCTACAGGCTATTCGGGCATGCGGGGTAACATTCGTGGCTAGCATGGTAGAGCGGGTTATAGAAGAGTTTTCTAAGGGTGAGCTTGATAAGGCGGCAGAAATTAGAAAAACGATTGCTCTCGAAGTGGGAGGGGACCTTGCAAACATTATTCCTGGATCCGAGGTTGCTAAAAATGTAAAGGAATCCCTGATTAGCAGAAACCTTTGGTCTCAATATTTGGAGGTTGGTATAGGCCCCGATGCGGAAGTATTCAATAAAGCTCAGCCTATGTCGGCAGTCGGCGTGGGGGCGGAAATAGGAATTAGGTCTGATTCCTCATGGAACAATCCAGAACCTGAAGTTGTCCTGGCTGTTAACAGAGCGGGATCCGTAGTTGGGGCAACTATCGGTAACGATGTTAATCTCAGAGATTTCGAAGGGCGCAGTGCCTTGTTATTAGGGAAAGCAAAAGACAATAATGCTAGCTGTGCAATCGGCCCGTTTATAAGGTTATTGGATGAAAGTTATTCTATGGATGAGGTGCGCCGAACTAAACTAATCGTTAATGTTAAAGGGTTAGATGGATTTAGTTTAGACGGGGAGAGTAATTCCTCACACATTAGTCGAGACCCGTTGGAGTTGGTTAAGCAGGCAGTTAATAGGAATCATCAATATCCTGATGGTATTATGCTTTTCCTTGGCACGCAATTCGCGCCAGCCGAAGATAGGGATGAGCCCGGCAAAGGATTTACCCACAAGCTAGGTGATATTGTAACAATATCCTGTCCTCGATTAGGGGCATTAACAAATCGCATCAACTATTGCAATCAGGTTGAACCTTGGACCTATGGAGTGACAGATTTAATAAAAAACCTTTCTGAGCGAAAATTAATCTAGATATTCCTAATTAAAGACTTCATTCTTTTTTGGTTCTTTTTATCCGGAAGTCGACCGTACGAAGCCCCCAAGTTATCTATCAAATGGATCATGTTTCCAGTGCCGGGAATTGCGCATGTAACTGGTTCATATGAAAGAATATATTTTAGGAAAAATTGAGCCCACGAGTTGCAATCAAATTCTTCCGACCATGGCGGAATCTTTAGATGTTTAGTTTTTCTGAATAATTGGCCTCCCCCAAAAGGGCGGTTAATGATCACGGCGTGGTTTGTATCTCTCGCAATTGATAGCAGTCGGTGCTCAGCCTCGGGCTCAATTAGTGAGAAGTTAAATTGAACAAAATCAAACATTTTGAGTTTCATTATTTTCTCTAGGTCTTTGTAAGCCCCTTCGTGATAATGGGTAATTCCCGTGTATTTTATTCTTCCCGTCTCTTTAAGTTTTGACAGTGTTTTGGAATGCACCTTCCAGTCAACTAGATTATGAATTTGAAGGAGATCTATTGTATCAACCTTCATTTTTTTAAAAGAATTAGAAATTTGCGTTAGACCCTGTTCCTCTCCATGAGTCCATACTTTAGTGGCATAAAATAGTGACCGTTTTGCTGTTATTTTATCTTTAATCGCCCCGATCATCTCTTCCGAGAATCCGTACATGGGCGATGTATCAACAACTTGACCACCTCTTGTCAAAAATGTGTTAACTAGCTCTCCTAGAACTCTCGAATTTTTTAAGTTTGGTACCTTATCAAATGTTCGGTAGGTACCAATACCAACAACTGGGATACTGTTATTCCCATTGGGGATTTTTCTTGTTATTGGATTTTCTTCATTGGAGTCAGCAATAGTTTTTGTAAATGGTATACCTGATAAAAATATTAAACGAGCGACCTGGTTAATAAATTCTCGTCTCTTAAGATTCATTTTTTTCTACCCTCAGCCTTTCTTGATGATTGCCAAGGCGCTTGGCAATAACGGCCCAGTAGAGGGCGACGGGTGCCGCCAGAAAAGATATTCCTACTAGACCTAACCCCATTAATTTAAGACCTTGATATATCCATCCACTGATTGCATCTCCACCCCTATATATTACAGTATCAATTACATTTTTTGCTTTATATTTTTCATCAAAAGGTAAAACTGTAAATAGAATCTCCCTTGCTGGTTTGGTAATCGCATATTCTCCTGCTCTCCTTATTACCCCAAAAATAATTAATACACCTAAAACTGGGAAGATCCCTAATAAAATGAAACCTAAAATAGAAAGTAATGGTACAAGTGATAAAGTAATCGCAAGGTTGAAACTTTTGATAAGCCGATGAAATACGAGTAGTTGGGTACCAATTGTCAGTAGATTTACAGCTAGATCAATTTGGGCAAAGAGACTGGTCCTCCTATCCGGATTAATTGAAAGTGTGCTGATGAGCTCAGCTTGTTGGAAATACAGAAAAGTGGATAGTAGAGAATAAATTAATATGAATAATGAGATTGCTTGCAAATATTTGGATTTAACGATTAAGGCTACTCCTTGAATATAGGTCATTATTGATGTTTTGGTTTTTAGTCTAGCTGTAGTTTCTTTTAGTTTTTCCTCCGGTAGGTATCTCATGAGTTTAGTTAAACAAATAGTGGACCCCAACAGGAAAAAGAAAGATATTGGTAACAGGGCTGAGGTACCTATTTTGGGGGGCAGAATTGCGGCTACGGTTGGGCCTAGTATGGCACCTGCACTTCCCCCGGCAGCAATAAATCCGAATAATCTTTTGGCTTGAGAGTCGCTATAAATATCAGCCATGAAGCTCCAAAAAATTGAGATTATAAATAAATTAAATACGCTAAGCCATATAAAGAATATGATTGGGACTAGCCTTTCCCCTATATTCATTTGTAGGACAAAGAAGAAAATTAATATATTTGTCGAAAAAAAAATATAACAGATTGGTAAAAATATTTTTCTCCTATAGCGGGTAGTCAACCAACCAAAAATTGGTATAACCAGTAGCATTGAGAAAAAAGTTCCAGAAAATAACCAACTAAAGTTCTCCACTCCAATACGGATTCCCATTTCGTCTCTTATCGGTCTTAGTAGGTAGTAGCTGCACAGTAGGCAGAAAAAATATAGGCATGATAGTGTCAGCGGTCGAATTTCATTTCGATTAATATTTTTGCCTTTGCTGTTAAAAATAAACTTCATTAATTGCTATGTCTACAATTTTGAAACCCTTATAGCAGCATCTTTTCTACGGATTACATCTGGGTGTAGGCTGGTCCCGAGGCCGGGGCCTTCTGGAGCTGTTATGAAGCCCCTTTCAATAGGAGGTAGATTGGTAACCAAATTGTTGTACCAGTCGTAATAAAAAGCTCTTACTATTTCTTGTACCAAAGTATTAGTGGAGTTCATCGCTAGATGAACCGACGCAGTTAACAGAACTGGTCCGGTACAATCGTGGGGTGCTATTGGCAAGGCATGTGCCTCCGCCATGGTAGCTATTTTTTTTGCTTCTGATATTCCACCGGTCCACCCGATATCAAGCATACATACAGAAACAGCATTTTTTTTAAATAGTTCACGGAAAGCCCATCTTGTCCCTAGTGTCTCAGATGCAGTTACCCAAACATTTGTTCTCTTGGCGTATTCAGCTACTGCATCGAGGTTATTCATTTTTACTGGGTCCTCGTACCAAAATGGATTAAATTGTTCTAAAGCTTTTGCAATTTGTATGGCCGGTGGAAGTTGCCAAAGAGAATGAAACTCAACATGTATATCCATTTGATCTCCAACCCTTTTGCGGATTTTTTCAAAAGGTACCATTGCTGCTTTGAGATCGGCATTGGAAATATAAACCCCGCTTGTCTTTTCTGCAGCGAGATCAAAAGGCCAAATCTTCATTCCTGTTATTTCCATATCAAGTAGGGATTGGGCCACTTCGCCTGCATCCATTTGGAATCCTAGGAGATCCTCGTAGGGGCCCAGACTTTGTTGAGAATTTTCTACCGGTAGGCCAAAATTACTACTATCTTGGGTTGGTTTTTCCCTCACATACTGATAACCGGCACAAGTATTGTAAACTCTCACACTTGTATTAGTTTTGCCACCTAAAAGTTGATAAATCGGTTGATTGGTGCTTTTGCCAAATATATCCCAAAGACCTATATCTATGGCGGAGGCAGCTCTCATTTCAACACCGACACTGCTAAATCCCAAATAGGTGTTTAAAAAATTGTGACTATGTTTGTCTATATCCAAAGGGTTTTTACCCAACAGATAGGGGGCACAGGTTTGGTGTATATGCGAAATGACAGGTTCAACAGCATAAAACGTCTCCCCCAGGCCTGTGAGCCCTTCATCAGTGTGAATTTGAACCCAAAGGATGTTTGGATACTCCTTCAAAGTAATTGTCTCAACTGCAGTTATTTTCATCTGTGAGGCTCCGATTAAATGTGATTAGTTAGATATCCCCTTAATTTACCGTAAATATTGTTTTAACAAATACCAATTTCTATTATTTGATTTGGAAAACGCTGGCAATTTGTGCTAAAATAATAAGCTAGACAATAATAACTTAGCTAATGATTAAAGAAGATTTAAACCGTAATTTTGGATTTTTGGTGCATGACGTTGCCCGGTTACTTCGTATTTCGGTTGATCGTCGAATGAGTGAAGTAGGGTTAACTCGCTCACAGTGGTGGGTTTTAAACAACTTATTTCAGCATAATGGGGCTAACCAGGCCGAACTAGCACAAGTTCTCGAGGTGGAAAGACCAACATTGGGGCGACTTATCGATCGGCTCGAAAAAAAAGGGTGGGTTAGGCGTGTAGAAGACTCAAAGGACCGGCGCGCGAAAAAAATATTTCTTTCTGATGAGGTGACACCAATAATAAGGGCTATGAGGAAAATTGCAGGTGATGCGAGATCCGACGCTCTGGTAGGTATTTCTGAGCGAGATAGGGATCAATTTGTAGACATATTGATAAGGGTTAAAAGAAATCTTTTGTCTAATACTGGTGAGTTACAGCAAACCTCTGATCAAGTCCCGGGTAATTAGAAATGGACAAATCAACAAATAAGCCCTTGGTAGTGATTGGGCTAACAACCAAATGGGTACTTCTATTCGGTCTACCTCTGTTAGCAATAATTGTTGGGTTGAGATTTTATGTCGATGGAGGTAGGTTGGTAGAGACAGAGAACGCCTATGTTAAGGCTGATATTATTGCCGTCAGTCCAGAAATATCTGGTCGGGTTCTGAAGGTTTGGGTCGTTGATGGGCAAAAGGTCAAAAGGGGTGATGAACTATTTAGAACAGAGTCGCTTGGTTTTGAGCTCAGTCGAGACAAAGCTGCTGCTAAAATGGAGGTAGTGAAAACAGAAGTACTTTCGCTGCAGGCTGATTACAGGGCTACTTTGCTTGATCGAGAAGAGGCTGCTGACCGGGTAAAGTTTTTCAAAAGAAAAGTTAAAAGGTTGGCATCCCTAAGAGAGAGGGGCATGGTCAGGGCAGATGTTTTCGATGAGGCTACCCATGAACTGGAGGTGTCCAGAACTCGCCTAAAGGCAATTAGAGAACGTATCAATAAAGTTTTGGCAAGCCTTAATGGTGACCCCGCGTTGGCGCCTCAATTGCATCCCAGATATCTAGAGGCTAAAGCTGTATTTGATCGAGCTGAGATAGATATATTGGAGACAAGGGTCCTATCATCTGTTGATGGAACAATAGTTAATATGAAGCTTCAGGTAGGAGAATACGTTGAGCGAGGGGCAGATATATTCAGTATTGTATGTTCTGACCCTATCTGGGTTGAGGCTAATTATAAAGAGACTCAATTAACCAACATGAAAGTCGGTCAATCAGTCAGCATAATTGCTGATGCTTATCCTAATGTTACTTGGCTAGGGGAGGT
>MDTG01077350.1_pt1 | contig 16300 bp, 18 predicted proteins | sample 811421 | NCBI WGS metagenome assembly MDTG01 (sample SAMN05326645, study PRJNA326480) | marine metagenome | isolation source: seawater | place: Pacific Ocean: South East | collected 2011 | reverse complement strand
GTTTTCATCCATGTCAACCTCCTCGGGAAATGATGCGTTGTCCAATAGCATAACACCCATTGCAGCGTAGTTATGAAGATCGATAAGTGTATCGCGGAATGATTCATCCGATACAAGGCTAACACCATTATTGCTGATACTTTGTGCTCGTCGTATCTTGTCTCCAAGCCTAACCAAAACACCAACCACACCATAATCAGCAAATGCATCGCCATAATCTTTGTTTTTCTTGCAGAATAGTTTATACGCTTCGGTCTGTACTTTACTTAGTTGTTCAGGACGGGTCATAGTAGTCATCTGTATATGTAATTGATTTATGACAAAGTTTTAAATCAATTTTTCTAATTAACGTCGTCCACCTCCGCAGACTGAACACCCCTTAGATTTTTTCAAGTCTACAATGTTCATGAAGTTTTTAGAACCATCACGAACAAATAGCGACCTTGCACCTAGTTGAGGCATTGATAGAGACTGCTTGATAGGAGGTTTGATAGTATTTATCGAGCTATTCGAAAAGCACATTTGCATCTTATTTGGCATTATATAATTATTATGATATTATATTTTTGAAATTAACATTTGCATCCTGGAATCAGTCCAAGAAGATAATTCTTATTGCCATACAATGGTGCTGGTAGAGGGGTTGCCTTCTTGCTGCGCATTTCGAGTCCCTTCTTACGTGCTAAATAACGAGCGTATGATCCGTGCTTCACATCCACACCGTTTGCCAAAGGTCCTGCTGCACCAGCGCCACCTGGCCGATGACCAGTTCTTGATCTGGGAACATACGCAGTTTGAACACTCGGGACTGCTCTATCGCTCATTTGATTCCAGTTCACTCCAAGGTATTCGGGCTGAGGTTTATTCTTATATCCCCCCTTGACATTCTGCACGCCTAAGCTCATAGTATAAATCGAAGAGTCCATTCTAACAGTATTCCATATTCGTTGTTGGTCTTGTTTTTCCATAATCATTTTGCATGACTGACCACAATCTCCTCCACATGAGGTACACTGTGCTGGAATCATGAACAATTGAGCTCCAGAACAATCACATGTGGAATATATAATACCGTCTTTAGTAGTACCCGCTGAGTATGCCATTATGTATATATTTGTTAAAGATTATATTATCTCGCAAAATTGATGTGTCTTTATTGTGTCTGCATGCAGCATAACAAAAGACAAATGCCAAAGGGTAAGCCAAAATACTCATGTCCATGTTGTATGCGAAAGTATGTTGTAAAAACCTATTTCGATAGACATGTTGCTGCATGCGAGTTAGTACATAAATCCAAAAAAGACAGAAAACAAGATCTAGAAGCACATGCTGACACACCAGATCATCGTCAGTTATATGAAATGGTCTTGGCGCTAGCTAGCAAAAATCGCGAGCTCGAGGAAAAGATTGAAGCACTAGAGAAGTGGGCAAATATAAGAAAGAAACGGCTCCATGTCAAAGACTGGTTGGATGAAAACTATGAAAATGTTGTTACATTTGATACAGCAATGAGCGAGTTTAGAATCACAAGAGAACATTTCGAAACATTATGTGAATACGACTATATTGAAGGTATAACTATTATAATGAAACAATTCTTACCCCTTGAAAATGAAGCAGATCTGCCACTCAAAGCATTTGATCAAAAGGAAAATATATTGTTTGCTAAGAAGGCAGATGGATGGGAAACGCTGGCACCATCAGAATTAAACGCGGTCATCACTCGAATCTCGAAGCAAGTAATGGATCACTTTGTAGCATGGCAAGAAGAAAATCAGCATAAGACTGAACAGGAACGATATCAAGATGTTTATATGGATCGTCTTCAAAAGGTGATTGGTGGTAATTTCAAAAAGGACCAGATATACACGAAAATACGACGTAATCTTTACAAACATCTCAAAATGAATCTCAAAAATGTGATTCAATTTGAGTTCATGTTTTAAGGTGCTCAAATTAAAGTAGAAAATTGAAGCATTAGAATACTTATTTTTGTACCACACTACTCAACCAAAATGTCCTGTGATAACTGTTCAATCTGTCTCGAACCGCTCAATGGCGATATTAGAACTCTAGGGTGTGGACATAAGTTTCATACCGCCTGTATGCGTCGTTGGGAACGACAAAATAATGGAAATTGCACGTGTCCGAACTGCCGAAGTAATATTGATACTGGAGAACCACCTCTGAGAAGAAGACGTAGAACTGCTGATACAAGATGGCCATCTCCTCCTGGAGGTTTAAATCTTGTTCCGCCATGGATGATGCATGCACACAATCTAGAAAATGCCGGTATAATGGCTGCCACAGACTTCATGGATAGTATAGAAAATCGATTCCATCGTTCTCTTGGAGAAAATCCATCTGATCTCGATATAAAAGTGATTTCAATACTTGCAGTTTGTCTTATAATTATTCTGGGTGTCTTTCTCGGTGTAGGTATTGCAAATGATACATGTATGTGTAAATATTCATGGCCACCGGATGCTACTATGATTACCGTAGATGGCTGGTTCGGTGGTACTACAACATATCACCGCCCTCCTATGTGTACAAACTGGTGTTAGCCATACATCGATCTCATTCTTGCGTAATCTCCACCTGCCATGCTCATCATATATTTCGCTGCCTCATTTGGTCCTTTTTTTGCCATTACGTCTGCTGCTTTCTTATTAGCATCATCCATCGCATCATATGCACCAGTATCCTTTACCACTTTCTGTACAAACTCCTCATGATTTCCGTCCCTAACAGCATCACCCAATTCTTTGCTATTTAAAAGCTCCTCTAGTTCACTAGCGGTAAGTGATTCTGATGCATGCGTTTTATTCATATCGCTGGTTTTGGTATCCTTCGTTTCGTTACTCATCGTTTATGGTTACACATAATAGAAAATATTTAAACGTTTCATTTTTCTCTCTTATTTTGCCAACATAAAGGGTCTCTTGTTACGTTTCTGTAATGGCCTTCGCTTGCTTTTTCTTTCTGGTGTTCGGCTTCTCTTAGTACGAGGGTACTTATCTTCGTTCCTCATACTACATCTTTCTCGCTTGAGAGCCCGTCTATAAGGGTCTATAGGACAAATAGCATCTATAGCAACGTTTATCAGTGCATTCAGCATTGTTATAACTACAAACAAGACAACTAGTCCTGATACCGTTGTGAATATTTCACTTTGAAAAGTGTTTGCCTGAGAGGTTTGGGTCATACTTGCCATTTTTGCTGTGTTGAAAGTGATGTCTAGAGAGATAATTATTCAATTTTCTACAGTTTGTCTACGAACTGCTTATTATGCAGATTTAATGAAACAACTTGTCCATATGCTACAAATACTAATAACCAGTAGACACATGAGAAAATAAGTAGTGATAGCCACTTATTTTCGTTATTTTTTGTTTTTGTTTTTAGAAGTACTTTTCTTTGAACTCATCAGGAGTCATGAGGGGAACTCCTAGCTTTCTAGCTTGGTCGGCCTTACCAGTGTCTTCATCCTTGTCCTTAACGAGGACCACGAATGTACTCTTGGACACTCCACTACCCATCTGCCCACCAACTGCTTCAATGTCAGCCACCAAAGCCTTGTCTCTGAAGCCAGTCATCACGATCTTCTTACCATACAATGGATGGGACTTATCCATAGTTACTGCCTCCTGTGCAGCCGCATAGTCCAGCTTGTCTTGTGCTCCTGCTTCTTGGGCCCATGTGATAAACTCAGGGATCTTCTCTACAAACTTCTCAGCGGATTTCTTTGCCATCCCTGAAACAGATTTAACCTTATCTACCTTAACGCTATCAGACTCACTGCTGGTAAGAATATCCGGGAACTCAGCTAGGATCGCATTGAAGCGCTTCTTACCAAAGCCGCGGCCCCAAATGTTTGTGGCGTCCATAAGCACTGGTAGTGATGCTGCAGACATCTTAGCCTTGATTCCATCGTGGATCTTGTCAGCCATTTTCTGCTTGAATCCATCAATCTCCAATAGCTGTTCCTTTGTCATAGCAATCACCTTAGGAATTGTATTATAGCCTGCTGCAATCAGCTTCTTAACTGTACCAGCTCCCATACCATCGACTTCGATTGTCTTGAAGAATGCTGTCATTATCTTCTGGTTAACTGTTTTGTTTTCAGCCTTGTTTGCTACAATAATGTCCACATGAGTATTATTCCACTTATATTCAACCTCAGGCATCATCGGTTCAGGAGCAGGTTTGACAACCGCGAGGATGTGAGGGATCACATCACCGGATCGCACAAGGGAGATGATAGCACCAACTCCAATATTATTGTCCACGATGAACTTTGCGTTGAATCCAGTTGCATATTCGATTTTGGCTCCTCCAAGCACCACAGGCTCAATTTGCACTCTTGGCTTCAAGTAACCGTCCTTACTAGCAGTCCAGATTACACTCACTACTTTAGCCTCTGCAACCTGGTCGCCTAGTACCATTTTGAATGCGAATGCATGTTCAGGATTTCCACGCTTTCTAGGATAGATCTTATCATCAACACAGATCACTCCATCAATTTCATATTTGTAGGCATCCCTCCACGCTACAAGCAGCTCAGATAGCAACTCGTTGCTAATATCAGCCTCTTCAACAAATCGGACAACCTCCACATCCAAACTGGTAAGCAATGCCATCTGTTCAGACGGTTTTAGCTCTGGCTGAATCACCTCATAGGCAACGAAATCCAGGTCTTTAACCTTTGAAACATCGACAGTCTTGGAATTGACAACCCCTGCTACGAAGTTTCGCGGATTCGAGAAGTCCTTTGCATACTTCTTAGCGAATACCGCTTTCGGTATAATGAACTCTCCTCTAATCACTGCGTCAGAATCCTTAGGTAGCTGCAGATATGGGATTAAGTGACTCACATCCTGTCCAACAATTCCATTACCTCTCGTGTACAACTTTCCGGCAGCGAACAAGCCGCTTACACCATCAAGCTTACACGATAGCACATATGGTCCTGTGAACTTAGTCTTCCACTTAGGTAAGTAACCAGTGTCTGGTTTAATCTTGTCCATAGACCACATTTCATAAGGAAGTTTCACCTTGTTTTTGATTCCTTCGATCTGAAGACCAACATGACCTTCATCTGCAACCTGCTTCACTTCTGCATCATCGGCAAACTCACGTTGGGCATACTCCCTTAGCAAGTCATATTGCTCATCAGACATAAGTTCATCCTTATTGCCATAGTAGGCCTGATTCGCCTGATCGATCATTCCAATGATCTCTTGAGCAGTCAAGGTCTTAAGGAAATTGATGCCTTTCTTTTTGAACTGGCTAATGAGATCTTTGGGCTCAGATGTAGGTGGCTTCTTGAGCGTTCGACGTTTTTTGGTGGCTCTAGGCTTCTTTACCACTTGCACAGGTTCTTCTTGTCCTAGAACAGCGGCAGCTTTTCCCAAGTCTTGTGGATCAGGCGGAACAACCACGTTTTCTGTAGGAGTACTATCTTTGGCCTCAGTCTTCAAGACAACTGATCTGCCATCCTTTCTTTCAGTTGGCTTCTTATACTCCATACCTAGGAAGTCAAAGATAGATTTCTCTGTAGGGAAATCTCCTTCAACCTTGGCTCCCTTGCGACCATTCTTCATCTCATGAAAGCCATGTTCATTCAACGTATAGCCCATATCCAGTGCGCGCTGACGTTGCATAGTATTGAATGCCTTAGATCCAGTGAAGTACAATGTTGCAAATGCATACTCTGCAGGCGGAGCATACATAAGATCAACGCGACGAGCCTTCTTTCCAGGTAGCCTTGCAATAGTCAGACTCTTAGTGCGACCCTTAGAGAGCAGAGCGATGATTATACCCTTTTTCTCAAGAGCATCCAAGAAGTCCTCGAAAGCCTTACGATTGTTATCTTCATTGGTAATGATAAGATCAATATCGCCAGACTGTTGTTTACCACGGCGATACGATCCAACAATCTCGAACTTGGAACCAGGTGGAGTTGATTCCTTGAAGATTGACTCCAGCGCGGTCTTGTATTCATCGATCTCTGCACGAGGAATACGCTCTTCAATGTCTTCATAGTGCTCAACACCTAACTTCTGTGCTTTTGTAAGCTTGTCAGGATTCTGTCTCAGTTTATCGATAGTGTCGATGCCTTCTTTGATGAACTCCTTGGCTTTTTTGGGACCAATGCCGTAGACTTTAGTGAGGATATTCACAGGATCGTTCTTGCGCTTTTCGATCGCATTCAGCTTTCCAGTAGTAACATACTCATTCAGCTTGGTCATGATTGTCTTACCGATTCCCGGTAGACCTTCTACCTGCTTTGGGTCGGTTATATCGTTGGGATATGTCATAATACTCTCAGCTGCTTTGTGGTAAGCTCTAGCTCTGAACGGTTCCCCTTGCCTTGTCATGATATCTTCGAGTTGACCCAGAATGTCAACAAACTCATCATTATAAGCATGTTGTTTCTCTTCCGCAGCCGCCATCTCTGGTTTCTTGACAGGAGATGGCTTTAAGCTCTTGGCAATTATGAGCTTCACCTTTCTGCGGGTTTTGGTTTTGTTCGCTTTAGTACGTGGCATAGTTTTCTTCTTAGTGTTTGTCTTCCTATTCTTTGGAGAAGTTGATTTCAATTTTTCGATTGCTTTTGTTTTAACTGGTGTAGGAGTATGTGTTACTAGTTTGACCTTTCTTTTCAGCTTTTTTGGTTTCTTCAAAGTCTTCCTTGGAGATTTAGCTTTCATTTTTTTGGGCGAACTCTTAGGTATACTTTTCCGTGATGGACACCGTTCTTCTGGCTCACAGTACCCATATTTTGTCATAGTACGAGTTGACTCGTTAATTTCTGTTGCACAAATCTCTCCTTTTTCCGTTTCCATGCAGACATCATATGTCTTTCTTTTGTGCTTGAATGGGAATATACATGGACCTTCTTTCACCTTCTTATTTTTCTCAATCTTACCCTTTCGGTTCTTGCGTGTGCCGCGCATTATATATAGTAATGAGAATCATTTAGTTTGTTGTACTAAAGATAATGAGTACTCAAATAACTATTATTCTGTCTCTATATTATACATGACACAACCAGTAATAGAAGGTATGGCTGCATATAAAGTTTCAGTGAATGACGACATAGTAGATAAGGGATACTTCAATATGAGTTTTGATGGCGACAATCTGGATGTTGCGGGAGTTCAAGGAGACAAGCTAATTGTAATGTCCCTGGATCAGGACGACATAATGAATCTTCTAGCAACTCCTGCCTCTAACAAAAGTTTAATAGAGAGATTATCTGCTGACTATGACCAAAGACCAATGATAGAAGAAGGTCCTATTTTGGAAGTGCTAGAAAAAAGCAGTAAAAAAAGTAGTAACAAAGGTACACGGAGAAAGCGCAAACATCAATCATCAAAGAAAAGTAGAAGAAGAACCCCAAGTATGGCAAGAAAGAAGATGTTGCCAACTCACACGCCGGTAGTTGGACCTACGCCACGATATTACAAGGACAAATAATCTATTTGATTAACAAAATTATAATCTGCTAATCAAATCCTAGTTAACCTTCATTGATTCCTTGATTCTAACAGTCATTGGATCATTATCATTCTTTATAGCGCGTCTAATATCAAGTGAGGTCTTCTTGTCTAGACGGCGCAAGTATTTTGGGGATGCATAAAGCAAGTTACACGATACTTCGTCTCTGTAGATGCAGTCTATATAGCCTATTTTTGTACTCCTGATATCTTTCAGAAACGAATACATATTATCGACTACCTCCTCTTCGAATATCACAACTGTGATGTTCTCGTTTCTGATTGTTTTTCTACCAATTCCTTCTATTTCATGCATACTGTACTGAGACGAGCAGCCATACTCTCGAGCTTTTGTATTAATAGTATCAACCCGTTTTGTGTAACCTAATCCGCTCGTTCTAACATCAAAAGACAATTCTACCGCGTACCCCATATACATATACTAAAGAGAATAATCTGGATTTTTCTTGCCTACATGTGTAGAGGCAGAAAAAATCGCGGTTTTTCTCTACATGAACATTATTTTATAAGAAAATTGATGTAAACCTATCCCCAGAGTTTAAATTACATAAAACTATGGACACGCTTGCACGAGAAAACCCTCACCCAAGAGATGAACATATTGAGTTTGATGAACCATCCCACACTTATACAATTGATGGCGATAGCAATTATACGTCTGTTACTACATGGAATCATAGCCATTTTGAACACTTTGATGCAGACAAGGTTATAGCTGGGATGATGGCTAGGTCAAATTGGCCTGACAACAAGTATTATGGTCAGACTCCTGAAGAGATCAAAGCTGGATGGGAAAAGAATCGGGTATCTGCAGCTGAAGCGGGCACCAAGATGCACTACGATATTGAATGTTACTATAATAGGCTGCCTGTAAACAATAATTCAGAAGAATACATGCAGTTTGTCAAGTATAAAGAAGAACATGCAGGTAGTTTCAAACCTTACAGGACTGAATGGACCGTATGGGACAAAGAATTGAAACTTGCCGGATCAATTGATATGGTATACGAGAACCCTGATGGTACACTTATGATATATGATTGGAAACGATCAAAGGGCATAATCAGAAACAAGCGATTTGAAACCCACTCTACGACGGAGTGTATCAAGCATTTGCCAGACACTAACTTCTGGCATTACTCCCTCCAACTCAACACATACAAGGCTATTCTTGAAAAGTGTTATGGCAAGAAAGTAACCAAGTTGTGTTTGGTTTGCTTGTATCCTGGACAGCGAAGCTATAAGCTGTTTGAAGTACCTCCTTTAGATGATGAAATCGCACAGCTATTTGCTCTCAGAAAATCTCAACTATAACCACTTAAACCTTATATTGTACGATATATTACAAGTATGATGAACACGACTACAGTACCTGAGTATGGGATTTTCGACACATTTTTTACCACAGTTGGCGTATTTGTAACGTCACTTGCTCTATCTTTTGGCATAGTAGCTCAGTTTATGCCATCCCATCGTGATGACGATGACACAGAAGAGATTCCTTTCAAGCGTAGATTTTATGAAGAGTTCAGTGAGCTATCAAGTGAAGAACTCAGCAAGGAACAAAAGATGTCTTTGAAAAGCGTATTCCTAGACAAAGAGACTGACGAAGGTCGGGTAGTAATGTGCTATGACCACGAACGTGGTGCATTTGATTATTGGTGCGATAACTCAAATATTAACTATCTTGAACTAGATGCCTGTGCTCAGAAATATGCTATTGACAATAATTGCAAGGATTGTGTTATTGACTATAAGAAAGAATACGATACTGCATTTGAAGAATGGTTAGAGTCAAAAAAGAAAAACGATGATGAACATGAGGGTGCAACATCCGATGCACAAGATAATATGCCAGAACATGATGTATTTGCAACATTTAAATCATATAACAAGAAGGAAAATAAGATTAGCGGTGACGGTGACAACAAGAAACCTGTTATTAATGTGAAGAATGCAAACCAATTTAGGCGCGGCGGTAGCATAAAAGACTATGAAACATCTATGGCACCAAGCGATGCAGAGAGCGACAGCGAAGATAAAAGCAAAAAAATCTCTTACAGTGATTGGGTAGCACAAGAGAAGACTAAGAAGGAGAATTAAATATGCACATAGTACATATACAATGGCTACTGTGCAAAAACTAATCGATTTTTCAAAAGCTTTACTCGGTTATAACGGTAGAGGTGGTCGAGTTCCGGATAGAGAAGGTGGGATCACTACAATGGGGGAGACTAGACTAGCCGCTATTCAGCCAGAGAAAGAGGCTGCTGCAATAACTAGCACACCAGAAATTAGTAGTAAGGCGCTCGAGGTCTATGGAAATGTATCTTCTCATATTGACAATCTAAGACAGAGAGCACCTAGTGATCTTTCTGAACTAAAAGAAATTGGTACAGGAGCCCTAACTTCTGCAAAAAGCTTTGGAGGAGAAGTAGTATCTAATGCAGGATCTATTGCAAAAACTGCCATCGCCAAGTTAGATAGTCTGGTACCTCCAGCGGAAGGTACCATTTCCGCTCCAAACATGGTAAGTCAAGCCGAGCATGCTAAAGCTGTCATGACAGATCCTGAAGTCCAGGCCGCTATCAAAAAAACTCTGGCATTGTACGGAGAAGCTCTTGGTGCGGGAATACAGGCTACTGAACCTGAAATGAATGAAATTATAGAACAGTTAGCTGAGATAGGAGATGACGCACTCAAGAAAACCACTATCGGTGCTGTTAATAGCGCTAAGGATGCTGTTTCTACTGCTGTAAGTGTCATACCAGGTGGTGGTATTGTTATTGCAGCAATGGAGATTGGCGATTTAATAAATGTGATTCTTTTTGGTACGATTATTCCTTGGCTGCAAGCAAATAACTTATTTTTTAAAGATGGTCTTCCAGCACTTACAAAGATGAAAGAAGAAGCTATTGATAAATATGGACCTCAAATAGCAAGTGCACGGGCGGATTTATCGACCGCATTAGAAAAAGTTAAAAGCAAAGCGCAAGGAGCAAAAATCGCCGCAAAAGCGATGATGGAGCCTTCCGCTAGAAATCTATACGGTGTGGCAAAAGATCCAGATGCAAGACAAGCGGCAGCCATGACAGGACAATTGGCATTGAAGGGGTCAGGCAAAGGCCAAAAAGGAGGCAAAAAGAGACGGAAAAAGGCTGCTAGAACTATGAGACGGTTAAAGAAAACCCTCAATAGATTTGCAAATCCTAAAGTTCACGGTACTAAAAAGCGGCGAAGGCATCGTGGCACTCGAAAAAATAAGTAAGTGATAAACTTGATATATTGGTTATCACTTATCTGATGAGTTTGAAGACTTCTGCTCTGCTAACCATTTTGTAAAGCCAATAGACCTCTCTATATCAAATGAACTGCCAAGATGGTCTTTTGCGATTTCAAGAACAAGCTTTTCTTGTTCATCAAGTTGTGCGATGTACTCTTCGATCTGTTTTTCCATTTTGATACTATTAAACTTGTATGTGTAAGTCATTTCATTTTTATCGATTAATATAGCAAATTAACGGAAACTGGGTTTTGACGTTACCTTTGTTCAACATTTGCGTGATTGAAGTATCAATTGTGTAACCATTTTGCGCAAGAAACGAAAAAATGAGTGGTATGTCATCTTCGGTTGCATAGTCTGTACATGAACAACCTGGTTTTATTAGCACATTTCCACATCTATTTATTGGATTGCACGCTGTTGCTTGCTGAAATGGTGATAGCTTTGGTATCGTTACTCTTTTTACGATGGAGTTCAGAGGGCTTCCGGCAGCTGGCATTCTATCAAGCGTCAAAACTTTGGTGTAACATTCTTGGATGGAGAGATAGAAGGGCATTGATGAGATTGAATAGAACTCGCTCATTTATAAAGTTTTTCTAAAAAAATTGAAACTGTTTGCTTTCTAAAACTTACTCCACACACAAAAACAAGAGAGACACAATATTCGCAATCATGCAGACCATCGCACTACCCTTCCAGCAACAAGTTGCTCTTGCAAAAGAGCCTGCCACTAATGTAAACGATATATGCCGTCGTATGGACGATTTCCAGATTACCCGTATTGACACTGATGTTACACATCAAGACGCCAATGAAGATACTGACACGCCTACGACTACTTCTACTAACGATGATAGTCACCAAGTGTATCGCTTCAAATTGGCGCCATCAGTTCAGGATTCGGTGACAAGTTTTGCAAAAGTACATCGGTACGACGACAGAAAGACTTACAAAGAAGCATGGCTGGAATGGTGCGACGAAAACACAAACATGATCACAAATGAAGAGCAGCGTTTGATGAGTCTAGGATACGAAGGTGAGGTTATTGACAAGATGTACAAGGCTGGAAGATATTACTTCCGAACAAAGAAAAATGATAAGGACAAAAAAGCAAAAAAGCGGCGTGCTTATGTAAATATGGATAGTGTCATATTAGATGCAATGGATGACCATATCGCTAACAACATAGAAGATGATGATTACACTCCAGCAGGAGGATACGACAAGTTTGTAGAACAAAATCAGACAGTTCTCATGGATGAAATAAAAAGACTGTTGCAAGAAGAAAACACATTGAATGCAAAAGACATTTCATTGAAAGTTAAGAAAACATACAAAAACAGATATTACTTGTACTCGCGTTCCAAGCAAGAATAGAATGCAAATGAGTAATACATATATTTTTATAGTGTGCCTACATGTATATGAGCAAACTACTAAGTCAAGGTGGATTTGGGTGTGTGTTTCACCCTGGTCTAAATTGCAATGCGCAACCTACTAATAACAACTCTATTGCAACCAAGGTCCAGATTCGTAACTTCAATTCAGAAAATGAAACAGAAATAGGAGAGATTATATCGTCTCACGAGGGATATAAACTATTCTTTTTGCCTGTAATCGATAGATGTGCACTAGACATACGAAAAGCCGATAAGACTGAACTTAATAAGTGCGAAGTTATTAAAAGTATGGACGAAGAATATGTCGCAATGAATATTCCTTTTGTCCAGTCTATGCCATTTACAGAGGTACTATCTACATTGAAATCCAGGGACATAGTACTTACCACTATCGAAACATATAAATACCTACTGATGGCTCTGGATAAGCTTCATACAGCAAAGGTTGTTCACTTTGATCTCAAAATGGAAAATATCCTTTTCACAAAAGGGACAACAGATCCACGTATTATAGATTTCGGCATATCCATTCCGATGGAGAATCTTGACGATCATAACATGCACAATTATTTCTATGTATACGCCCCTGATTACTACGTATGGTGTTTGGATATCAATGTAATCGCTTATATAATTAATGAAACGGACAATGTTCTTACAGAAGATGATGCAGTGGAGATTGCCGAACTAACAGCAGCATCATGTAAAATTTTAGATGATTTCGGCAGTGAGTTTGCGGATGACTACAGAGATATGTGCATAAGACAAGCTAAAACTTATGTCGGTAAAAATAGAGATGAGGTTGTATATGATCTTCTTAGTAAATGTTGGACTTGGGATAATTATTCTCTCTCGATTATGTTTATAAAAGTGTTAACATCAATGTTTCCTAGTAAAGAAAGTCGTAATAAGTTAGTTGTACTATTTCTGGAACTTTTAATTAAAAACATTGACCCTAATCCGGACAATCGTCTTAGTATTGAAGAAACACAAAAACATTTTGATGATATATTCTTTATGGATGGCATTGTTTCTGGTTTTGAAGAACTAGGTAGAACTGTAAAAGAAGACAAGACAATTACTATTACTAAGTTTGAACAAGAGAGACATCATTTGAAATTACCAACAAACAAATGATGATTTACTTACGACCTTTTTTACCCTTTTTACCCTTCTTACGAGTTCTACGGGCCTTGCCTTTCTTACCTCGTTTTGAAGTCTTAGCACCACTAATCGATGCTGCAACTTTATCTCTGCACTCCTGCAAAGACATATCTTTTTCGAGACAGTGATCAATTAATTTGAGCACATCAGCAGGAGTTTTCAGTTTTTTGTTGTAGTGTGAGTAAGGCTTACCTTTTACGCCTTCGCGATTGTAGTCCTCAAGATGACCATCGCGATGATAATACTTAAAACCTTTGGCAGTTCTAAAGTCTTCATGTCCAGGACGCGTCTTTGATGGCGCACCCTTATGACCTGGAAGTGGCTTCTTCTTTCTAGACTTTCTTGGAGGAGAATCACCTTTTGTAAACTCAGGATCTTCACCTTTCTTTACAATGTTCCACCGCTCAGCAGCAGCACTAAACGCAGCTTTATTATTAAACTTTTCGCCTAGTTTCTTGGCTTCCTCTCTCGCCTTGTCCATCATAACGCTGACAAGGCCTGTGTATGAGATTTCCTTTTTAGACATCTTATATACTATCAAGTGATAAAAAAGAAAATTGATTTAGATTTTAGGTACTTATAAGAGTATACAAAGAGAAAATGGATACTCAATTACAATTGAGTGAAAATCTTTACCCAGTCGATGAAGTTATAGGCAGCTTTGTTCAGTCAATTCTCACACGCAAAAGTTTACACGAATGTTTATATTGGTTATGGGAGCTAATTATGTCTACACCTAATGTTGCCGATGGACTTACCGTTATATATAGACAGTTCTATGCATCAAGTAGTAGCAATCTAGGACGCTACGTGTCTCGCAAAGTATCAGCCTACCTACTTTCGGGAGATATACGGTGCTTGGCGGATATTGTTGCAAACTTACGTACAAGTAAATACACTGGTACTGCTTATCTGCTCGCACGTTATTCTGAGAAACCTACAGCTAGTACTATATATCGCCGACAAAGTTGGATGGTTGGTTATCACCCAAAAGCAACCCAGATACTGGGTGCACTCAAATCAAGAGATCTAGAAAATATTAGTTGGCATTGTAATATATTCAGCAACCATAATGGGAACCAGATAACTATGCAAGTTATAAGACAATATGCTACTAACCAAGGCATTGATATCAATGATGGAATCGATGGCAGATATGACACGCAAGATACTCTTCAGATATGTGCAGCATTAGCTAGAATATTCGATCATCCTCCATGGGACGTTAGGGAGCGTTTCGTTAGAGCACCAGCAGATATGGTTCAAGAGATGGAACGACACTTCACTAAAAACAGTGATAAGTACTGGAAGAAACTGACAGAACGTAGGCTATATCCTACACACTCAATCATGCCGCCTGGTGCGTACGGCAGGGATAGTGTAGACGATCTGAGGAAAGCAAGCCAGTTACACTGGGAGTATTACTGTTACGATTCGATCGAATGGAAAACACGCTTTGAAAAGTATGAAGGTAGCAAAAATGATATTGATAAATCCATCGTATTTAAAGATGATGATTGTTTAGAAAACTTCTATGAAGATGACAATTGCATGGACTTCGATGAGCAGCCTCGTGACGTGCAAAATATGAGTCTCCATCCAATTCAAGTGATAACAGATCCTAAACAGTGGTTAGAGATAGTGCGTAATGCAGAACTGGAAAGTCATATGCAAGACATGACAATGTAGGGCTATGTAATGATTAACATTTTTCTATGCATATCATATAGAGATGGCTGATATTACTGAAGATGAAGATAAGAAGCTTGATGATCAAATTAGAATATTAGCTAATGTGCTCCAAGGGATGGAGGCGAAGATCAGTGATGCTCCTCCTATTCCTAAAGGAGCATGTCCTGTAAACCTGAAGCCGTATGATCTACAAAGCGAACTTCAGAAGGCACCACGAAAAATTATAGAATCAGTTACTGTCGGCACTGCAGCATCAGGTGGTTCTCGGCGTATAGTACAACGAGGTGGACCGAGAGGGGCAAAGAAGGGGGAGTCCGATAAGAAGGGGGAGTCCGATGTTGAAGGCACTGCATCGTCGGGAGACGATGATGCTGGCCAGCGTTTTGCTGGCGCCCTCTTCACTGTATCGCTAAAGACCTCGGAGGGCATGGAAACGGCACTCACTGCCATGGAGAAGGCGGACTACCAAGGAAAAAGTGAAGCGCAGATCGAAGAACAAGTCGAGGCGCTGATTTCAAACATTGATTTCGAACAAAACGCGGAGCTGATGGAGCAGTTCAAAATCCAAGCGATGAAAGTCGCCAAGGATAGAGCTGCGCTGATTGAAAATCACAGCCCCATGATAGCACTGTCATTATTTATAAATATTGGTGGAATTGCAGCTACCATATACGGTACCAATGCACCGCAAGCAATTTTACAGTATACTGGCGACATGTTTCGTGAAATGAAAGGGCTTACATCTCTATCTGATAGTTGTGACACCAGTAACTTTTGGAACTTGTTTAAGCTCACAGATGATTGTGCAGCTGTTACACTAGAGACTATTGTCTTCTGGGGCGTACTAATTTCTTTTCTTGGATTTCTATTGAAAAAGTGGGGTCCCGCTAGACTGAGAGCAGATATAGATACTACGAACCCCTTGACGATAATGTACTCTTGCTCTAAGAGCCACATCTGCAATATTGCCGAGATTCTTTCGAGAGTAGATTCTTTCAGTGATACATTAGCCAGTTTAGCATGGTGGCCTTTTCAAAAGCTGTCTGGCTTGTGCAGGTGGTCTGCTCCTTCTCCTGCCAGCTCGAATCCGGCCCCCGATCAAAGCGCTGCGCAGAAGGCCCAGCTGACGCGTCTTAAGGCTCAGCTGGCTCCTCCATCAAGCCAATCCAGCTCAACACCCTCTCATCAAGGCCCCAATCGCCCGAAACCACTCGTGCGCTCGGCAAGTATGACAG
>MDTG01433528.1_pt1 | contig 16302 bp, 16 predicted proteins | sample 811421 | NCBI WGS metagenome assembly MDTG01 (sample SAMN05326645, study PRJNA326480) | marine metagenome | isolation source: seawater | place: Pacific Ocean: South East | collected 2011 | reverse complement strand
CAAGATTTTTTTCTTTCCCTCTTCAATTGAAGTTTGAAGTGATTTTTCCTCATTTTTCAATGAAGATACTTTTGATGGAAGATCGCCTAATAAATCTTCTATATCTTTGAGTTCTGTATCAATATTTTGTAAATCTATGAGATTCTGTATAGACATTATTTATTTTTCTCCTTAAAATAAAAAATGCACCGTTTGGTGCATTATTTTTTATATATACATTTTAAATTATTAATATAATCAACATATTACAATTTAATAAAATTGATAATTAAAGGGAATCATAAAGCTCATCAATAATTATTTCAAATCTCTTTCCAACTAACTGAATGTCAAAATTTTTTTTAACATGATTAATTGAATTTTCAGAAAGAGATTTATAAAGTTTTTTATTTCTTATAATATTAGTTAATATTTTTTCTAACTCAAATGAATTATTTGGCTTTATCAAGTATCCATTATATCCATTTTTTATTGCATCAGAAATTCCACCTACATCTGTACCAATAACAGGTTTTCCGCAAGCATTTGCTTCTAAAAACGTAATACCAAAACCTTCACTGCTACCATAAATATCTAATGGTAATGAGGTCATAGTATAAATATCACACAAATTATATATTTTATTCTTAATATTCTCACTAACATAGCCTAAAAAGTAAATGCTACTATCCAGATTGTGGTTTTTTACATATATTTTTAATTTTTTTTCATATATATCATCACCTGTTCCTGCTATTAGATATTTAACATTCGAATATTTTTTAATTAAATTTTTTATTGCTTTTATTGATGTGAAGTGGCCTTTCCTTTTTGTTAATCTAGATAAGCTTAAAATAACTACATCATCACTTTTAATATTATAATCTTTTCTCAAGCTCTTATCATAAATTGGATAAAAAGAATCGACATTTACAAAATTAGGTATCACATCTATTTCTTTATCACTATAAAGAATTGATTGTGCTTTATTTTTAGTGTAATTGCTCACAGAGATAACTCTATCTGATAAAGAGATCGTATTGTTAAAATTTTTAATTTTTTTTTTATATTTTTTAGACTCTAGTCGTGTCACCTCTAATCCATGCATAATAGTAATTAAAGAAAATTTAAAATATTTTTTAAAACAAATAATTCCTTGGGATAATTCCCAATTCGTAGAGAAAATAATTGGTTTTTTGTGGTTTCTTAAATAGCTAAAAATTGCTCGCTTGACATACCACTTTTTAAAGTATGCCCAATCTCTTCCATTAATTAAAATTACTTTATATGGAAGTTTATTAATATTAAATGATTTATTTATACCGCCCCGCTTTTTTAATAAAACAGTAATATTAAAGCTTTGCTTATCAAGATAGTTTGCTAACTCTGTTGACCAAGTGGCTATACCACCTTTCAATGAAGGTCTAAACTCTTCTGTTACCAAACAAATGTTTTTTTTATTCATTTTTAATGTTTAGATATGTCCAAAATCTTAATCTTATTTTAGATGATAAGTTATTTTTAACATAATTGTTATTTTCTAAACTCAATATCAAATAGGTATAATCTTTTAATCTGAGTTCTAAACCAAAATTAAACTCATAAAAAAAATTTAAAGGGGGTGTTGGAAACCCTGGATGTTTATAATTAACATCGAATTCGCCCTTATTGTTTTCCCATGGATTTTCAAAAAAGGTTTCTAAGCTATTTTGACCTTTTATCAAATATGAATAATCGATAAAAAATTTATTAATTTTATATTTTAAAATTTGTGAGTAATGCATTCTATAATTAATAAAATCATTTCCAAGATTATGCCCAATTGGATAACCCCTATGAGTAAATGTATGAGATGGGTCGTAGGATTGATATACTTGATTTAACACGTTAGAACCTTCAATCCAAAACAAAGATGTTTTAAATGGGAATGATATAAATTTAAATCCCACTAAGTATGCATATTTATTTAAATAAAACGCATTTTTTTGATGAAAATTGATATCGTCTACTAATATTTCACAATACAAATTTAGTAAAGGATTTATTTTAAAATTCATACCTGAAAACAGAATGGCATTTAGACCATTTGTTGTACTTCCAATATTTTCCCATGACCAAAAATTAAACGGGTTCAAATATTTTATATCTATTGACTCATTTATATTAGATGAAATGATAGCTTCCCCAATACTAAAATCTATCCACTTATTTCTAAAGCTAAATGAATGCATATATAAATATCTTTCATAATCATTTACATCATCCAGGCTAATAGCTGATATCTTACTATAAATTTTTTTATAATTTGCGTTAATGGTTACTTGGTCAAATGGCCTTGAATAATCACTGAAAAATAATTTAGCACTATTGCCATACCCCTCTATTAAGAAATCTCTTCCAAGTTTAAAAGAAATATTAAGGCTATCTAAAGAATTGGTATACTTAAAGTATGCCTGGTTAGTGTATAGAGTAACATTTTTAATTGTTCTCACAAATCCTCTTTTTGCTTCATTGTGGTCATAAGTAAAGAAAATTGAATTTGTTACTTCAAATTTCTTATAATTGAATCTGTAGTTTGTTAAAAGACCATTTCCAATTAAATCAGATTTTTCTTGAATAATATTTGAATTTGAATTATTTCGGTAATTAATGAATAATCCAAAATGATGCGGTCTTTTATAATTAACCGATTTAGCCTCTAGATAACTATTCCAAGCTTTGGGTTGATTTGTTCCTAAACCATAAGAATTATTTTCACTATATTTCAATACATTATAATTATTACTTTCTGTGTAAAAAAATTGCCCATAACAACTATGAGCAATTAAAAAAATATATTTATACAAAGTACTTTTAGTTATCACTTAATGATTTTTTTTTATTTTCTTCTTTATAATAATTTTTAGAATTGTGATTGGGAACATACTTATCAATCTCTTGAGTAATAGCTTTTATATTATAAGATTTAGCAGATTCTATAATGCTTGAAGCGTGCCTGTAAACATCGAGCCAATTTTCTTCATCATCGCTCTTCATCATCATTATTTTTTCATGAGATGTTTTAATAATAGTTTCTTCTTCAGTCCTAAGCTCTTCAAATAGTTTTTCACCAGGACGAGCTCCGATATATTCAACAAAAATATCTTTTTCAGGCTCAAGCCCATTTAATCTAACGAGTTCATATGCTATTTCTTTAATATTAACAGGCCTTCCCATATCGAGAACAAATATTTCACCACCTTTGCCCATTGACCCAGCCTGCAAAATTAGTTGAGCTGACTCAGATATTGACATAAAATATCTTTCCATTTTGGGGTCAGTTATCGTTATTGGGCCACCATTCTCAATTTGACTTTGAAAAGTAGGTATAACACTGCCAGAACTTCCTATTACATTACCAAACCTTACAGCCATAAATTTAACATTAGAATCGAAAGATCTACTTTGAATTAATTTCTCAGCAACTCTTTTAGTGGCACCCATAATATTGGAAGGATTTACAGCTTTGTCAGTAGAAACTAAAACAAACCTATTGACATTATAATCAACAGCTACATCAATAAGATTAATAGTGCCTTGAATATTGGTTTTGACAGCTTCCCATGGGTGGTTTTGTTGCATAGGGACATGTTTGTAAGCAGCTGCGTGGAAAACTACATCAGGTAAAAATGAGGAAAAAACTCTTTCAAGTAATGACTTATCTCTTATATCACCGAGAATTGTTTGAAGTGAGACTGGGCGAGTGCTTTTCTGAGATTCCTTTTCAATGTGAAATAAATTATGTTCACTCTGGTCAAGCAATATTAATAAATCTGGATCAAAAGTAAGACATTGTCTAACAAGCTCAGAGCCAATTGAACCCCCAGCACCAGTAACCAATACTTTTTTTCCATACAAGTAATTTGAAATTGAGTCTCTATTTAATTGTATTTCTTTCCTACCAAGCAAATCAACAATTGAAACCTCTCTTAAAGATTTAATTGAGACTTTTCCATCAATTAATTCTGAAAAAGCAGGAACGGTTCTATATGGAGCTTCAATGGTTTTGCAGATTGCTATTATTCTTCGCATTTCATCGCTTGTCGCTGAAGGAATGCATATTATGATTTCATCTATTGGTATTCTGAGTTCTGTCAATTTATCTACTGAGCCTAAAATAGGAATACCATGGATTGTGGCTCCAGTTTTAACTTTATCATCATCTAGGAAACCTACAATTAGATACTGCAAACCGTGATTATCTTTAATTTCTCTAACTAATTTTTCAGAACTATTTCCAGCACCAATAATTATTATTTTTTTTCTTTTGTTATTCAAAGATTTTGAATTTTTAAATACTAGTCTACTATTATAATTATTATAATAAAGTCTCACTAATATTCTAGAAAGAGATAAACCAATTGAACAGAAGATGTAGTCAATGAAAAATACCGACCTTGGGAATCCTGAAAGGCCAAACACAAGAGATAAAATCGATAATGAGATTAAAGAGCCTAAAGATGAAGCCTTAAATATGTTAATCAAGTCTGACAGGCTGGTGTATCGCCACATGCCTTTATATAATCCAAAAAGAAAGAAAGAAAATAATTTAGATATTAATATTGCAGGCAAATAATTTTCTATATCATTCCAAAGGTTCGGAGGGATTATAAAATCAAACCTTAACAAAAATGACACAAAAAATGATAATGAAACAATAGCTATATCAAAAATAAAAAAAGCTAGCTTGTTTATTTGTAATTTCATTGAAATTAATTTAATGTGATGTTATTTTTAAAATTGATTGTATTTTTTTAAGTTATAAATTTTTTAATTTAAGTTTAACATTATTTGGAAATAAATTAAAAATTTTTGATCTATATACCATCATATTATATAAAAATTGTTCTCTTGGATTCATTGTTTGCCTAGATGAATTATTAATTTTTAATTTTTTTACCATAGATCTTTGCCATTTACCTTTAATTATTGAATTATTATAATGTATAAAATTATCATATAATGAAAAAAATCCATTATAGTTAAAAGCTCTTTTCGAGCCTTTAATTTCAAAATCCCAGGCAGATTCTCTTGATTTAAGAATTTTTTTTAAAAAATTCTTTTTCCAAATTGAAGGCATTAAAGAAGCTTTATAGGGTGATTTTTTAGGTAGAATACCAATAAAATCATCATAATAATTTGGCTTAAATGAAATATGCAATCTTAAATAGTTAGGTTTATTGGAATTAACCCAATTTGAAATTTTATTAAAATAGTTAACAGATATTATTTTATTTATAATTAAATCATCAACAAATAACATAACATAATCTTTTTTAAGACTCTCTAGACCTTTTATTAGATTGTTAGACCAAGAAACATCTTCGCCAACATTTATATTTATAATTTTTTTGTGATTGTAGGTTTTCTTATTGGAAATTAAATGTATATCTAAGGGGCAATCTTCCCAATTTTTAAATAAATTATCAAAAAAGAGTGGCCAAACATCTGAATAATTATCACATGAGATAACAGCAATGTCAATATCGTAATCTAAGTTTTGTGAAATCAAATCTTTATCCAATTTAATGTCTTGTAAAAAATTGTCTAATCTAATTTCAACATATAAACATTTTAAACTATCAATGATAAATTGAAATAATAAAAAGAAATATATTATTATTAAACATTAATTAATTCTTTCAGTTTATGATTCAAAAAATGAGTATGCCAAGGGAACACCCAAGAATTTTCGACCTCACTCATATGGTGCGTTAACCAATATATAGTATTTTAGCTATACTTTTTATAATTATCCATAATTGAGCTGAAAGTGGCACTTAATCCCTCATCTAAATCTATAGCTGATTTAAAATCAAAAAAAATTGCACCATCTAAACTCATGTCAAAAGGGGAGGTTCTGTAATGAATATTATAATTGTTAAGTTTAAATATTTTTTTAATATCTTTGCCTGTTAGAGAGATAATTTTATCCATAAGCTTTGAAATAGAAATTGACTCTACTCCAATTAAAATAACTTTTTGCTTATTGTATTTATAATCAAAGGATGCTATCGCTGCTTCAATAACATCTTTTATATATATGTACTGACGTATTTCTCTTCCAGTTCCATAGTGCACCATAGCTCCATTAACGATTGATTCAATGATTAATCTACTAATTAAATTTTTTTGTGTTGAATTCGGCCCGTAGACAGAACCAAGCTGTAATATTGTATAATTTAAATCATACATTTTTTCATAATCTTTAATTAATAATTCACATGCTTGTTTAGTTAATTTATAAATACCTCCAGTTTTGCTATAAACATAAACACTGCTTGAGAAAATAAGTCTTTTAATTTTTGCTTCAATGCAGGATTCAAGTATATTTGTAGTTCCTGCTATATTTATCTCAATGGCAGAAGCTGGATTACTGTTTACAGTATCTAAATCAGTCATAGCAGCAAAATGATAAACAATATCCACTCCTTTCATTGCTTTAGCGACTAACGCTTTATCTAAAATTGACCCTTTAATAAAAGTTGTATTATTGTGCTTTTCTACTGGTGGTGTAGTATCAAATTGAATTACTTCATTTTGCTTAATTAAAGATTTAACTAAATGATTTCCAAGAAATCCTGAAGATCCAAAAACTAATATTTTTTTATTTTTCATTAAAAAATTGGTTAATTTGTATTTATTTCTAAAAGCTGGAGCTTTTTCATTCATTGCAAACTATAAATACCAAGCCAATGATCTATCATTTCATCCATTAGCATTTCAAAAGTATACTCTGGCTTCCAACCAAAAGTACTCCTCAATTTAGACGAATCACCTCTGAGGTACTTTAACTCTTCAGCTCTCAAATATTTTTCATCCTGAAATACAAAATCTTTATAATTTAATTCTAACTTGCTAAAAACATAATTGCACATGTCTCTGACTGAATTTGTTACTCCAGTAGCACAGACAAAATCGTCAGGCTCTATATGATTCAATATCATATGCATAGCTCTAACATAATCTTTTGAATGTCCCCAATCTCGATAAGCATCAAGATTACCTAGGACAAGTTTTTTTTCAAGACCCTTTTTTATTCTTACTGCTGACTTAACTACTTTGTTAGTAACAAAATTTGAACCCCTTCTGGGAGACTCATGGTTAAATAAAATTCCATTTACAGCAAATAATTTGTAAGCGTTTCTATAATGCTTCACCATATTATAACCAAAAACTTTAGAACAGCCATATGGGCTAGTTGGGCTCATTTTTGTTGATTCTCTTTGATATCCATCACTATCGACAGTTCTTCCAAACATTTCTGATGAAGAGGCTTGATAAAAACGAGCTTTTGGATGATTATTTTTGTAAGCTTCAAGAATATTAAGCAAACCAATTGTGTTAGTTTGTACAGTAAACTGTGGTATATCCATACTTATCCTTACATGGCTTTGCGCTGCAATATTGTATATCTCATCTGGTTTAATAGTTCTTATCATTTTTTCAAGTGAGCTTACATCAAGCAAGTCTCCATATTCTGTAATAACGCCATTTCCAACAAGGTGGTCAATCCTGCTTTCTTGATGTTCAGCAATAGAATTTCTTCTTACAATTCCAAAAACTTCATAGTCCAAACTAAGTAAATATTCTGATAAGTAGCTTCCATCTTGTCCGTTTATACCGGTTATGAATGCCTTTTTTTTCATTTAAAAACATCCATTTCTCGTAAATCTGGCCAATCATTCAATTTCCAATTTCTAGGTTTTCTTTTTTTTGCTTCTGGTAGTTTTTCTAAGCCTATTTTAGCAGTCTCAGGAGTCATGTTGTAATGGAATCCAGTAGAATTTATATTCTGTTCTCTCCATGGAATATCAGGATCTCTTCCATCGTGTGACAATTTTTTTAATGATATAAAACTCTTTTTATTATCTGTTAAAATCATTCCTCCTTTGCCAATGTTTAAATGTTTTTGAAATTGAAAACTCAAACACATTAGTGTATTTGGAATATAGGAATTATGTTTCCAAAGAACTGCTGCATCAATTATGTTAGTATTACCAATATAATAGTAATCCTTCCAATTCTCCTCTTTCCAATCCCATTCAATACCTAGCTTATCCCCAAGAAAAGCAATAGAAATATATGTATGTGTTGGTATAATTATTTTAGATGGATTTATTAGCCTCAGACAAAGCTCGATAGCATGAGTACAGCAATCAACAGCTACAGCATAGGGTGAGCCATAATATTTAGCTATTTCGTTCTCAAATTTAGAAATGGTTTTAAAACTCATTTCATTGATTCGACATTCAAACTAATCAAGATACCATTTTCCTTATCCATATGCGGTAAATATGCTTGAGAGTGATCATCAATTGTTGCGTGTTCAGTTTTTCTCCAATCATAAATTTTAATTTTTTTCATTCCTACTTCTTCTAAAAGATTTTTAATGCTTTTAAAGTCAAACACGGTTTTATGGTATATAAATTTTTGATTCATTTTCATTTTACCATAAAGTGGCCCTAAGAAACTTTCAAGAGAATATAACCCTTTAGAGTAAAGGTCTGCACATGCTTTAAAATTTGGAACTGCAACTCTTAAGATGCCATTTTTTTTTAAAACATTCTTCCATTTAATCAATAAACGCATGATATCTTCCCTGTCAAAATATTCTAAAAAATGTGATGAGTATATTAAATCGACTGAATCTGTTTCAAAAGATTCTAAATAAATATCGCTATTATCAATATGGTTTAATTTTTCACCATCTATATGAATCCAATCATCACCAAAATTTCTTTTCCCACAACCAATATTAAGCTTCATCAATAAATTCTTTATCCAATGCTTGTCCTTTGTAAGGCCCGGTTTTAAATTCATAAACGTAAGTTTCTTCTTCCAAAATTGTATAAGTATGACCTCCTTCAAGTGTCACGCTACAATCACCACTTTTCAAGATTGGCTCAGCTAAAATTTTTTCATTTAAATCAAAAAATGAGCATTTTACTGAACCGCTAATTACAACCCACGATTCTTGAGCTATTACTTTTTTTTCACCGTCTTTCCAAATATGATAATGAGGTTTGAAAGTTTGATTTTTATTCAATTTTAACGCTGACAACTGTATAAACTGATTAATGTCAACTATGTCTTTTCTAAAACTGTCATTCATATTGTTAAAATCATCTTTTTTAAAAACAATGTGCAAAATCTTGCTAGGTTCAATCTTTGAGTAAAAAATTTTCATTTTTTTAAATAATTAATAATTCCTAAGGATATTTTTTTTTGCTCTTCATCGCTAATGCTACAACCCGAAGGTAAACAAAGACCGTGTTCAAATAAGTACTTTGAAACTGGAGATTTTTCAACATAAAAGAGCTTTTCATTAGAATAAAGAGGTTGCAAGTGCATAGGTTTCCAAATAGGCCTACATTCTACATTATAATAATTTAAATAACTTATCAAACTATTTATTTCATTATTATTTCTTTCTTTTAATAAGATTACGCTCAACCAATTAGTTGACCTGCCTCCTTTTATTTCTGGCATAAAATTAATTTCATCTATGTTTTGAAAGTTTTTTTTATACAATTTAAAAACACTTCTAGTTTTATTTACAAAATTATCAAGTGACAATAATTGTGCAATTCCAATGGAGGCTAATATGTTGCTCATTCTATAGTTGTAACCTAATTCAATATGTTCATAGTGTATTTTATTTTCTCTAGCTTGCGTTGATAGTTTCTTGGCTTTTCTAATGTAATATTCATTGTTTGACAAAATCATACCACCACTTGAGGTGGTTATTATTTTATTACCATTAAAAGAAATAGTTGAAATTTCACCAAAAGAGCCACATTTATTTTCGTAATACTGAGCGCCAAGACTTTCTGCTGAATCTTCTATGATTGGTGTCCTATATTTATCGCAAATTTCTACTATTTCTTTATAGTTAGCGCTTTGACCATAAATATCTGTAACAATTACTGCTCTAGGCGAGTAGTTTTTAAAGGCTTTCTCCAATGACTTGGAACACATATTCCATGATTCAAAATCTGAATCTATAAATATTGGAGTAGCATTCAGATATTTAATTACATTGGCGCTAGCAACAAACGTTAAATCTGAGCAAAATACATAATCATCTTTTTTAACTTCCAAAACTCTTAAAGCCAAGTGCAATGCGGCCGTTCCAGACGATAAAGCTAATCCAAATGAGCGATTTAAATATTTTGTAATTTTTTTTTCAAAATCATCAATTGATGGCCCAACGGGTGCAATATAATTTGATTTTAAAGCATTTTGTAAATAATTAATTTCACTGCCATTAAGATGGGGTGGAGATAAATAAATTTTTCTATCAAATTTTTTCATTTTTTACTATTTTACTATCTATTGATGGCGAAAATTCCATTAAATCTAAAATATCATTTTTTATATTAACACCTGGAAATACATCTCTTAATATCACTTTACTTCCATAGATTTCAAATATACACCTTTCTGTTATAATAAGAATTTTACCTCCTCTTTCACTATGCAAAATTGGGTTAAATGTAATTTCTTTAACATTTTTAACAGCTTTTTTTATTTTACCCTCACTTAAGATTGAAATTTTACCATTTGTATTTTCAATTTCTAAACCTTTTGCTGTAAAAGAACCGACAAAAATCAATGTTTTGGCTGCATGACAAATATCAATGTATCCTCCACATCCATAATAATCTGAACCTAAATAGCTAACATTTATATTTCCAAATTGATCAAATTCAACAAAGCTTAGTATTGCAATGTCAATATGACCGCCATTAAAACCAACAAACTGATTATCTTGAGACAAAAATGAGCTAGGGTTGAATGCAACACCAAAATCTGGTCTTCTTTCTGGCACTCCTCCTATTACACCAGACTCCATAAAAGTAAGAAGATTTCTATAAATTTCTGGTTTTTTTCTAGCAAGGACTCCAACTAATTCTGGAATACCTTGTCCAAGAATAATTTTTGATTGGGAATTAACATATTCAAGTGATTTTTCGGCAATTACTTGCTTATAAATAGGGTCACTTATGGTAGAAATTTTATTTTCATAATTTTTATAACTAATAAAACTATCGTTGTGAACATACTTGTTCGTATGGCGATGATCATCTTCAATTTTTTCAGCAATTAAATAGCCATCTATTAAATGAGATGGCAAATCAACTGCATTTGGTGGTAATAAACTATCTAATTCAGAGACTACTTGTACATAAACCTTCCCTCCGCAAGATTTTGCTGCTTGCGCCATAGAAAGAAACTCAGTTTTAACAGGTTCATTTTCCATTGAAATATTTCCTAATTTATCTGCAAAAGTTCCTCTAATCAAAGCAACATCAATATTTATACTTTTATAAAAAAGATAATCTTTATTTTTTATTTTAATTCTCTCTACAGCATTATTTACAGTTTGTTGATTTAATCTACCGCCTTTCAAATTAGGGTCAACATACGTATTCATGCCAACTTTGGATATTAACCCAGGACTACCTCTAGCAATTTCACGAAATAATAAAGATAATTGTCCTTGAGGTAAGGAGTATCCTTTAATTAAATTTTTTTGCACAAGCTCTCTAACTTTTGGGATTGAACCATAGTAGCTACCAAAAGAACAATTGAGAAGCTTTGGGTGAGCTAAGTAATCAATGCCTGGATCTGTTGCGGAGCTAGTAAATATAATTGTTATTCCATTGGGTTCACCCGTGACATCAAAAACTTGCCTCATAGATCTAAGCAACAATTGTGGGGTTCCTGACCATCTAAATCCAGAAACAACAAAATTTTTCATTTTTCGAATTGAATTTTTAAAATCTTCTATGTTTAATAATTTTTTCATTTATTATTTATAGGTTTTGCGGGAACGCCAACGACAGTAGTGTAAGGAAGAACATCTTTAACAACCGCTGCTCCAACGCCAATTGTTGCTCCTTCTCCAATTCTTACTCCAGGTTTAATTGAGGCTCCTACCCCAATAGAGACAAAATCTTCTGTAATTACAGAGCCTCCAAAGGAAACATTTCCTCCTACTAAAACATGATTTCCTATAACATTATGATGTCCAATCAGAGCATCGCCTCCTAGAAATACATTATTACCAATTTTACTACAAGTATGTATTGCTGTACCCATTTCTATGATTACGTTACTACCATAACTAACTTTGGTATCAATTAAAGATTTTGGATGAACAAGAGAAACCATTTCAAAACCCTCATTTTTCAAAAAATTATATTTTTCGGATCTTACTTTGTTGTTGCCAATTGCACATATTGCAGTTTTTATATTATTTTTTTTTGAAAAATGCAAAAGACCCTCCATGCTAAAAATGGGCTTTTTGTTAACATTTTTTTTTGTTTTGCAAAGCAAATCATCACCATACGCAGTGATTTCAAGATCATTTAGATTATGAACTATATTATGTATTAAAGCACCGAACTCACCGGCACCAAAGACAATGATTCTTTTCATTAGAAATTATTATAGTATAAACTTTATTAAACTTTTAAACTTTTATACTATAATTTAGCATTGATTATTGACTCAAACTCAATAATCTTTTTGTCTTGTATTCTACCATCATATTTAAGTGAGAAAAAATCAAAGAAACCTTTAGATAAAAGAAATTTCCAAGATTCGTTTTCTTTTCCAGGCAGTATAGGAAAAAATAAAACTTTATTATTTTTTGCAGCATAATAATCCGATGGCGAATCACCAATCATCAAAACCTTATTTTTATCATATTTATCTTTTATTAAGGAATTTAAAATGTCAGTCTTACCACCACATTCTTGACCACAGATTAGTGAAATATCTGAACTAATTTTGCTATTTTTCCAATCTCTGTAAAGTGTATTAAACGGTGTATTCGAAATAACAGCAAGATCAGCACGAGAGGAGAGATATTTAATAGCCGATGAAGCTTTTGATAATGGTGATAAATTATTTAAAACTGATTCAACTTTCTTATTGACTTCATCACTCCACTTTATTGCTTTCTTGACATGCTTGAATTGATTAGAATCTATTTTATTTTTAAATTTTAAAAAGTTTTCACTTGTCATAGGAATGTTCATTTCCTTGAAATGATTAATTATGCTCAGGCTTGGAAACAAATAACCTTTTTTGTTTAAAATTTCATTATTTTTTAATTCCCTAAAAAAAATATACAGTGCTTCAAATCTATTAATTCCTCTATTTTTTGAGAAAAGATTAATTTGCTTCCATATTTTTTTTACCTCATTTTCTATTATTAATAGATTGTAAATCTTTATTAAAGGATCGACAAAGCAAGTACTATGTTTAATATTCATTGAGTCAAAAACAGTCCCATCTGAATCAATACCAACAAAAAAATCATATTTTTGATTAATATTTTTAAGTTTATTCATTGTTATCATTTTTGTTGCCAAAAAACTCGGGCATAATTTCAGAATTTTTTGCATTTACACCTGATTGTTTTATAACCACAAATACTGTTTTAAATAGTATATTTATGTCTAGTTTAAAACTTCTAGTCTTTACATATTCAACATCAAGATTAAATCTTTCCTCCCATGATAAATTATTTCTTCCGTTTATTTGTGCTAGACCAGTAATCCCTGGCCTAGTTTTTAATCTTATTATTTGAAAATCATTGAATCTTGTAAGATATTTAACTGGCATAGGCCTAGGACCTACTAAACTCATTTCTCCTTTTAAAACATTAAGCAATACGGGTATTTCATCAATACTAGTTTTTCTTAAAAATCGACCAAGATTAGTTATTCTTTTTTCGTCATTTTCGGCGCTTAGCGATGGTCCAACAGTCATTGTCCTTAATTTAATCATTTTAAATGATTTGCCATTCTTACCTATTCTTTTTTGGATAAAAAAAATTGGACTACCACTTTTAAAAAAAATAATTAATGAAATAATTGACACAATGGGTAATAAAATTATTAAAAGTGAGAAGCTTAGAATAAAATCAAAAAATAATTTTGTTATACTATACATTATTTTTTTGCTATACCCACTAACAAACTACCCTTGCCAAAAAAACCTGTTAAACCATAAAAAAATTTTTGAAAATTACTATAGTTTCTAACTTGACCCCAAATTGAGTGGTTATTGCTACATGAAAAGATATTTTTAGTTTGTAAGAAGTGATTTTTAAATAAAGTTTCAATTGTTTTAAAGGAATAAGCTCTCATATGCATGGGAGGCTGAATAAAGCCGTAATCATAAAAAATTGTGGGAGATATTTTTCTTAAAGTTGAAGTGAGGCTTAAGTTATTTGGTAATTCTAAATGTAAAATGCCTCCAGGTCTCAATATTTTATAAATATCATTCAAAAATTTATTTGGATCTTCAACATGTTCTAGAACTTGATGTGCTGTTATAACATCATATTTTTTTTTAATCTTTTTAATATCAATATTATGAATTGGTAGGCTATTTTTTTTACCAAATTCTATCCAATAGGGACTTACTTCAATTCCTGTCCATTTAATATTTAATTTTTGATATGGTTTATAAAAAACTGCAGGTCCACATCCTATGTCTAGTATATTTTCACATTTTCTTTCCAATAGATTATTGTAAATATGAAGTCTCTTTTCAGCATAGTCATGGGCCAACTTTTTTGTTTCAAAAAAGGATTTAGCCATCATATTAATACCTGCTTGATTGACAGGAGAGGAGTTGCCTTCTTTTATTTCCATTATTTCACAAAAATTTAAATGACATTTATGGCATTCTATTACATTAAAATTTTTCCATTTAATTAATTGTAAACTCTCAGAATTTTTACAAATAATACAGCGATTCTTTTTCATTTTTCAACCTTCGAAAATAGCATCTATAGTTTTTTTCAATTGTACATAGTTTTTTTCAATTGTAAAATTTTTTGAAAGCTCTTTTGATTTCAAACACATATTTTTGATTTTTTCTTTATTTGAAATATAATTATTTATAATACCAATCGCTTTGTTTGGGTCATTGTTTGGAATAGCGAAGCCAGCTTCATTTTTTTTTATTAAATTATATTGCCATCCATGATAATTCAACATTACTGGCTTTCCAGCAGCTAAAGCATCGAAAAATTTATTTGCAGAATTATTTTGCATTTCTGGTAAATCAATAAATAATGATGAAACAATTGTAGAAGCTGAAAGTAAGGCTGGAAGCTCGTTTTTTGGAAAATAATTCAAAACAAATAAATTTTTATTTAAGACATCAAGACTTTCAGCTTTTTTTATTATATTGTTTTTTTGATAACCATTACCAACCATTAGAAATTTTATATCATAATCTAAATCCTTAGAATGCTTTGCAATCTCTACTAGGTAAATTGCGTTATTTATTTTACCGAAAGTTCCTGCATATAAAATTAGTGGCTCATTTTTAATATTTAAAAAATTTTTTCTAAAGTTTAATCCCTCTCTTTTATTGATATTAAAATTTTTGATATCACATAGATTGGTAATTACACAAACTTTTTTTTCATTTATTATAACTTTCAAGATTTCTTTTTTCATTCCTTTTGAAAGGGCGATTATTTTATCTGACTCTAAATATATTTTTCGTTCTAGTGCTCTTAAAGTTTTTATTATAATTTTTGACTTAATAGCTCCAATTGCTATAGGTAATTGCGGCCAAACATCTCTTACTTCAAATATTAATTTAGCGCTTTTAATCTTTTTTAAAATAATTGCTGGAATCCCAACAGTGATAGGAGTGCTTGAGGCAATTATTAGATCAAATTTTAAGCTATATCCAATTCGTAATGAATATATTATATATGACAAAAAAGATACTAATCTTTTACAAAAATTCATTTTATTTGAATATTTTATTGGACCCCAAAAAACTTTTATCCCATTTTCTATTGAGAATTTTTTTTTAGATTTACTCTGCCAGTTAGTTGTAACCATATATACATTGTGTCCATCTGAAACTAATCTTTTTGCAAACTCATATGATCTTGTAGAGCCTGGCATTTCTGGTGTATTAAAATATTGATGTAAGTATAGAATATTCATTTTTTAAGATATTTTTTTACAAAATAATTATGAGATTTTTTTGCTTTATTAAAAATATCTTTTTTCTTCAATCTACGAGTGCTTGAATGTTCGTTGTGTTTTAGATGCAATGATGGAACATAAAAAGTTTTTAAACCAATTTTTCTTGCAATCTCTGCAGTAGTTAGCTCTTCACAATATAATTCAAATTTATCATCTAAATGTCCACCTCTTTGAAAAAAGAAATTAGAAAAAATTATTGCAGATCCATGTACTGCGTAAACTTCTTTATTATCTTCATATAAAT
>MDTG01368918.1_pt1 | contig 16302 bp, 14 predicted proteins | sample 811421 | NCBI WGS metagenome assembly MDTG01 (sample SAMN05326645, study PRJNA326480) | marine metagenome | isolation source: seawater | place: Pacific Ocean: South East | collected 2011 | reverse complement strand
GAAGTAATGAGTATTAATCAAATTGAACAAAATGCTCGCAATCATGTGCAAGAATTTCAAATGACAAATCCACCAGGCGCAGATGGGAAGCCAAAACAGCCAATTTTTGTAGTTAAAACAGCTGAAAAAGCAAAATATCAAACTTTTTTAAAAGTGTTAGATCAATTAAAATTAGCAGAATGTAAAAAAATATCTGTAGTAGAAGCATAGATTATGAATATCAATAAAAAAACTAAACAAAAATCAACAGTATCAACAGCCTCTTTGCCAGATATTATATTTATGTTATTAATTTTCTTTATGGTGACTACTGTAATGAAAACATTCGATGGGCTAAAAGTACAAGACCCAAGTGCAAAAAAAATAGAAAAATTAGAAAATAGAAAAAATGTTATATATATATGGCAAACAAAAGATGGTAGTGTTTGTGTGGATGATCAAACATTAACAAATATTAATGATATAAGTGAAATTTTAAAATATAAATTGGAAGCTAGTATTGACCCAGGTAAAATGGTAGTACAATTCAAAGCAGACCAAAATACTACGATGGAATTAATACAAAAAGTTCATACAGAGTGTAGAGAAGCAAATGCATTAAAATTAAGCTATGCAGCAAAAAAATTAACAGGTTAAAATATGAGAAAAGATTATTTCGAATTTAATTATCCATTAAGAATACGTTTAGTGTTTATTTCTGTACTATTTTTTTTAATTACACTTTTTTATGCGTTCCCAAAAGTAATTGAAAATAAAATCATTATTGAAGAAGCTGAATATACAGAAATTTTAAAAGTAGAGCTTGTAACACAAGTTCAACAACAACAAAAATTTCAAAGTGCCAGACCAGCAATACCTATTGAAGCAGATGAAGATTCAGATATTGATACTTTAGATTTTATGGATACTGATATTGAGGGTTTTGATTCATGGGCCGCACCACCATCAAAGAAAAAAAATTCATCGAGAAAATTTGTAGCATATGATAAAGCTCCAACACCTAAAAGATCATTAAGCCCACGATATCCTGATATTTGTAAAACAGCGGGAGTTGAAGGGCGTGTCGTAATAGAATTTTATATAGATGAAACTGGAAAAGTCGACCAATCATCAGTAGCTGTGTTGAATTCTATTCCATGTTTAGATCAAGTATGTATAAATGAAATTAAAAAATCTAAATGGAAGCCAGCAAGACAAGGCAAAGAAAAGGTTGGTGTATATTTAACTAAAACTTTTAATTTTTCACTTGAACAAGCAAATTAAAACTTAAGTTAAATTCGACTTAATAAACTCTTTATTTAAATTTACAATATTTTCAGTAGAAATATTTTTAGGGCATGTAACCTCACAAGCGCCAGTGTTTGTACAACCTCCAAAACCTTCTTCATCCATTTGGTTTACCATATTTAATGCTCTTGTTTCCCTTTCTGTTTGACCTTGAGGTAATAAAGATAAATGGGTCACTTTAGCACCTACAAATAACATAGCGGAAGAGTTTTTGCAGGATGCTACACAAGCGCCACATCCAATACATGTAGCAGATTCAAAGGCTGCATCAGCATCTTCTTTAGGTATCGGGGTAGCATTAGCTTCATTTGCTTGGCCGGTTGAAACTGAAACGTATCCTCCTGAAGAAATAATTCTATCAAATGAAGTTCTATCCACTGATAAATCTTTAATAATAGGAAAAGATTTTGCTCTCCACGGTTCAATAATAATAGTATCGTCATCATTGAAGGTTCGCATATGTAATTGACATGTTGTCACGCCAGATAATGGCCCATGGGGACGACCATTAATTACTACTCCACAAGTGCCACAAATTCCTTCTCGGCAATCATGATCAAATACTACCGGCTCTTTATTTTCTTTAACTAGCTTATTATTTAGTAAATCTAACATTTCTAAGAAAGACATATCTCCTGTGACACCATCTAATATATGCTTTTCTAAAAAACCTGGAGTTTCATTGTTTTTTTGTCTCCATATTTTTAATGTCAATTTCATTATTTATAACTCCTAGAGGTTAATTTAACTTCTTTAAATTCTAATTTTTCTTTATGTAATTTTGATTCTTTTATATCTGGATTAAATTCCCACGCAGACACATAGGCGTAATCTTTATCATTTCTTAATGCTTCATTTTCTTCAGTTTGATATTCTTCTCTAAAATGACCTCCGCAAGATTCCTTACGGTCTAATGCATCTAAAGCCATCAACTGACCTAATTCTAAGAAATCAGCTAATCGGCCAGCTTTTTCAAGTTCGGGATTAAATATTTCATCACCTGGAATATTGACATTATTATAAAACTGATCTTTTAAATTCTCTATTTCTGTTAATACATGTTTTAAACCTTTTTGGTTGCGAGCCATACCTACATAATCCCACATTAGCTTTCCTAATTTTTTATGTATTTCATCTACAGTTAGGGTACCTTTAATATTTAAAAGGCGATTAAAAAATTGTTTAGCGTTATGTAAATCTTCTTTGATAACTGGGTGATCTAAGCTGAAATTATTGGGAGTTTGGGTAGCTAAATAATTACCAACACAGTTGGGTGCTACAAAATATCCATCGGCTAAACCTTGCATTAATGCGCTTGCACCCAATCTATTTGCTCCATGATCTGAAAAATTAGCTTCTCCAATAACAAATAAACCAGATAAATTGCTCATTAAATTATAATCAACCCATAAGCCTCCCATCGTGTAATGAATTGCAGGATAAATTTTCATTGGAGTTTTATATGGGTTTTCTCCAGTAATTTGTTTATACATATCAAATAAATTTCCATATTTTGAAGCAACAGCAGGCTCACCAAGTCGATTAATAGCATCTTCAAAATCTAAGTAGACTGCTAAACCAGTATCACCAACGCCATGACCTTCATCACACATTTCTTTAGCTCTTCTGGAGGCTACATCTCGAGGTACCAAATTACCAAAAGAAGGGTATATTCTTTCTAAATAATAATCTCGTTCATTATTTGGAATATCTTCAGGTTTTCTATTATCATTTTTTTTCTTAGGAACCCATACCCTCCCATCATTTCGTAAACTTTCACTCATAAGAGTTAATTTTGATTGATGATCACTTGATACTGGAATACAGGTTGGATGAATTTGACAAAAACTTGGATTGGCAAATAATGCGCCTTTTCTATGAGCACGCCAGGCAGCAGTCACATTACTTGCCATAGCGTTTGTAGATAAGTAAAATACATTGCCATATCCACCAGTAGCCAAAATTACTGCATCTGCAAGATGCGCTTGTATGGATCCATCTAATAAATTTCTCGTAATAATACCTTTAGCTTGACCATCAATTACTATTACATCAACCATTTCTGTTCTTGAATGAAATTTTACTTTATTTAAATTCATTTGGCGCGACAATGCAGAATAAGCACCTAATAATAATTGTTGCCCCGTTTGACCTCTAGCATAAAAAGTTCTAGAAACTTGTGCTCCACCAAAAGACCTATTATCTAAGAGGCCACCATATTCACGTGCGAATGGAACGCCTTGAGCAACACATTGATCAATAATATTATTACTAATTTCTGCTAATCTATATACATTAGATTCTCTTGCTCTATAATCACCACCTTTAATAGTATCATAAAAAAGTCTATAAATACTATCCCCATCATTACGATAATTCTTAGCAGCATTGATACCTCCTTGCGCTGCAATACTATGCGCTCTTCTAGGAGATTCATGAAATGAAAAAGCATCAACATTATAGCCTAATTCACCTAATGTAGCACAAGCAGATGCCCCTGCTAAACCTGTTCCAACTACAATAACATTATATTTTCTTTTATTAGAAGGATTCACAAGCTTCATAGCAAACTTATGATTTGTCCATTTATTTATTAATGAGCCATCAGGTTCATTAGCATTTAATGTAATACGGTTAGTAAATTTTTGTTTTAATATTTCTAAAGCAGATTGAAAGCTGCACTCTTCATTGTTTTGAGATTCAAATGCTTTCGATATATATTTTTCTCTATTAGTAGTATTTGCGCTTAGAGTATAATACCAATAATAGCTAGAGCTTCTTTTTTTAAGTTGGAATGTGCCCTTAGGTATAGAAGGATTTTTATCTAAAAAATTATTTAGAATCTCTGCCTTAAATCCAAATTTTTCTTTTAATACATCTTTTCTCATAATCTAAATTTAATTATAAAATTAATTAGAAGAAAACAATTTATATGGAAATTATTAAATAGTTTGTGGGCAAAAAAATACTTTGTAGGCAATTTGTAGGCAAAAAAATGATTTGTAGGCAAGTCTATTGAATAATTCTAAATTGTATTGCTAATATTACGAGTATAAAACCTAGAGGAACAACCCCCCAAAACAGTATTGCAACATATTTTAATATCCCATCCCTATACTTAATTGGGACACCGAGCGTTTTAAATAATGATAAAAAACCATGCCTTAAATGTGTGGCAATTAAAAGAATCGAAATAATATATATTATTGCAGTAGGTGTATGACCTAAAAATCCAAATTCATCCAATAACATGTAGTCAAAAAAATTAGCTGTTTCATCTAAGGTTTGAAAAGTAAACCAATAAAATCGCAGATGTATTATAAAGAAAAAAAGTATAAAGAGTCCTGACCAAATCATTGTTTTAGAATTAATCGGAGCGGTATCTGATTTTACTGCATACTTACCATTGTTTGCATTTTTATTTTTGTAAGATGTAACGATTGCATTAATAACGTGTAATAAAATAATTGCTAATAAACCAAATTCCATGATTCTGATAATAGTATGAATACTCTTTAAAAAAATAACCATACTATTAAAATTTTCTTCACCTGTAAATAATACTAGATTATTAAATAAATGAAACACTAGAAATATAGATAAGAATAGTCCAGAAATGGCTATCTGAATTTTTTGTCCTATAGTTGAAAAAAGAAATTTCATAATTTTATAATAATGCTTTGTTAAAGATTAAAAAGGTATATCATCATCCTCATATTCTTCATTTTTAACAGAGCTAGGCTCTATTTCTGATGGAGAGTCAGATGTAGCGATTTCAGCCTTAGCGCTAGGCGTGATGCTAGAGGCTACACTTTCTTGGCCATACTCTCTAATGGCTAATTCTGTTAATTCGTCTCTTAATTCACGATCAGCAAATACTGAGTCATTGTATTCACCTTCTTTATTTTGCACACTAGGCATGCCAACAAACAAGCCATTAATTCCTTCTACTAACTTAAATCCCTTAATTACAAAACCATCGCTAGTTTTTAAATCAAAAAAGGCTCTTAATTTGCCCCACTCGCCTTTGTTCATTCTTTCAATTTTCACTTTTAGCTCCTTATCCTTAGAAATATAATTTTATATAATACATCATTTAATGTAGATTATACTTACTTAAATCTAATCATTATTAATAATTATAAAAACTATGAAATACGTTTATCTATTTGGTGATGGCATTACAGAGGGTAGCGCAAATCAACAAAATATTTTAGGAGGTAAAGGTGCTAATTTAGCAGAAATGGCTAATTTAAATATTCCTGTTCCTCCAGGTTTTACGATTGCTACACATGTTTGCAATACTTTTTTAAAAGAGAAAAAAATTAATAAAAAAATTGTCGCTGCCACAAATAAAGCATTAAAAATAATAGAGAAAAAAATTAATAAAAAATTAGGTGATGAAAAGAATCCGCTACTATTATCTGTGCGTTCAGGAGCTAAAATATCAATGCCTGGAATGATGGAAACGGTATTAAATATTGGACTGACGACTAAAACAATCCCCGCATTAATAAAAAAAACGAAAAACGAAAAATTTGTATATGACTCATATAGGCGTCTGATTATGATGTATGCTGATGTAGTAATGGAAAAAGCAGAGAATAAAGAAGAAGTAAAAATTCGTGAAAAATTAGAATTAATTATAGAAAAAAAGAAACAAAAACAAAAAATAAAAAATGATTCTGATTTAAGTGTACAAGATTTAAAAGAAATAATTGTACAATTTAAAAAAATAATTAAAAAATACTTAGGCTGTGAATTCCCAAATTCCTGTAAAGAACAATTATGGGGAGCAATTGAGGCTGTCTTTAAATCATGGAATGGTAAAAGAGCTGTGCAATACAGAACTATAGAATCAATACCGCACGATTGGGGTACGGCAGTCAATGTGCAAGCAATGGTATTTGGTAATTTAGGGCATGAATCAGGTACTGGGGTTGCATTCACACGAAACCCTTCTAATGGTATGAATCTATTATATGGAGAGTGGTTAGAAAATGCGCAAGGAGAAGATGTGGTGGCTGGTATCAGAACACCTCAACCAATTAATGAAACTAGTAAAACCAGTCAAACTAAAAATAGTAAAACTTTAGAAACGGCTTTTCCAGTTGTTTATAAAAAATTGCTTGCCATTAAAAAGAAATTAGAAAAACACTATTTAGATATGCAAGATATAGAGTTTACAATTGAAAATGGAAAATTATGGATGTTACAAACAAGAACAGGCAAAAGGACTGGAGAGGCAGCGATTAGAATTGCGATCGATTTAAAACATGAAAAACTAATTACCAATAAAGATATTATTGTCCGAATCTCTCCAAAAAACTTAAATGAAATTATGCACACAAAAGTAGATCCTGAAAAAGAATTAGAAAATACTCCTATTGCTATTGGTTTACCAGCTAGTCCAGGAGGTGCATGTGGAAGAATTGTTTTTACTGCAGATGATGCAGAAAAGTGGCACAAACAAAAAAAGAAAGTGATTTTGGTGCGACACGAAACCTCTCCAGAAGATGTGCAGGGTATGCATGTATCAGAGGGAATATTAACAGCTAAAGGAGGAATGACATCGCATGCTGCGCTTGTAGCAAGAGGCTGGGGAAAGCCGTGTATTGTGGGATGCACAAAATTAAATATTGATATCAAAAATAAAGTATTATATATAAATGATAAAAAATATAAACAAGGTGATTGGTTGACGTTAAATAGTTCAGCTGGTATGGTTTATGAACAAAAAATAAAATTAGTAAAATCAAATTTTATGGATAATCCATATTTTATAGAATTAATGAATATTACGGATACTATTAAAAAATTACATGTGAGAACAAATGCAGATAATCCAAAAGATGCGCAATTATCTAAAAAATTAGGTGCTGAAGGTATAGGTCTATGTAGAACAGAGCATATGTTTTTCGATAAAAAACGAATTAGAAATGTTCAAAAAATGATTTTATCAGATAATAAAGAAGATAGAAAAAATGCAATTATGGCATTATTGCCATATCAAAAAAATGATTTTTATCGAATATTAAAAACTATGTCTCCTTTGCCCGTGACTATTAGATTATTAGATCCGCCTTTGCATGAATTTTTACCCTCTCAAAAAAATGAAAAATTAATTAAAAATTTAGCATTAGAAATGAATGTAAAGCCTAAAATGATAATTAATAGAATTATTGATTTATTTGAAATTAACCCAATGTTAGGCCATCGAGGGTGCCGATTAGCAATATCTTATCCAGAAATTACAGAAATGCAAATTGAAGCAATATTAACTGCCACTATGAAATTAATTAAAGAAGGAAAAGACCCAAGGCCAGAAATTATGATTCCATTAGTAAGTGGGCCGCATGAGTTTATTAATCAAAGAAACTTAGTGAAAAAAATTGCAGAAAAAATAGAAAATAAAAATAAAATTAAAATTAATTATCAAATAGGTACAATGATTGAATTACCTAGAGCGTGCTTAACAGCAGATCAAATTGCCAAAGAGGCAGACTTCTTTTCTTTTGGTACAAATGATTTAACTCAAACAACCTTTGGGTTTTCAAGAGATGATATTGGTAGTTTTATACAACATTACTTTGATAATAATATACTAACTGAAGATCCCTTTAAAACAATTGATATTAATGGAGTAGGACAATTAATTAAAGGGGCTGTCTCAAAGGGAAGACAAAGTAAGCCAAAATTAAAAATTGGAATTTGTGGAGAACATGGAGGAGACCCAAAATCAATAAAATTTTGTGGTGAAATAGGTTTAAACTATGTAAGCTGTTCACCTTATAGAATACCAATTGCACGATTAAGTGCTGCAAAAAATTGTATATAACTGGGTTGTAACAATATGTTACAAAAATAACAATTTTAGTGTGAGACACAAAAAAAAATAATAACTTTTAGTAAAATAATATAAAAAGGAATAAATATGAAGAATATAATAATAGCTTTTTCAATGGTCGGTTTAATAGCATCTAATACTATTAATTATGAAAATGCGACGAACGCACAAAAAGCAATGATGGAGATTGTGTGGCAAAAAGCAATGGAAGCCAAAAAAATATATAAACAGTCTCAATTAAGAGAAGAAATTATTGATAATTTAGCTTCTACTGCTCCAAGAGAAGATTTTATAATAAATGTTGATTTAGGAGAAGAGTTATTGGTTGCAAACCCTGAAGCAACAGTATATTTATCAACTGATAATCAAAATTCTTGGACTGCCTCAAACGCATATCCATTAAATAGTGAAGGCTATTCTAATACATGGGAAGCTATCATTAATAATAATGGGGGCTCAAATGTTTCTTGGTATATATCAGGTGCGGCAGACTCAGAACCATTAGGTTTTGATTATGGTCGAATTTTAGTTTCACAAACACCTTTCCATGAGTCGGGTTCATTTCCGCCACCAAGCAGCCGTTACGCTTTATTAGCTGAAGATCCAGCAGGTGACGCTGGCAGTAACCAAGATGTTTTGAATTTAAAAGGTACATATAGTAATGATAAAATTTTTATGTCAATGGGATTAAATGGTAACTGTTGTGATGAAGGCAGTTTTTTTGGTCCATGGTATTTATATGGTGTGGCAATTGTGAATCCAGAAGCTGAAACCCCAGTGGCTTATGCTATTGGTTATGGTGATGGAGGATTTGGTCAACTAACTCCGGGATTATATAAAATCACTGGTGATTTATCTACCGGAGAAATTGGTGGTTTTGAATATATAACAGACGTTGATACAAACACAGGAGGCAACAACATGCAAGCCTCTACATTATTAAATAATATTGTAGGTGATTCTGATTGGGGTGCGTGGCCCAATTCATTTGAAGGTTTTATTGCGCTTGGGGTTACTGTTTCAGCATCATTAGATGGTTTTGATGTTGCGGCAGAATTAATAGATGATACTGCTCCAGGTTTAATGCTAATGAGCACTCAACAGCAAAATGGAAATCAAAATTGCGTGCTAAGTAATTTGAATTTAGATATTGAAAATCAAACCATTTCTGTTGATTATGAGGATGCAGATGGTAATTTGCCGTGGTTTACTAAAATACAATTATGCGAAGAGAATGGAACTTGCTTTTATCAAGCTGATATGATTGCATTTGAACATACATATTTAGAAGGCACGACTTTTACACACGCTCTTTCACATTCGGACAATCCATATGATCAACAAGATTTATTAAATAATGATGGGCCATGTATATTAAAAGTTGCGTTTGCAGATGGTGATTATCAAGGTAATCAATTTGAAATCAATGTATCGCTTTCAAATGGTGTTATTGATGATGGTACGGGTTGTTTGCTAGGAGATGCTAATGGTGATGGTACACTAAATGTATTGGATGTTGTGGGCACAGTAAATGCCGTGCTAGGAAATAATTACGATAGCTGCATTGATATTAATAGCGATGGCACACTGAATGTATTGGATATTGTGTCATTGGTTAATATAATATTGGGTTGATTTAATTAATTTATATAGCATAAAAAAAGGAGATTGAAAAATCTCCTTTTTTTTATTTATAAAAAATATGAAATGAATTGATTTAAATAAGACTACTCTAACTCTTCTTGCCCAAAAATATCATCCATACTAAATTCTCCATCACTAACCATTTTTCTTGCAATAGCTACTAAGTTAGCCCTAGCAGTTCTAATTTCTTTCTTTGCAATTGGTTTATCTATTGGAGTAAACATTGCTTGCTTTCTTTTAGGTAAAAATTCAATAATACTATTGATTGTTTCATCCTCATAACTTCGTAAAGCGCGCGCTAAAATATCTGGATCAATATCTGGGCTCATCCAAAAATCTTTCATTAAATGCTCTGGCATTTCTAATAAATCATCAAATGTAAGATAGTGTTGTTTAATGTCTTCATACAGTTCAGGGTCTTCGCCTTGAATCTGATCTAAATATTGTTGTGCTTCATCATCATCCATTTGAGATAAAATTTTAGCCATACTCTCTCCTCCTCCTCTAGAAAACTTTTTAGGTGCAGGTAAAAATGCAACTTTTTGTTGTAAATCTTTCGCAATAGTTACAACAGCTTCAAGCGGAATGTTGTCTAAATTTCCAATTTCCATAATAACTTCATTCTTTTGTATTGGGTCTTCTAATCGAGAGAAAAACTTTTGTTTTTTACCATCAGAAACTTGGTCTATCCCTAAAGCAATTACACGGCTTGATTCATTAATTAATAAATAATATAATTGTTCGTGATCTAATTGGTTTAAAAAATCAAATAAAGAATCAGATGTATTAGCAATAGTGTGTTTAGTTTGATTAGAAAGTAATTTAAAATAAAATTCCTCTAAAATTTCTTTCTTTAAGCTAATAGAAACATTTCTTAATTCTTTAGAGCGAATTCGTACTTTTAATAAATCAGATTCAGATAAATCGTTAAATAAGGTTAATGCTAAAGATTCTCCTAAAATTTGAAAAAGCAATCCTGCTTTATCTAAACCTGATAAGCTATTAATATCTTTAATCATTTAATTGCTCTCCTCATCTGTGTCATTATTATCTGTTTGTTCAGAATTACCCTCATCTAACCAATCTTTTAAAATTTGTGAAGCTTCTTGTTTTTGCCCTACACTCATTTTAACAGCTGATTGTTTAATAGTTTTTAAATCTGATTGAATAACGCTATCATCTTCATACGCTTTGGTAACATCAGCCTCAATTGTATTATTGGCAGTTGTAGTACCAAGGTTAGTAGCACTTTTAACTCCTTGATCTGCATCATCAACATCGCTTGTGTCAGCATTATTGTTGCCTTTAGGTTTTAAATATACAGTCTTAGGCCCTTTATTCAAAAACATCAAAATACTATAAAGGGTAATCAGTATAAATACAACAGCCATTAAAAAATAATTTGTTTTAGATTGAGTGTCATTAACTTTTTCTATATTGTCTGCAAAAGTTTTCACTAGTTCATTGTTTCCATTAATTGCAGTTTCTGGTATACTAGTAAGATCCTTAATAATAGAAGAGTCTCTTGTAATAATGCTTTGAGCATTCTTAAGAATTTGAGCAGATAATTCAGCATTTAATTCTTTTTGCTCTTGTAACTCACGATTTAAAAAATCAATCCATAATCGATCTTTTTCAGTGCTATCATTATTTTCATATTTTTCAATTTGCTCTGTCAAATAAGCAATATTGTCCTCTAAAATACGAATATCATCTTCAGTAGCTAAGTTGTTTGTATTACCCATGTTTGGAGTAGTGGAAACAGAAGAATTATTAGAGGCTCCTGCTGGAAATGCTTTGCTTCGAAACTTTAAACAATTGTCACAATCTGCTAACCAATCAATAGATTCAAATAAAAATTTCTTTATATTTTGTTGGGCATTAATTACATCTAGTTCATAGTCTAACCAAACTGTAATATCTTGAATTTGAATTTTATAATCATTCTCTTTTGATATGACGCCATCTTTTGTTTTTTGAGGTACAGCAGGCAAAATGCCCTCTAATTCTAATGCACCAAAAGAAGATGTCACAGAGCCGTTAGAGGCGCTGCCTGAATGAAGTAATGATACGTTGCTAGTAACGGCAAATTGGCTATTGTTATAACCAAAGTTGCTGATAAGATTGGTAACTTTATCATTTAAACTGTTTTCAATTTTAAATTTATCAATATCACTTCCGCTGAGTGTTAATGAACTAGAAAAAGATACGCTTAATAATAATAAGCTGATAATTGTATTTAAAATTTTTGAAAAACTATTTTTCATATTATTCTCCTAAATAAATATACTAATTTTTTGAAAAAATTATTTTAACTCTTCTATTTTTATTTTTTTGGTCATCTGTTTTGTTAGCCTCTGCAATATATTCTGCATCTACAGAACCAGACTTTACATCATTCCATGATGCGCCATAAGGCCAAAATTCCCCATATCCTGCTGCCACTAATCTTCCTGGCAAAATATTTAATGAATCAACTAAAAATTCTACTACTTCAGAAGCACGCGCTGCAGATAAATGACGGTTAGTGCGCCAAACTTCTATTGCTTTTACAGCAGGGTTTTTGTGATACTTTTGGTCTGGACGAATAGGGTCACTATCAGAATGCCCTTCTATAATAACCGTCCTTTTATCATAAGGATGGCTCATTACTTTTTTAGAAACCTCTTTTAATAAAGCAATAAATTGTAAGTCTAAATCAGAACTTAAAGGAGGAAAACAAATTTGTCCATCAATCTCTAAAACCACTCCTCTTGGATCGCTAGAAATAGCAGCATCATCACCTAAGTCTAATGAATCAATAATGTTTTCTAGATTGTCTTTAATATCGCTAATAGACATCATTTTTTCTTTTTTCTGTTGATCGCTTGGTGAATCTATTGCATAAGCCTCTGTGCTTTCTACCATTGCATCTTGCATAGCAGATGCTTTGACAGGATCAATGGTGGCCATTGAAAATAACAACACAAAAAATGCAAATAATAATGTCATCATATCTGCAAATGTTGCCATCCAAATTGGCAATCCTTCTTCTTTTTGTTCTTTTTGTTTTTTAGGTGCAGGCATATATATTATTCTTCTGATTTTTTTCTTAGTCCCGGAGGAATATAAGAATTTAACATGTCTCTAATTAAAATGGGATGTTTTTTCTGATGAATTAAACACAGGCCCTCAATAACTAATTCTCCAGCGATAGTGTTTTCTTTGTTTCTAGAATTAATTTTCTCTGCAAATGGTAAAAATAACAAATTAGCAAGCACCGCTCCATAAAAGGTTGTAATCAATGCAACAGACATTGCTCCGCCAAGTTGAGCTGCCATATCGCCCCCATCAGAGCTACCCATACCTAGTAGCATCATAATTAATCCAATTAATGTTCCAACCATACCAAAAGCAGGAGAGTAGGTACCTAAAGTTTTCATTAGCCCCGCTTCGTTTTGCTCGCGTCTTTCACGATATTCTTCACGAGTTTCCATAATAGTCCGCAAATCATCTAAAGGGGTTCCTTGAGTAATAAATATAACACCATCTTGTAAAAATCTATTATTAAGATTAGATGCGGCTTGTTCTAGGCTTTTACGATCCTTCCTATAAGCTTCACCTAAATTGACCAAATCATCAACAACTACATCTAATTGAAAAGCAGGCTTTTGAAATACAAATTTAATTAAACCAAATACATTTTTTACATCATTCAATCTAAAAGCAATCGCTGTGGCAGATAGGGTGCCTCCCAAAACTATCATCATACTTTCTAAATTCCAAAAAGCTTGCATTGAAAGCCCATAATTTAAACTAGTAAATAACATAGAGCCGCCAATTAATCCAATGCCTAATAATAGTCCTATAATTGTTGCTATATCCATAAATTTCCTTTTTATTAATTAGTAGTTAAAGGTCTTAGTTTGTTTTCTTTTAATGCATTCAACATATCTCGCACCTCAGTGTATTCAGGATCTAATTTTAATGCAATATTCCAATTTAATGTGGCTCGATCTAATTGATTCAATTTATAATAAATTGATCCCTTTCGTGCATAAGCAACGGCTGTATTGGGTTGTAATGTAATCGCTTTTTCTACTTCTTGTAGTGCCTGTTGAAAATTGCCTTGATAATAAAAACGTAAAGATGTCGACAAGTGTCTCATTGCTTTATTGTGTTTGCTAATATTGATATTAGATTCTAAAATTAATGCATTTAAACTATCCTGAAAAGTTTGGTTTTCTAGTGTTAATGCAATGTTTTCACCAGAGACTGTATTAACTGTTTGTTGCAAAAGTGCTAAAGAGTCTTGTAAAAAATAAATATACTCACCAGCATTAAATAATGAAGAATCTACTTTTCCATTAATAAATAGTATAGGATATTCTTGTGCAACTTTACGAACTTTATTGGTATTAACTCGTGGCAAATCAATTCCTAAACCTAAGCAAATGGCCGGACTATCTTTTTGTAGTTCTGTAGCGTCATCGCCAGCAGACTGAGATGCAAAATCAGATAAATTTTCTACATGAGTAATGCCAATAGAGAAATTATATTCATTTGTAAATGGAATTGTTAAGCCTAAATTCAGTCCGCCATGTAAAAATTCTGTTACAAAATCAACTCCACCCCAACTTGATAATAAGGGTGTGTTTAATTTAAGCGCAGCATATACACCTAAGCTGCTAGAAGATTCTCTTTCAGTATGTGGATCAAAAGCCATGCGGCCGCTCCCAAACCCTACTAATGACTCTAGAGAATATTTATTAATAGAAACAGAATTGGAAAAATTTATAAAAACAGACAAATCTTTTAAAGCAATCATTTCGTCATCGCTTAATAAAAAATCATGAATTCCGGCTGTCACATTAGTTTTTCCAGTACTATAAAGATTAGATTGAAAGTGGGCTCCTATTTCATAGCTGATTTCTGAATTTGCCACTGCTGGGTCAATACCTGTATAAGGTAATACGGTATAGCTTAGTCCCCAACTGCTACCATTAGTATTGGTTTTATTAAATGCAAAACTAGAAGAGTGGCTTGTAATGTCTCCAATACTCGTAATTTCTGAACCAATTCCAATGGAAAATAATTTATTTGCATTATATGGTTCATAATTAGATGCTCGCATAAATGCCCCTGGTCTTAAAAAAGCAACACGACTATTTGAAAATAGTAGGTTTGCGATAATAAATAATAATATATAAGAATATTTTTTCATTATTTTAATAAATATATTTTTTCTAAATCAAATTTAATAATATCTGTATAATCTGAATTAATAAAATTGCTTTGTAATAATTCTAAAACCAAAAGCGCTTCATCATAATGTTCTAATGTAACTAAAATTTGAGATTTTAAATACAAGAGATTGTCAGAGAGGTTGTTATAATCATCAAAAATGAGTAGTGCTTGTTCGCAATCTCCAGATAAATAATATGAATCAATATATTCATATAATACTAAATGCTTATTCGTGTTGTTTAATTCTTCAAAATGAAATAAAGCGCCCATAAAATCTAAATTATAATATTTTTTTAAACCTTCAATTCGATGATAAGTAGATAAATCAATGCTATTTGTAACATTTAATTTGTTGGGTTTAGCGGAAATTGCGACACCTAGGTCCCAATACATGTTGGTTTCTGATGCAACACACATACAAAACAATAAAACAATTAACTTATTCATATTGATCCCAATGTAATTCATAACTATAACCAATAAAATTTCCAATAGCATTCGGTATAATAATAGTAAAATCTCCTACTGCGCCGGGTTTAATGCTAGAATCAGAAATAATGCCTGTATCTTTAAAAACATGAGAAGAGCCTTTAGCATAGGCCGTTAATCTTTCAACATCACCCTGAAAGTTTTTTCTCAAAATAAAATCAATACGCACTAAGTCTGCACGTTCAGTTCCAATGTTTTTTAATTGGCCAGTAAAAATAGTGTTTCCAGTTTTATCTTTTGATTCTTTAATGTCTCCCATAACAATAACAGATGCAGAAGATTGGTTTTTTCGATTATTAATTAAATCTGCGTCATCCAAAATTTTCTCTTCATCTTCTTGTGAAATTTCAATAATCGTTTCTGTAGAATTACCGTCTTCTAAAACTACAATATTTTCTACTATACGAACCACACTGCTTCTTTTAATAGTTAAGTTACCAATAAGCGTTTCAACAAAAATATTTTCATTATCTTGAGATAAAATTTTACAAAAAATAGAGCTGCCATTATTCAGTATAATTTCTTTATTATATATTGAAAAAGGATCAGCATATAAGCTGCTCTTTGTGTCTAGCTCATTTAATTGTTCTTTTAGGTAGTTAATTTCAGCAAACATTTTTTTAATTTCAAAATTCACCTGCTGGTTGGTAAACGTATTGTCATCTAAACTGCTTGAAACAGTTTCAGAAGAACTAGTATTGTTGTTTGGGCTTTGATTGTCTGATACAGCTCCTGTGCCCTCAGAATTTTTAGTGCTAGAACACCCCATAAATATGGTTATAATACAAAAATATCTAATTAAATTTTTC
>MDTG01243764.1_pt1 | contig 16302 bp, 18 predicted proteins | sample 811421 | NCBI WGS metagenome assembly MDTG01 (sample SAMN05326645, study PRJNA326480) | marine metagenome | isolation source: seawater | place: Pacific Ocean: South East | collected 2011 | reverse complement strand
TAACCCTGGAGCAAGTAAAGCCAATATTCCAAGAGCTGTTAACCAAGTTAATCTAAACTCTAATTTTTTATCTTCTGGTTTGTACTCAGCTTTTCTGTCAGGTCTATAACGATATGCCCAAACGCAATAAGACATGAATAAACACACCGCAACAAAAACTGCACCAGTTACCCAAAATGTTAAAATAATAGTATCATCAATATTTCCCCAGTTAGATGCTACTGGCGTCCACCACCATGGACTCCAGAAATGAAAAGCGATAGATGCTACGATGATTAATGCGAATATAATTGCTACAAACACTTAAATACCTTCCTATAAATTTATGGCTTATTTTTACAACTTTTACTGTTTTAAAACAACTTTCTATAATTAATATTGTTTTTTTTTCCACAAAAAACATTAGCCATTTTGACCAATAACTGTGTCAACTTGCTGCAGTTTTCATTTAATTTAAGTTTAAGTGATAATTTACAATTGTAACAGATGCTATCGCAGCAGTTTCGGCTCTTAAAATATTTTTTGCCAAAGATAAAGAGAAAATTTCTTTTTTTTCAATTATTGATTGTCTTTCCTTCTCAGAAAAATCACCCTCTGGCCCAACAAGAATGCAAATAGGTCCGTGATTTTTTTTTGCTAAAATATTTTTTAAATCGCTTCTATGACAATTAATATCACAAAAAATTAAAGATCCGTTATTTGGAAATTTATCTAAAAAATTTTTTAACGGTTGCAATTTTTCTATTTCAGGTACTGAAATTCTATTTGATTGTTCACTAGCTTCAACTATAATTTTTTTTACTCTTTCAATATTTATTTCTTTAACAACAGTTCTTTCAGATAGAATGGGAAAAAATTTTTGAATTCCTAATTCAGTAGTTTTTTGTATCATCATTTCTAAAGGATTTTTTTTAATTGGAGAAAATGCTAACCATATATCTTGCTCGATCTTTTTAGTTTTGATTATTTTTTCAACTTTAAACTCTATACTTCCTTTGTTGTAATTAACAATTTTTGCGCTCCATTCGCCATTGGATGAATTAAATAGCGAAATTGTGTCACCTATCTTTAATCTCATAACGTTCTTAATATAGTGAGATTGTTCATTAGAAAGGTTAGATAGCAAGTTTGCTTTTAACTCTTTAGAAAAATGAAGTCTTATTTTGGAGGACATGAAAAATTTTTATATATTGAAGTTAATAATAATTATTTTAATCATTAATCTTAGTTATAATGGTTTTGCAGAAAATATGAAAGATACACCTTATCATCATTTACCTAACGGAACATTCAGAAATCCTGAGGGTAGCCCATTAAGAGATCCCAATTTTAAATGGGATATGTCAAAATGGAATGAAGAAAAGAAAAAAATTAAAATAAATATTCCTGTTGATCATGTTGTAGATAAAAAAATAGTACTAGAAAATTTAAAAAAATATAAAAATGACGACTATGTTGCTTGGATTGGACATGCAACTTTTTTAATAAAACTTGGCAATACTACAATCATAACTGATCCCGTTTTTTCAAAAAATATGGGTCCATTAATTTTTGGACCCAAAAGATACGTTGATCCTGCTATTGATTTAAAAGAAATACCAGAAATAAATTTGTTTTTGTTGACTCATAATCATTATGATCATTTAGATTATAAAACGATAAAAAAATTTCCTTACAAAGACGCGAATGTTTTAACACCTCTTAAGCTCGGAAAATATTTTACTAAAAATAAATTTAAAAAAGTTAAAGAAATGGATTGGTACGAACAAACAATAATTAATGATTTAAAAATTACATTTGTTCCTGCCGTGCATTGGTCAAAAAGAACATTGACCGATACAGACAAAACTTTGTGGGGTAGTTTTTTGATAGAGTATAAAAATAAAAAAATATTTTTTGCTTGTGATACAGGATATGGAAATATTTATAAAGAACTTGGAGAAAAATATGGTCCTATTGATTTAACTTTTATTAATATAGGAGCCTATAATTTTTACCCAATGGCGCCAAAAAAAGATAAATCTATTTTTCACACAAACCCTGAAGAAGCATTAAATATCGGTCAAGATTTAAAAAGCAAAAAAGTTTTAGGAATGCATTGGGGAACTGTAGTGCTTTCTCTTGAGGATCCTTTTGAACCACCAAAAAGATTTAAAAATGCAACCAACATGTATGGCTATCACAAAGAAGATGCTATTATATTTAAAATAGGAGAAATTCAAAAATTAGATGATTTGTTATGAGAATAGAAAATATTAAAGCGTGTGTGTTTGATGCCTATGGAACTTTATTTGATGTAAATTCTGCTGCTGCTAAATGTAAAGAAAAACTTGGAAGTAAGTGGGAAGGTTTTGCTAACGCCTGGAGAACTACCCAACTTGAATACACCTGGTTAAGAAGTCTCATGAAAAAACACAAAAACTTTTGGGAGATCACTGAAGATTCTTTGGATCACACTATGGAAACTTTTAAAATTAAAAAAGAAATGAGAAATGAACTTTTAGATTTATATAAAAAACTTAGTCCTTATCCTGAGGTCAAAAAATGTTTAGATGGTCTTAAAGCCAAAAAAGTTAAGATTGCTATTTTATCCAACGGAACCCCAGATCTTTTAAAAATATTAGTTGAAAGTAATAATATTCAAAATTACTTTGATGATATTTTTTCAATTGAATCTGTTGGAATTTATAAACCAGATTCAAAAGTTTATAAAATTCCTATTGAAAAATATAAATGTAAACCTGAAAATATTTGTTTTATGAGCTCAAATACTTGGGATGTTTCTGGCGGTGGAGTTTTTGGATATAATGCTGTGTGGGTTAATAGATTAAATAAAGTATTTGATAAATTAAGCTATAAACCAAAACATATTATTAATAATCTAGAAGAACTGATTAAAATCATTTAGTAAATGAAAAACATTGAAGTAAGTAAAATTGTTGATCCAATACTAGCTTCTGATGGAGCTGGTGTAAAATTAAAAAGAAGTATTGGGGTTGATCCTAATTATTTTGATCCTTTTTTAATGTTGGATGAATTTGGATCCAAGAATAAAGATGATTATATTGGAGGATTTCCTCCTCACCCTCATAGAGGAATTGAAACTGTAACTTACATGCTCGCTGGAGAATTTGAGCATGAAGACAGCACAGGCGCAAAAGGGAAAATGTCTGCAGGTGACGTGCAATGGATGAAAACAGGTGGTGGTATAATTCATTCTGAAATGCCTGCTATGACTGAAGGTAAGCTTCATGGTTTTCAATTATGGGTCAATATGCCTGCAAAATTAAAGATGAATAAACCTGAATATATATACATAAACTCTAAACAAATGCAGATTCATAAAGACCTAGATAAAAAAATAAAAACAATTGCTGGAAAATTTGGCGATGCCGAAGGTCCCGTTAAAGGCCATAACGTTGAACCAATATATTTAGATGTTGAGCTTGAAAAAAATAAAGATTTTAATTTTGAAATTCCATTTACTCATAATTCCTTTGTTTATTTAATTGAAGGTGAAATTAAAATTGGGGATAAAAAGCATAAAAAAGTTAAGAACTCTACTTTAATTTTACTGACTAAAGGTAACAAACTTAAAGTTAAAGGTATAATTAAATCAAAATTTTTATTAATATCAGGTAAGCCAATAGGAGAATCTATAGCTAGGGGCGGACCATTTGTTATGAACACTAAAGAAGAAATTTTAAAAGCAGTAGAAGATTATCATAGTGGAAATTTTGTTAAAAAATGACAAGAATTGTTACAATTGAAAAAACTGGAGGTCCAGAAGTTTTAAAAATTAAAAATATAAAACTTGATAAACCTGGTCCAGAAGAAGTTACAATTGAACATAAAGCTATTGGACTTAATTACATAGATACTTATCATCGCTCAGGTTTATACCCACTTAAACTACCATCTGGAATAGGTGCAGAAGCTGCAGGTATTATAAAAGGGGTTGGATCACAAGTTAAAGATTTTACAGTTGGAGATAGAGTTTCTTACGCAGGAGCTCCTTTGGGGTCATACTCTTCTGAAAGAAATTATCCGACAAAAAATCTAGTTAAAATACCAAAAGAAATTGATTTTGATGTAGCGGCAACTTTAATGACAAAAGGTCTAACTACATTTTATCTTCTTCATAAAACTTATCCTGTTTCTTCGAATGAAACCATCTTATTTCATGCTGCAGCTGGAGGTGTTGGACAAATTTTTTGTCAATGGGCAAAAAGTCTAGGATGTAAGGTAATAGGAACCGTTGGTGCAGATGATAAAATTAATATAGCCAAAAAAAATGGTTGCGATTTTGTAATTAATTATTCAAAAGATGACTTTGTTAAAAAAGTTTTGGAAATTACAAAAGGTAAAGGCGTCCCTGTTGTTTATGATGGTGTTGGAAAGAACACTTTTAATGGTTCGATTGAATGTCTAAAAATAAGAGGAACAATGGTATCTTTTGGTAATGCTTCTGGTCCCGTTTTAAACATTGATGTAGTAAAAATGATACAACCAAAAGGTATTTATTTTACTAGACCAGTAATGGGACAATATTTAGGAACAAAAGATGAAATAGCAGAAGGTGCTGATAAATTATTTAATAAAGTAATGTCAGGACAAGTGAAAGTAAAAATTTTTCAAAAGTATAAATTAGAAGAAGTCATGCAAGCTCACAAAGATCTTGAGTCTAGAAAAATTATTGGCCCGGCAGTAATTATTCCTTAATGGAAAAATTCCAATTATTTATTCAACTAACAAGATTAAATAAACCAATAGGTTTTTTACTTTTGTTTTGGCCATGTGCATGGGGATTAAGCCTTGCATATTATTTTAATAATTTAAATTTTATATTTTTTAAACATTTGATTTTGTTTTTTTTGGGTTCAGTATTTATGAGAAGTGCTGGTTGTATATTTAATGATATAGTAGATAAAGACTTAGATAAAAAAGTTAAACGAACTAAGAAAAGACCAATAGCTTCAGGGAAAATTTCAATTTTTGAATCTTTATTTTATGTAATTATTCTCTGTTTATTATCTTTAACGATACTTTTGCAATTTAATTGGTTAACAATTTCACTTGGCTTTGGCTCTATGTTTTTTGCTTTTGCATACCCATTCATGAAAAGAATTACTTATTGGCCTCAACTTTTCTTAGGGCTTACATTCAACTGGGGAATTATAATGGGATGGACATCATTTGCTAACCAGATATCAATTGAACCATTAGTTTTGTATTTGTCAGCCATATTTTGGACACTCGGTTATGACACCATTTATGGACTTCAGGATGTAAATGATGATGAAATTATTGGTGTTAAATCCACATCCATTAAATTTAAAAATAATGTAAAAATTTTTGTTGGTAGCTGTTACTTTTTATGTATTTTATTCATTTTAATAATGTTCCAAATAATGAATTTAAGCAATTATATTTTGCTATTAGCTATACCTTTTATTATATCTTTAGCTTATCAACTAAAAATGTTTAATAAAAATAACCCAAAATCTTGCATGAAAGCATTTAAAGCAAACAATATATCAGGTGCAATGATTTTTTTATTTATTTTATCATTTAATCTTATATGAATTTTCCTAAATTAAAAAAAATTTTATTAAGATTGTTTAATGAATATGTTAAAAAACATCTTTTTAAATTAATTATTTCGCTTTTGCTATCTATTGTAGTTGCAGGTTCTACAGGCGCCATAGCTTGGCTATTGGATCCGGCAATAAAAAAAATTTTTGTTGATCAAGATAAAACGATGATGTTATTAATTCCTATAGCTATTGCACTTTCCTTCACAATTAAAGGTGCATCTTTATATACTGCAAGAACTATTTTAATAAATATAAGCAATAGCATTGTTAAAACAATGCAAACACAAATATCGTCATGTATTTTAAAATCAGATATTCACACAATAGAATCAAAACATTCTGGAAAATATATTGCACATTTTTTCTACGATGTAGGACAAGTAAGTCAACTAGTAGGCTCTGGAATCCTGAATCTTATGAAAGATTCCCTTACATTAATAGTTTTGGTTAGTTTAATGTTTTATCAAAATTGGAATCTTGCTTTATTCGCTTTAATAATGATGCCTTTAGCAGCATTTGTAGCAAAATCTTTAGGAAAGAGAATTAGTAAGGCAGTGTCTGAAAGTGCAAAAATTGAAGGTGGATTAACATCTTATTTATCTGAAGTTATTAAAGGATCTAGAATGATAAAAATTTATCAGCAGGAAAATTTTGAATTTAATAGATCTGCAAAAAAAATTGAGGAAAGAACAAATATTCAAATTAAAATAGCAAATATATTAATTAGAGCTACCCCAATTATGGAGGTCTTAACAGGGTTTATGATTGCTGGATTTATTTATTATTCAGGATTTATGATTGCCAATGGACAAATGCAAATTAACAACTTTTTTTCATTTTTAACAGCTATGATGCTTGCATACCAACCTATTCGATCTTTAGCTACAATTAATATGCTAATTAACCAAGGTGCTGTCGGAGCTGATAGAGTTTTTAGTGTTATTGATGCAAAACCAAGCATCCAAGAAATTAAATCTGCACCTAATTTAAATATAAAAAAATGCAATATTAAATTTAAAGAAGTTAGTTTTTCTTATGAAAATACGACAGAACAAGCTATTAAAAATATAAATATTTCGGTAGAAGGTGGAACTACTATTGCATTAGTAGGGCATAGTGGAGCTGGAAAAAGCACTATAATGAATTTACTTCCAAGATTTTATGATCCAAAAAAAGGAACAGTCTATATTGATGATCAAGATATAAAATCTGTAACTTTATCTTCTTTAAGAAAAAGCATTTCAATGGTTAGTCAAGATATAATATTATTCGATGACACTGTGCGTGCTAATATAGCATATGCAAATATGAATGCTTCAGAACATGAAATTAAAAAAGCCTGCGATTTTGCTGCTGCTACTGAATTTATTGATAGATTACCACAAGGATTTGAAACTATGATTGGAGAAAATGGTATAAAGTTATCAGGTGGTCAAAAACAAAGAATTTCAATTGCTAGAGCAGTTTTGAAAAATTCACCTATAATTCTTTTAGATGAAGCAACCTCATCACTTGACGCAGAGTCAGAAGAAAAAGTCCAAAATGCTGTTATGACATTAACAAAAAACAAAACCACAGTGGTTATTGCACACAGGCTTTCAACCATTATAAGAGCTGATAAAATAATAGTAATGAATCAAGGAGAAATTGCTAATATCGGAACTCACGACGAGCTTTTAAAAAATTCATTTATATATAAAAACCTTTATAGCAAACAACTAAGCGCATAACTTATGTATTTTTGGTATAAATTTTTTACATACCTTTTTTATCCTATTGCACCAATTTATTTATTTATAAGAAGGATAAAAAAAAAAGAGGATCCAATTAGATACAAAGAAAAACTTTCTAAAATAACAAAATCGAGGGAAGAAGGATTTTTAGTTTGGTTTCATGTAGCTAGTGTAGGTGAAGCAATGAGTATACTTCCATTAGTAGAATATTTTTTAGAAGAAAAAAAGATAAAAAAGATTCTATTAACTTCCATAACTTTGAGCTCTGGTAGAATTTTAGAAAAAAGATATCAACTTAATGATAAAATAACTCATCAGTTTTTGCCTTTGGACATACCTATTTTTACAAAAAAATTTTTGGAACATTGGAAACCAAATTTATCTATTTTTATTGACTCCGAAATCTGGCCAAATTTAATTTCATTAATAAATAAAAAAAAAATCCCTCTTATATTGGTAAATGGCAGAATCACAGAAAAATCTTTTAAAAGATGGAAGTTGGTAAAAAATTTTGCAAAGAAAATATTTTCAAAATTTGATTTATGCATAACCTCGAGTAAAGAAAGTGAAAATTTTTTAAAAGAATTAGGTGCTAAAAATGTAAAAAACCACGGTAACCTCAAATTTTCACAGCTTAAAAAAAGTCTAAATATAGAATTAGATACTTCTTTTTTAGAAAAAATTATAAATAGAAAAATTTGGTGTGCTACAAGTACCCATCCTTCAGAAGAATTTTTGTGCGCAAAAGCACATTTAAAAATTAAAGAAAATTATAAAAATATTTTAACTATTATTATTCCTAGGCATATAAATAGAACAGAAAAAATTAAATCAGAATTATCAAATTTAAATCTTAAAATTGCATTGTATAGTAAACCAAATGAAATAAAATCTGATACTGATATATTAATAATCGACTCTTATGGTGAAACTTTAAAATTTTTCAATATTACAAAATATGTTTTTGTTGGAAAATCTTTAGTAAAAAATTTAATAAAAAATAGCGGACAAAACCCAATAGAGCCAGCAAGATTAGGTTGCAGAATATTCCATGGTCCTAATATTACCAATTTTAATGAAATTTATTCATACCTAAAAGAATTAAAAGTAGCAAAAGTAGTTAATAACTCAGAGGAATTAAGTCAATCACTGGTTGACGAATTTAAAGAAGATAAAGTTAAAAGTAATGAAATTACAAATAAAATAAAAAGTTATGGTCAGAATATATTTGATAATGTGACCTTAGAATTAAAAAAATATATATAAATAATTTTAAATGAAAATTTTCAAGCCAAAGTTCTGGGACAAAAAACATATATCTATTTTTTCAACTTTACTTTTGCCATTTTCAATATTGTTTCAAATATTAAGTTACTTTAAACGTGCATTAGTAAAAAGTAAGCAAAGTAGTATTCCTGTTATATGTATTGGTAATATTTATTTAGGTGGCACTGGAAAAACACCGCTTTGCAATGAAATATTTTTGATTCTTAAAAATTTAAATATGAAACCTGCTTTTATTAGAAAAAAATATAAATCTTTTCAGGATGAAGTAAATCTGCAGAAACAATTTGGTCCAGTTTATCAAAATAAAATAAGAATTCAGGCAATAAATGAAGCTATAAAAAACAATGCAAACATAGCTGTGTTAGATGACGGATTTCAAGATTTATCTGTGAGTAAAAATTTATCGATAGTTTGTTTTAACGAAAAGCAGTGGATAGGAAACGGTTTGACTATTCCCTCGGGTCCTTTAAGAGAAGATCTTTCTGCTCTTAAAAGAGCTGACTGCGTTGTTATAAATGGGGAAAAAAATTCAAATATTGAAAATATAATATTTAATAAAAATAAAAATATAAAAATATTTTATGCTAAATATCGAGCACAAAATTTAAATGATTATAAAAATAGTAAAATAATAGCTTTTGCAGGAATAGGTAATCCAAAAAATTTTTTTATTCACTTGCGAGATAATAATTTAAATGTAATAGAGGAAAAAGCTTTTCCAGATCACTATAAATTTACTAAAAAGGATTTACAAGATTTGTTTGATATGGCTAAAAGAAATAATGCAATTTTATTAACTACTGAGAAAGATTATTTTAGAATGGAAGACCACCAACAAAAAAATATTAATTTTTTAAAAGTTAACCTAAAAATTGAAAACCATGAATCTTTGGTTGATATTATAAAAACAATTATATGAAATTTATAAAATACTTTATTGAATTTGTGGCAATAATTTCTTTGTTTTTAATATTTAAAATTATTGGTTTGAAAAATGCTTCTAATTTAGGAAGTGCACTTGGAATTTTTCTGGGACCAATTTTCAGATCAAAAGATATTGTAAAAAATAATATCAAAATAGGTTTGGGAGAAATTGAAAATAAAAAAGAAAAAGAAATTATAAATAGCATGTGGTCTAATATAGGTAGAACTTTTGCAGAATATGTTTTCTTAAAAGATTTTAAATTAAATAACACAAGCTTTGATCATATAAAAATTAATGGAATAAACTATCTAGAACAAATTAAAAAAGAAGCTCATCCAGTAATTTTTTATTCAGGGCATTTTGCTAATTTTGAATTAATGGCAATGGAAATAAATAAATTTAGAATTAAATGCGCCACAATATATAGACCACTTAACAATTTTTTTTTAAATCCTTTAATGGAATATTTAAGAATAAAATATATTTGCCCTAATCAAATCCCTAAAGGTCGAATAGGAATGAGAGAAATAATTAATAAAGTAAAAGATGGATATAGCATTGCTTTAATGGTTGATCAGCGAGTTAGTGAAGGGCCTAGAGTCCCTTTTTTTAATAAACCTGCACACACAACAACTATACCAGCTCAACTAGCTTTAAAATATGGTTGTAAATTAGTTCCTATTTCTTTGGAAAGAAAAGAGGGACCTAATTTTGAAATGACAATTCATCAACCTTATAAAATTGAAAAAACAGGTAATGATGAAGAAGATACAAAAAATATTACACTTAAAATTAACCAAGAGATAGAAAAAATGATACTTAATAATCCAAAGCAATGGATTTGGTCACATAATCGTTGGAAATAAATATGAAAAAAACAATTGCACATAAACCAACTAAATGAAAAGCACGAATCAAGAAACAATTTTTACAGTTGCCCCTAGTGGACTTGATTATGCTTTAAAATGCAAAAGATGTTTATGGTTATCACACAGAGGTATAAAACTTGATGCTTTTTTTCCTCCAATATTCAACGCATTTGATCTTATTCAAAAAAAATTCTTAATTACCCAATCTGTAAAATTAATGTCAAAAGATTTACCTGATGGGCGCATTATGACAGAACTTAGTGGATTTATTGGATCGTCAATACTCAAAGACAAAAAAGGAAGATCTTTTATGATTAGAGGTAAAACAGACGTGGTTGTTGAATTTAAAACTAATCCAAAAAAATATGGAATAATCGATTTAAAAACTACTAGCATTAATCCATCAAAAATTCAAAATTACAAACTACAATTAGAAAGTTATGCAACCATTTTTGAAAATCCAAATTCTAAAACTCCAAAATTTTCTAATATTGAAGAGTTAGGGTTATATCTTTTTGAACCAAAAGAAATTACTAAAATTTCTGAAGGATCCTGTAATATGAAATTTGAAACTTTATATCTAAAAGGAGCAAGATACCACGACGACTTGATAAAAAGAGTTACTGATATTATTGATATTTGTCTTATGGAAAAACCACCGGAATATAATGCGGCTTGTGCTAGCTGCAAATTTGTTATCTCTTTAAAAAAAGAAAAGTATATTTAAAATTATTTAATATCTAAAACTGTTGCAGGGTCTAAACGTGTTTGAAACCAATTAAGCCTTACATCTAAATGTGCTCCTGTTGATCTTCCTGTTGAACCAACAGTTCCTATAACATCTCCTTGTTTAACTTTTTGACCTTTTTTAACCATCAATGTTTTCATATGCATATACAGTGTTGAAATACCATGACCGTGATCAAATATTAAAGTACCACCTGTATAAAATAGATCTGGTTCTGCTAAAGTAACAACTCCATCTAACATTGCTTTAATTTTAGTTCCTTCTTCTGCAGCAAAATCTATACCGTAATGAGGCCATTTAGGTTTTCCATTTAAAATTCTCTGACTTCCATAGACACCCGTGACGATTGCTTTCTCCAGAGGCTTTATAAATTTGTTTTTAAAAAAAACTAAATTACTATTTATAGCCCTGGCCTCACCTATCCATTTATTTTCTCTTTTAATTCTTTCATAAACCTCTTCTGGTGGAGTTACCTTTTTTTCTTCTAACCCATCAATTCTTTGAATTTTATATTCTCTTTTAAAAACTTTCTTTACAATTTTTTTTTTATTTATTGTTATTACAACATCATTTTTTCTATCTCTGTCTAATCCAAATGCAAAATATCCATCATTAGTAACTTTTACTTTTGTATCATCTATAAAAACTTCTGCGTTAGGTTCTGTTTTTCCTAGGATAAATGAGCCTTGAATAAATTTTCCTTTAAATGACGCCGCATAACTAGAGGTTGTAATTAATAAAAAAATTAAAGATAAACAGATTCTCATTTTTTACTCAATTCCTCATATTTTTGTTGAGCTTCTTTTGGCGAAAAGTAAGCCTCTTGTAAATCAACATTCCAATAGGTCAATTGATTTAAGGGAATATTTTTTCCAGAGACCGCACAAACTACATAGTCTCCATGTTCTATTATTTCAAAATTATTTGGGTGAAATTTTAGTTTTGCTTTTTTTTCGTTCATGTATATTTAATTATTATTATTAAATCTATAATATATGAATTTAGCAGTCATAGGAAGTGGTGGTCGAGAACATGCTATTTGCTATAAATTAAAACAGTCTAAGAAATTAAAAAAACTCTATTGCATACCTGGTAATGCAGGAACACAAAAAATAGCTGAAAATATTAAAGAAGATATTTCTAATTTTAGAGCCATTTATCAACTAATTAAAAAAAAAAGTATAGACATTGTAATCATTGGTCCTGAACAGCCGTTAGTTGATGGAATGGTTGACTATCTAAAAAAGAAAAATATCAAGGTATTTGGTCCCGACAAATTTGCATCTAAACTAGAGGGTTCAAAAGCTTTTATGAAAAATTTGTGTGAAAAAAATAAAATACCAACTGCAAAATTTGGAGTATTTAGTAATTTTAATGATGCTTCAGTTTTTATTAAAAATAATGGAGCTCCAATAGTTGTTAAGGCTGATGGTTTGGCTGCTGGAAAAGGAGTAACAGTATGTAACTCAGTAAGTGAAGCATTAAAAAATTCAAAAGAAATTTTAGATGGCAAGTTTAGCTCCTCTAAAAAAGTGGTCCTAGAAGAATTTTTAGTAGGTGAAGAATTAAGTTACTTTTTAGTAGTCGATGATAATACTTACCATTTTTTCGGTTCTGCTCAAGATCATAAAAGAGTTGGTGAGGGAGACAAGGGACCAAACACCGGTGGTATGGGAGCATATTCGCCAGCACCACTTCTTACTTTGCAACTCGAAAAAAAAATTAAAAAAAAAATTATTGAACCAACACTTAAAGCAATGAAAAATTTAGGTCACCCTTATAAAGGTTTTTTATATGCGGGTTTAATGATTGTTAAAAACGAACCTTACTTGATTGAATATAATATTCGAATGGGGGATCCAGAATGTCAAGTTTTAATGATGAGATTACAATCTGATTTATTAGAAATTATTAATAATACAATAGAAAATAAATTAGAAAGTAATGAAATAATTTGGAATGAGAAAAAAAGTATTACAATTGTTTTGTGTGCTAAAGGTTACCCTAAAAATAATTATGTCAAGAATAGTGAAATTAAAAACTTATCTAAAATTTTGAGTGATAAAAATATGCAAATTTTTCATGCTGGAACATATGAAAAAAATAATAAAACTTTTTCTAATGGCGGGAGAGTATTAAACATAACAACTTGTGCAAAAAATTTTCTAGAGGCAAAAAATAAAGCATTAGTAAATATTAAGAGAATAAGTTGGAAGGACGGTTTTTTTAGAAAAGATATAGCTTGGAGAGTAATAAAATAAATATGAGAATCATATCAGGTAAATTAAAAGGTTCTTCGCTTTATACTCCAAAAAATAAAAATACTAGACCACTTAAAGATCTTGTTAGAGAGAGTATTTTTAATTTACTATTACATTCAAAAAAAATTCATTTTGAATTTGAAAAATCAAATGTTTTAGATATATATGCCGGAACCGGGTCCTTTGGTTTGGAATGTATATCAAGACAGTCCAATAATGTTGTGTTTGTAGAAAAAGATAAAGATGCAATCGAAATTTTAAAAAAAAATATTGATAAATTAAATGTGAAAAAAAAAACAAAAATATTTAATTATGATATTTTTGAATTAATTGAAAATAAAGATAAAATAAATTTAAAATTTAATCTAATTTTCTGTGATCCTCCTTATAAAGATAAAAACATACAAAAATTAATTACATTAATTTATAATAGAGATCTTTTGAAAAAGAATGGAATTATAATATTGCATAGAAACAAGTCTACCATTGAAAAACTACCAGATAACTTTGAGCTAATTGATGAGCGCCAATACGGTATATCAAAAATAATATTTGGAAGATTATTAGGTTAAAATTTCTTTTGTTTTTTTCTTTACTTGTTCAACAGATGGTTGGTCAAATGGATTTATTTTAAATAACCTTGATAAAAGTATCGTTTCTATAACAAAGAAGGTAAATATATTCCCAAGCTCCTCTTCATTTTGATATTTAAAATTAATTTCTCTATAAGGTATTTTTTTTGATTTAAAAACACTTTTAACTGCTTGGCATTGAGCACTTACAATAAACTTTAAATTTTTTTTCATAAATTTCATTCTTTGAGGAATAATTTCATTTGAGATTCTTTCTTTATTCTTTTCTTCTGAAAAATTTAAAAAAGTAAAAAATTTATCTCTAGGTCCATCTAAATAAAGTTGTAAAAGACTATGATGATCTTTTGGTCCAAAAGATAAGGTTGGGTTTATTCCAAATCCCTTTTTTCCTAAACTTTCTCCAACAAGCTGTTGGTACCAATAACCTAGATTATTTAAATTTGAATCGTAGCTGAAAATTACAGAATTATTAATGCCTTTTTGATTTAAAGTAAAAATACCTGCTACATTTTCAATTAGCGCAGAAACAAAATTTTTGTTTTTGATTAATTTGTTTAAATTTTTAAATTTTTTAACTTTAAGTCCCATTAATGTCGCCGGAAACATACCAGTTTCAGATAAAACAGAATACCTACCACCAATAAATTCTTTATGTTCTATTATTTCTGCATTTAATTTATTAGCAAGATTCATTAGAGTGCTGTCAGAAATTTCAGTAATAACAATTAATTTGTTTTTAAATAATATTTTTTTAAATATTAAATTTAAATTTTTAATTGTTTCTATAGTATTGCCAGATTTTGAAATAACTATAAAACATGAATTTTTTAAGTTTTTAATCTTCTGATAGTTTTTGATTAAATTCACATCTAAATTATCAAAGAAAAAGATATTTTTTTTAATTTTTTTTTTCAAAAAATGAAAAAATACTTTTTGTACCTAAAATTGATCCTCCCATACCAAAAATAATTATATTTTTATATTTGGAAAATTTTTTTACTAAATCACGAGAAAAATCTAGCTGGTAATCATTTTGAAATGATTGCAAAAGTGGAATTTTAGAATTTTTTATATCATTTAATAATGATTTGTAAACTTTTTTTGTTTTTTGTTTGTTTTTTTTAAAATTATTTGATTTTAAAAAATAATCTTTAAAAAAAAAATTTTTTTTAATCATTTATTGAGACTGTATTTTTTTTAATATTGATTCTTCAACTGAACTTGATTCTTCTGTGATTTCAATCTCTGCTGTATTTCCAAGACTTTTTTCAAATGAGGATATTTCTTCTGTTGCTGCAATTCTTTCATCTGGTGTAGGTAAATTTTCAAAATCTGGAGGGAGTATGAGAGGATCTTTTTTTTGAACTAAAAATTCATCAGCTTGTATTTTTTTCGCGCCAGTTAAACCACGTTTTACCGAATCAAAACTTCCACCACATGATGTTATAAATATAGTAATTAAAAATATCGATATTATTTTTTTAAACATTTTTAGAAATATTTTTTTTATTAAATAATTCAGTCACTAAAAGTCCAATTATACCCACTGTGATGAAAATATCAGCAACATTAAATATAAACCAGTGAAAATTACCAATATGTAGATCGATAAAGTCTGGAACAGCATAAAAGTTTATTCTATCATATAAATTTCCAAGCGAACCACCAATTATTATAGGAAATAGAAATGTATATGCTCCTTTAGATTTTATATGCAAAAATAAAAGAACAATATTAACTATGACTATAATACCTGTTAAAACATGATAAAAAATATTCGCTTCAGAAGAAGCTATACCAAAACCTATGCCAGTATTCCAAATCAAATAAAAATTTAGAAATGGATTTATATAAAAATCAACATTGATACCTGCTTCTTGCAAATTGATAAGATAAATTTTAGTTAATCTATCAAAAAAAAATATAGGTAAAATAATGCAAATTGTAGTAATAGTTTTTTTCATCAAAAAATTATTTTTTTAATACGTTGCCACATCTTTCACAAGGATTTCCTAAAATTTTCCAACATCTTGAACATTTCTCGCCCTTAGCTTTTTCAACAAGAACACCTACTTCTGGTACTTCGTTTAATTTAAATATTTTATCATCATTAATCATATTTACCGCAATTGCTTTTGAAGTAATAAAATATTCAGACAAATTTATGTCCTTAACAAGTTCTAAATATTCTTTTCCTAAATAAACCTTTATATCTGCCTCAAGGCTTGACCCTATATCTTTATTAGATCTTTTAACTTCAATTCCAGCATTTACAACATTTCTAATCAT
>MDTG01036868.1_pt1 | contig 16303 bp, 10 predicted proteins | sample 811421 | NCBI WGS metagenome assembly MDTG01 (sample SAMN05326645, study PRJNA326480) | marine metagenome | isolation source: seawater | place: Pacific Ocean: South East | collected 2011 | reverse complement strand
CTCGCGGGTTCTCGCGTCTTTTTTTAAATCTTCTTTGTCTTCTTCTTCTTCTTCTTCTTCTTCTCTAAGGTGTTCTTCTGTATTACGGTGTGTGTTTTATCTATTGTGAGATTTTTAAGCCTTGGTCGCGAGCTGTACGCCGTACTTATACTTTAACTGTTTCGTGTGGTTTGAGAGAAGGAGGGAAACGAAGAGCGGTCAGATGCGAGCGGAGTGCGTTATTTCCTCGGTAAAAAGATCCAGGATAAAAAGAGGACGAAAAAGAAAGTGTGCGGCGCTTATTATGACGCTCGAGCATTGGGGGTATCAGTCCCGCGCAAACGAATCTTCGAGCGACGCTGGAAAATACTATCGGCGATACGCGCGGCAACCATCCGAGGAGAGCGTTACCCCCAGCGATTGTTTGACTAGCGTAGCCTTGATGCGTATGCGCGCGCAAACTCGTCCTCTCTCTCTCTTTTTCTCTCTCAAAGTAAAAAAGAAAAAAGAGAAGAAAGGATCGAAAGAGAAAAACTCGAAAGCAAAACGCGGCGAAGAAAAGAAAGCAAAACAAAAGAGACGTACCGCTTTATCTACTTGCACCGCAACCGTCGTCGTCGTCTTTGGCACGACTGACGTGACAATGTTCGCGGAAACGACCGGGTCAAAGCTCTTCTTCACCGGGTTCACCACGACGCACTTCACCGAGTGTCCGCCGCCAATCTTCTTCGCGTACGCCAAAGACGCCTTCACGTCGCCCCCAGCCTTCCCATCAATGGCAACACCAACCGTCTCCCCAGCGCCAACACCGTTCACCGCCGCAACTTGATACGCGTCCATTTTCATCGTTGTCTTCGCGGAGTACATAACATCGCCAATCTTGCACTGCGCGGCAAATGACGTCGCGCCGATACCGCCGGCTTTCGAAATCGCCGTCTCAACCCCCATGGCGCCCGGTCCGGAAGCGTAGCACGCGGACAGCGTACCTTTCAATTGTTTCATGATTTCGCTCTTCACGCCAACTTGTCCAAATACCGTCGAGTTAGACACTTTCAAACCGTCCAACGGGTTGGACAACGACGCGAAGGTCGCTTGCGTCGTCGAATCCTTCGCCGCGTACTTCACGACGCCTTTCGAAAACCCAGATTTGGAGAGTTCGATTTCGCCAGTCAACGCGTCCATGACGTACGACGTCGTCAAGGTCCCCGTCGGGGCATCCGCGCCTTTGATCGTCGCCGAAATGGACTGTTGTTATTGTTGTTCGCGTTCGATGCGATAAAAAAAACATCAAAGGTCAGTTTCTCTTCTTTCATTCGAGGGCTTCTTCTTTGGACCGAGACATTGGAAAAGATTTGATTTTTCGATCTCTTTCTTTCGTCAAGAGTACGGGACGCGCGCGTAAACGTAGGTCGGAAGAGAAAATCGCTCGAATAATACGTGCGCACCCCTCCTTCGATCGGTTTCGCGTCCAGCGAGAATTTGTTTTCGTACGTCAGGCTGCCGGTGAGTAAGTCTGTTTTGTGCACAAAAATGATGTGTCGAGAGCATTACATTTGTGGTCAGTGGTGTGTCTTTGACGAACAACAGAGAGAGAGAGATCAAATCCAATCGATCTCCGCGCGATGGTTATAAAACGAGAGCTTAATGCGAAAAAGAAAAGAGTCTCTTTACCTTTCGCGCCTTTCGCGATGTCTGGGTAGTACTTCGCCATTATGTTTCTTCTTCTTCTATTCGAGGAAAGAGAAGAGCGTTTCTTCGTTAGCAAACAACAACGTCTCGATTCGATTCGATTCGAGAGAGATAAGAAGAGAGAGAGCGGGATGATGCGTAATGTTTTAAGGAAGGAACACCACCACCAACAACTTTGGGCACAAAACGATCTCTCCTCCAAAGTCGAAAAAACGACGACGCGATAAGGAAGACGAAGAAGAAGAGAGAGAGAGAGCGTTTTCTCACCGATATACGCGTCGTGTAAAAGAGTTTTACGGTAGTAATAACAACGAAAGAAGAGCGCGTTGGATTTATGCAAAAAGAGAGATGTAATTCAAAAGGAAGGGGGCCACGTCCTCGTTTAGGGTTTGTCTTTTCTATTTGATACCCTAAACAGAAAAAAACTTGGGATTGGATTCTTTTTTACCCATCTTGGAACGACTTCTTCGACGACCTTTATGTACTCCTCTCTTTCGTCGCACACTATTATCTATAATAGTGCTGCTTTGGTGGGGATGTTGTCGAGAGGAGGAGGAGGAGGAAGATTTGGAGGCGGAAAACCAACTTTTTTACGCTATAATGGTGGGGTCAAAGTTTTCTCATCATCATCATCATCATCGGGGAAAAAATTCTGTTTTGCTCGTACTCAAGTGGTCGCATCATTATTTTCGTCGTCATCATCATCCTCTGCGACGACAAAACCAAAAACGGCGCTCGTTCCGATAGCGAACGGGTCGGAGGAGATGGAAACGACGGTCATCGTGGACGTTTTGAGACGAGCCGGGTGCCGAGTGACCGTGGCGTCGTGCGAAGACGAATTGACGTGTCGGATGTCGAGAGACGTCCAGATAACAGCGGATTGCACGATGCGAGACCTTCGGAAGAAAAAAAGAGGAGAAACGACGAACTTTGATGATGCGAAGAGTAGTTTCGACGCGATCGTCGTACCGGGAGGCATGCCAGGCGCGGAACGGCTCGCGAAGTGCGACATTTTAGACGAGCTTTTAAAGAAACAGAGCGAAGAGAAGAAAGTCATCGCGGCCATGTGCGCGGCGCCGGCGGTGGTTTTGCTCGCGAAAGGTTTATTGGCGACGTGCGAAGCGAGCGAAGCGACGGCACATCCGGCGTTCGATTTAGGCGAAGCATACGCGAAGGATAAGAAGAAGAGAGTGTGTTATTCAAAGTCGGACGGTGGACATGTGGTGATCACCTCGCAAGGACCCGGGACGGCGATTGAATTCGCGTTAGCGCTGGTGAAGGAGTTGTGCGGCGAAGAGAAACGAAAAGAAGTCGCCGGGCCGATGTGCGTACCCGAGGACGTTTTGTTGGGGTAAATAAACACACGCGCAACGACATTGTTCTTCGTAAAAACGAACGAAGGAACGTGATGCGACCGTCACACGAACAAAGTGGTGTGGTTTGTATGTGTATATGTATGTGTGCGCATTTAATAGTAATAGTAGTAGTAGTACCTACCGGTAGTGTAAACTAAAAAAGAGATGCGATCGTTTTTCGGTTTCCTCCTCCTCCTCCTCCTCCTCCTCTTACGCCTTCTTCGTATCCTCTCTCTTCTGTTCGCGGTTTGATACCATCTCAGTGTTATCAGTAACGGTACTGTTACTGATCGTTCTTTCCTCGAATCCTTTTACGATGCAATCTAAAACGCCTTCGCACGACTTCTCGCCTTCCGCGTCCTGTTCCGAAGCGCCGACTAAATCGCACTCCTCCCGCACGTCCTCCTCCTCCTCCTCTCCATCATTCTCAACAATTCCATCGCAAATCTCCCGAGCTTTCCTCTGCGCTCTGATGCTAGAATTCGCTCGCAATAAATTTCCGGGTTTTTGACAAAAATTCATCGTTTTCACGTGTTCCAACTCATCGTTTCGTACGTTTTCAATCACGTCGTACATGGTTTTAATCTTCGGTCTTCGTACTTCCTCGTTCGTCGCTTTATTCAATCCATCGTACACGTTCGTTTGAAACTCGTCGAACAGGTATAAATCACCGAGTTGAAAATAACTCACCGCGACTCCGCACGCCGGGGTTTGTTTCAACTCCTCCTCGTTCTTTTTCAAAAAATCGTCGTACGTCGCGTACGCGTGTTCTTCGACCTGTTCGCTCAAATTATACGCCATCCTCGGACTGACCATGTATATCAAAACCGCAACCCAAAAGTACACCACGGCCACGTGTTGCGCAAAAAACCGATCCTTGAACGAGTCCGCTCCACCCATGGCTTCCATGATTAACAGGTGATGATATTCGTTCATCGTCTCCGCGAAGTGCACTTTGAGATAATCCGCTCTTCGCCACCACCCGAAGGACTCGTACAAGTGCAACACGGAGAGGAACGAAAAGTACGGCACTCGCGCGATCGTCTCTAACGCGTAAAACCGCGGGTAGTCTCGTCCTTCGTACAGTTTATCGATCACAAACACCGCGGAATCGACGATGAACCCGTTCACTTTTTTCTCCGCTTCGATCAAAGGACCCGAAGGTAACGGTTCCGGCGGCGTATACAACACAAAATTCTTCTTCTTCTTCTTCTTTCGTAATAAAGTCTTCCCGTCCTCTTCTTCTTTCGTCGAATCGGTAGTATTCGTCCCCAAAGCGTGCGTCACGAACGACGACGTCGTCGTCGTCGTCAAACCTTCGTCCTCCTCGCGGCGACGTAAACGACGACAGAGACGGCGGCGACTTCGATGATGATGATGTCGTCCTCCTCTTCCCGAAGGCGTCACCAAAGTCAAAAATATCTTCGACGACATCTTCGTCATTCGCAACACCAAACAACTGACCACAACAGTAGTACTCGTCCTCTTCGCAAAAAAAAACCAATTGCTCTTCTCGAAGACAGAAAGAAGACAAAAAAGAGTTTTTTGGCTTTTCGTCGCGTGGAAGAAGCGTTTCTATATAGGTGCTTTTGTGTCTCTGTGTCAAAGATGAGATGTGCTCGTACGTATATAATAAAGAAAAAGTGCCGTTAATTAAAGCGCAAAAAGAGAGAAAAAAATCGGCATCACCAAAAGTCCCTTTATTACGAATAATAAAGGAGAGAGAGAGAAAAAAGACCCCCCATTTTAGGATTTAGGGTTTCAAAACACACTTTGTGCTTTCCTTTTTTTTGAGCACTTTTATAGGGAAACTCTTTGAGCGTCTTCTTCTTGGAAAAGACTTCTTCGCTTGACAAAAGAGACCATCATCCCTCTACTGACACTACCACACACACTCCCGGGTCTCGAAGAGCAATAATCCTCAAGAAGGCCCGGCCAATAGCAGAGAGACGTACAAATAAATCACACTTGTTTTATAATTTCATTTTTATCATCATTTTTACCACCAAAACAACACGTTTTTGGGTCCAACGAACACCGGCTTTTCCATCATCATCATCATGGAAACCAACACCTTTAACACGTCGTCTCGACACCACCAAACCACCACCACCAACAGTATTGTGGGGGACGACGACGACTTTGAGGTTGAGGAGGAAGAACAACAGCCGTTGCTGAGAGGAGGAGGAGGACGAAAAGGAGGCGAGAGAAAACGGACGACGACGACGACGTTCGAGGAGGAGGAGGAGGAGGAAAAGAAGAAGAAGAAGAAGAAGAGCGAGACGAATGAAAATGGTCTTCTCATCATCATCAATCGTCATCATCATCCTCCGGGACTCCTCGTCGTGTCGCTCGTTGAAATCTGGGAACGCTTCGGGTATTACACCGCGAGGGCAGTGCTGGTCTTGTTCGCGAGAGACGAGATATTCGCGAGCAAAGAGAGCATCAAAAGCGTGTGGCTCGCCGCGTGGTTCGCTCGAGTGCACGGGATGGACGTCGACGGAGGAGATTTTACTACGGCGACGACGAAGCAGAGGATGAAAAGAGAGGCGTTGAGCTCGAAACTCTACGGGACGTACACCGCTTTGGCGTACCTGACACCAATGTTCGGAGGATTCGTGGCAGATTTTACCTCGAAACACTCGATGATATCCACAGGGATTGGACTCATGTGGCTCGGGTACGGTATCGTCGGGGCGGAGAGAAAAGCGACGTTCGCCGGGTTGCTCCTCGTGGCGGTCGGCAACGGCGGGTTCAAACCGAACGTGAGCGCGAGGCTGAGCGAGATGTACGAGAGCAACAAAAGAAAGAGTAATAGTAATAATAGTAATAGTAATAGTAATAACAACATCAACAACAACAACGACAACGCGTCGAGGACGACGCCTCTCCTCCTCTCGCGAAAGGACGCAGCGTTTGGGATTTTTTATTGCGCCATAAACGTGGGCGCGTTGTTCGCGCCGTTGGTGGCTGGAGTTTTAGCGGAGAGGTTTGGGTACCAAAGTTGTTTCGTAGCTGCCGCAGTTGGAATGATGTTCGCCGGGGTGGTGTACTTTACGTTTCAAAGGAAGTTGGTCTACCGAGGGGCGGCTTTAGATATCGAGAGGAGTAACGGCGTAGGTAGAAGGAGTCGCCGCGAGAACGAGGACGAGGACGAGGATGACGAACAAGAAGAACTAGAAGAAGTTGGTACTGGTGAGAACAACGAACGGTGCGATGATGTCAATAATGCCGACAACGCGTCTCTGCCAAGAAATACAGTAAACCGCGACGACACCAGCATTGAAGATGCCGACGAAGAGTCGCCCAGACAACAACAACAACAACGTCTCTCTCTTCTCCACGTTTTCAATGAAAACAAAGCGCGAATGACGGCATTATTCGTCGTCATGTTCACAACAGTCGGTTTCTGGGCCGCTTACGAGCAAGCTGGTAACGCTTTGTCTTTATTTATCGACGAACGCGTCTCGCGCGACGGCATCCCCACCGCGGCGTTTCAATCGATCAATCCAGGCATGATTCTCGCGTTGACGCCAATAATCAACCGGTACTGGAAATACCAAAGCGAAACCAACCGCGAACCGGATCAAGTGATGAAAATGTCCATAGGGTGTTGTCTTTTAGGCCTCGCCAACATCCTTCTCGCGTTCGCTTCAAACAATCTCCCCGCCGGCGCCGTCGCCGAGTCTGATTTACCGCCGCACAGCAAACTGAACCAATTTTGGATTTGGCTGTACTTCCTCGTCGCCACGGCTGGTGAACTCTACGTCTCCCCAGTCGGGTTATCCTTCGTCACGACTGCCGCTCCAAAAGAAATCGTCGGTTTTGCCTGCGGTTGCTGGTTTCTATCCTCGTTTTTCGGCAATTATCTCGCCGGCGAGATTGGTTCCCGCTACGCCCGATCGAAACCGCGCGCGTTTTGGTTCGCCGTCGGATGTCTGTCCATCTCTGTCGGCCTTTTGTTAGCCGCCATGAGACGCAGAATCGTCGACGCCTTAAAGCGTGCTGCGCCAGTAAACGACGCGCCTCCTTTTTGCGAGGATGGTCAGAGTCGTCGTCCGTTTGGGGAGCCCGACGAGTCGGCGGCGCGACGACGCCTTCTTTAGATATTAAGAGTATTTATTCGTGTAGTATGTATAACAACAGAACAGACGAGAGAAGAAGAAAAAAGATTAATTGATTTTCTTTCACTCAAAACACCCACACACTTTTGTTTAGAAAAAAGGAGTGTATGTCGTCGGCGGGTGGTTACGCGGGGCCCCGCGCGAGCGGCGACCACCTCCCCGTTGGGGACACGTCGTCGAAAGAAGCGTCGTCTTTTTCGAGGAACAGCAAGAACGCGTTCGGCGACGAGGAATCCCAATCGATTCCCGACCGATTGGGATTATCCAATCTCTTCCACTCGTGTTGGATCCGACCATCCAGCGCTCCTGTCCTCTTCCTCCAGCGTTTCTGGCCGCACTCCGGGTCGCACAAGAGCAAAGACCAACACCACAACCAACGAGGCGGCCTTTTTGCGTGCGTGTTTTTGGTGGTGGCGGTCGTGCTGGTCGTGCTCGTCGGCGTGTTTTCGCTGATACTGGAGTCCACGGAAGGACCGCACTCGTACGCGGTCATCATCGATGCCGGATCGACGGGCAGTAGAGTGCACGTGTTCCGGTTTAAGATGGCGTCTGGGGCTCGAGTGTTGAAAGATGAGATTTTTCACGCGATTAAACCGGGACTGAAAGCACACGCGCTGGATCCGGTGGAAGCGGCGAAGACGCTGGAACCGTTGATGGCGACGGCGGTGAAACACGTGCCAGAAAAATTGAGATCGAGCACGCCGCTGACGCTGAGAGCGACGGCGGGGCTGCGGGTGTTGCCGGAAGGACAGGAAGCCGCGAGCGCACTTTTAGAGGCGTCAAAAATGAAAGTTGGGGAGTACGGTTTTCGCATGGACGATGAGTACGTCTCTATTTTGGACGGGATGTATGAAGGCGCGTACGGATGGATCGCGGTGAATTACTTGTTGAGAAAGTTGAGCGGAAGCGTAAAGGCGACGAAGACGGTGGCCGTGGCGGATTTAGGGGGCGGGTCAACGCAGATTATGTATGCGATTGGAGATAGAGATGAAGTCAAACGATCGCCGGAAGGGTACGTGTTGCCTCTGGAAGGGTACGACGTGTACACGAAATCGTTCAAAGGATTTGGTATCATGGCGGCGAGAGCGAAGATTTTGACGCAAAATTTAGATGCCGGCGACGAAGGATGGCGAGCGCACCCGTGCGCGGCAAAAGGGTTTCGAGGTGGGTGCACCGAGAAATGCTACGGATTAGAACCAGGAGAAGGATATAGCGCGATTGGACGGGAGGAAGGCGGCGATTTCGACCAGTGCGTAGACGCGGCGTTGATGGCCATGGAGAAGGAATCGATGGAATGCCAAGTCGAACCGTGTTCGTTCGCCGGCGCTTGGACGACGAAACGAACCACGCCTTTATACGGCATGAGTTACTTTTACGAAAGAGCGCAAGCCGCCAAAGCCGTGCGCTGGCCAAACTCGGAAACCAAGGCGGTAAAAATCACCCCGAGCGATTACAAACGCGCCGGGAAAAGAGTCTGCCAAACGCACGTCGATTCTATCTTGAAAGAGTACCCGGACGCCGAAGAGGACCACTTCGAATACTTGTGCTTAGATTTAGCTTACATCTACGCGTTGCTCACCAAGGGCTACGGCTTAAAAGACAACGAACCTTTACATTTGGTGGACAAGATCGATTACAAAGGCCAACCGGTCGAAGCCGCGTGGGCGTTGGGCGACGCCATCGCGGTTATGAACACTTTAAATTAATTACCTACATACGTACGTATGTATAGTAATAAATCAACGCTTTTATTACCTACTACTCTACTCATTAGTACTATTATCTCTAGGTGGTGGTGGTACCAACCCCGGGTACCAGGGTACATTTACTACGCGTGTGCTGCCTGTGTCTTCTAAAACGTCCGGCGTCCATCTCCTAATTTAATAAAGTTGGTCTTCTTCCTTCTCTTCGTTTCTTCTTCTTTTCTTTCTGTTTCTTCTTCTTCATCTCTTCTTTTCTTTCCTTCGCCTCGTACCGCATCTTCCTTTCCCGAAAGATCTCGCCTTGTATCGCTCTCGGCACGTCCCCGTCGCGTTCCGCCAGCACCTGCCACGCCGCGTTGGAAACTTCTCTCGACAGATCTCGTTCCACTTCTCTTTTCACCGCCATTCTCGTCTCCGCGTCGAACTTTACTACTACTGATGATGATGGTTTTGTCGTCGTCGTCGTCGTCGTCGTCGCGCCTTCTTCCCCGCGGGGCCCATTATTAGTATTAAAACGCGACGCCATGATCCGCGTGGACGCGGTGACGGCGAACTGCGCGTACGTTTTCAGCGTCTCGTTTTGGAGAATAGATCGAACCAATCGGTCCCGAATCCGGTCGAACGTCCCGTCTCTTTTCAGCACGCGCAACGTCGCTTTCGTCTGCGCAGCCGACTCGGAAGGGGAGAGACGCTGCGCGCGGAAGGTTGTATGATGATGATGATGGGGATGCCCCTTTGTTGGGTGCGCGTCGCGTCTGTGCTTTTTGACGCGCATTTTTTGTGCCGAAAAGAAGAGAGAGACCCTTTCGAGTTGTTGTTGTTGTTGTTGTTGTTGTTGTTGTTGTTGTTGTTGTTGTTAGTATTACATACGGGTACGCGCATATGGTGGTGGTGTTACAATCGACTATCTTCGAACAAATCTCTGTTCCATTCTAAGACCCACTTGCCTAAGGCGTAATACGCGGCGACGTGTCTCAAGACGTACAAGAAGGTTTCGAGGAGTTTCTCTCGTCGCGTCGGGACTTCGGCTAACGCGTCCAACGCGCTGGCCCAATCGAAACCGTCGACGAGTAAAAGGAAGGGGAGAAAGCCGAAACGAGCGACGCTGTTTTCTGGCTTCTTCGGAATGCGCCAGACGGTGCGCCAAGTGGTGGAGGATTTGGAGAACTTCCCGCCTTTCAAGGCGGCGATGTCGAGCGTTTCGAGATTTTTGGCGAGGCCGGGGAGGTGAGAGCCGCCGTAAAGGATGGAGAGTTTTCGTTTCGTCTCGGCGTCTTTGCCGTTTTTCAGTTCCTTCGTCGTCTTCTCCTCGCACATCTGCCGCAAAGCCTCTCTCAGTCTTTCCGTGGCGACTTCGTTTCTCTTTTCAATCGTCGCCTTGGCGCCTGAACTGGATCCGTACACATCGTTCTTCCCTTGCGCGCTGACAATCATCTGCGCGAATGCTAATTTTCTCGCGCCGACGATATCTCCCGCAGAAATCGCATCGACCATAGCACCTAACACCGGCGCTGGTCTCCCACCGCCCCATACCCAATCTAACAGAAGCAAATGAGCTTCAGGACACGGCACTAACCACACCAAAGCTCTCGCGAATTGCCCGGCTCTCGGTAACGTTCGCGCGCGACCGACGACCGTGACTAAAAACGCCTCCACCAACGCCGGCACTCGAAACGTCTCCGTATCCGAATCTTCTGCATTCATGCTCGCTTTCATTTTCTCCAACTCATTGCTCGAACAATCCGCGAGGTACCAGTTTGGTTTCTTGAAATCGATGGCGTCGAGTTGCGCGACCAAACCGTGCGAAGCCGCCAACTGTCGAGCTTCGAGCGTCGGGGACAACGAGACTTTTAATCGAGGTAAGTTTAATAATTTTACTCTTCTTCTATTATCGTTAGTATTGCTATTCGCAGTAGTAGTGCTATTATTATCTATGTTTCGTTCGTCCGTCAATAATTCGAACAAGACGTCGTTTCCGCCTTCTTCGCAGAAATCATCATCATCATCATCATCATCATCATCATCGATTTTTGAACCAGTGGTGGGATCCATCATCAACTCGCGCTCTAAATTCCCGTAATACTCCTCCTCTCCCACGTGTACGGTCGCGATCAAATCGATCTCGCACGTCTCCGCGTCGTTCGTGTACTTCACGTGTGCCGATTGAAGCTCCCAGTCGCCGTCGTCGGTTTCGCGCATGCGGAGATACGACGACGACGACGACGACGACGTTTCTTCTTCTTCTTCATTTTTAAAGCGCTGCTGCTTTCCAATTCCTCTTTTCAAAGTCGCGTCGCAACGAACGCGTCGTCTCGAAAACCAACCGCGGTTTGGGGGTTTCAAAGACGACGACGACGACGTCAAGATTCGACGAGGATTTTTCGAGAGAAGAAGGAGCTTTTGTGGCGCGCTGGTGGTGCGCATCGTCGTCAAATTTGTGTCGTCGTCTGACGCGTTTTGTTTGTTAACAACACTACTACTACGTACTACTACTAAGTACGTACTACTACTACAGTACTACTACTGCTACTACTACTATTACTACATACAAGATGTGCTACGACGTAGTACTTGGTACTACTCTATTTTTGTGTTCTCTGCTGTCTCTCGTAAATCTGGACGTACGCTTCTCCCAGAGTGACTTGCTGCGCCAAGACTTCGACGACGAACAAATCGTTGGTTTCGTACCAGGTCCCGTCGACGTGTTTCACCGTCGCTTTGCCGGCGGCGTCGACGTTGGCGAGCAAGTCGTACGACACCGTCGTCGTCGTCGTCGTCGTCGTTTTTTCAGACGACGATGATGGCGAAGAAGAAGCGATTTTCAAGTTCTTCACGGGAAACGTGACTATGGTTGGGTTCTTGCTCACCTCTTTTGTGAATTGGTTCTTGCTGAACCGGTTGACGAAGGCTAGAATTAAATACTCCGGGGCGGTTTTCAACGCGAACGGTTTCAAGAGTTCCGCGAGCGAGACTTGCGGAATGGCGTTTTTTTCCATCACGTCGCGGAACAAAGGCGCATCCGGGAGCTTTAACGGCACGAACACGAACGGTTGCGTCTTCTTGTTCTTTTGGTTCAGCATCAACAGCTCGCCTCGGAAGAGCTCGTCGACGTGTTTTTTCGGCACGACGAAGGTCAAAAAGTGTCGCAAAGTTGCAAACGGATCGTTGAATAAAGCGTCCACGTCCGTCTCCAGTTTGTCCGGGTTTGCGAGCTTGATTTGTTTCTTGAGTTTTCTCACGAACGAATCCGGACTCGTGTGCCCACGAAAATTGTGTTTGTTCCATATTCGCTGACACAACGATTGCAACGTATCGTTCGTCGTCGTCGTCGTCGTCGTCGTCGTCAAAAAATATTTCCTCAACTTGTCCACCCTCGCGAGACTTTGGATCACGCAATTCACTCCTCTCGCGTTTTCCACTCGATTCAACCCAACAACCCCGACTAAATATTCCGTCCCGTCCAACGCTTTCGACCACGTCGCTTCCTTTTCGAGCCGAGCGATCTCTTCGCTCGTAAACTTCGGGAACAACACCTTGCGAATATCGTCTAAACTCTTATCCAAAATCTCCACGTTCTCCGGCAGAGAATACGCTCGCCCGTTTTCCAAGTGCATGAACACGCGGTGGTTCTCTCGTTCCAACGCGTGCGTATACGCCGGCGTCTTCGAGCCTCGGCCGGCAAAAAATTGACCACACGTCAAGCAACAGTAACAGTTGTCTTTCGCGAGAGACACCGAACACCGCTTCTCGAAATCAAAATCCAACAGATGACGGTTCACGAAAGATAACTCCAGATAATAATTATACGCCGCCTTTTGTTGCATCATGGTGTTGGCAGAAGAAGAAGTCATCTCCGTTGATGAATGATGATGATGAGACTTTGATTTTTTTTCGTCGTCGTCGTCGTCGTCGTCGTCGTCGTCCTCGGCGGCAGCCAAAACTCCTTCTCCTGTTGGAGGAAGAGACGACGCTCGTCGCTTCCTTTTTTTCGTTGTTGTTGTTGTTGTTGTTCGTCGTGTTGGCATTTATTTCTCTTCTTCTTCTTCTTTGTTGTCTGATGATGATGATGATGAGATCACTACTTTTTTTGTTGCAATTCTTTTTTGTTGTTGTGTGAAAGAATGAATGAATTCAACAAATAATAATAATACTCACACACACACACACACAAAAACGCACCAAAAAAATCGATGATGATGATCCGTGAGAGATTCGAACTCCCGGCCGTTGGATGTTTACTTAACGAAACTAGCGTCATCGAAGAATTTTTTGGAATCCAATGCTCTACCAACTGAGCTAACAGACCAAGAAGAGATTTTTAATCTTTTCTCAACCCTAAATTGGAAAAATTAAGGTATTTTTACCTAAACCCCAATACTCCTCCTCTTTTTTTTTCTTTTTTCTGACGACAACAACAACAACAAAAACGACCACCGGTCGTCCGAAGCGGCACTTTCATCGCACGAACTCACCTACACACACACACGTAAACAAAAAAAAGAGTGCGTCGTCGTCGTCGTCGTTTGCGTCCTCCTCCTGTTTTTGTTATTCGTTCGGCGCGGTAGTATATATTCGGCGCGCTCGAATCGCGAGGGACCCGCGCGATGCGACGGTCGCGAGGCGTCGCCGTTCGAGGACGATGATTTCTTTTTCTTTGACGCATTGGTTTTGGACCACGAGAAAGAGAGAGGCGAGTACAAATGTGCTAATAAAAAGAATAAAAAAGAATCACCGCGAAAAGAAAGAGGAAAACCGATCGACGACGCGACCCTCGCGACGCCGCGAGCGCGACGCCGCCGGAAACGAGCGAACGTCGCGTTCGCGTCGGTACCCCGCGAAGGCAAAACGCACGGACGCGTGGAAACGTTTTTTCAAAGAGAATTATATATACCACGAAAGTTTTCGGTGCTGACGAATGAATTCTTTTCATCCTCTCTCTCTCTCTCTCTCGTCTCTCTCTCATTAATAACACACAGAAAAAAAAAACTCACCAGCGTGATACTAAAAAAAATGAGCTCTTCAACCGCGATGTACGCATCGCTCTCTATCCTTTCCCTCTGCGCGTTGACCGGTACCGGCGTCGCGATTGGCTCTGGCGTCGGCATGATGTCGATGGCAGCCTTGGAGGCGGAAAAGAAAGACACCGTCGCGCACTCCGTCAAGGAGACGTCTTGGGCGGCATCGAAACAAGTTTCGGGCGCGCCCGCGAGAGGATTCGCGGCGGCGGTCGGACGCCAATAATTTCGTCGTTGATGTAAAAGTTACAAAAATGTATTGTTTTATTGGCCCCTTTTAAAAGAAGAAAAAAGAAAGAGAGATTACCGATGCGAACCTACTACATCCCATCATCGCGGCTATGATTTTCGTCAAAGCCTCGAATTAAAGATTCAGGAATTTAAACCGTGTCAGTACCAGTATATTGAAATTGTAATATTATAATGTCGAGTACTCCTTCGGGAACTCAGGAGTCTCGGGGTTGTCGAAAGGAGCCTCAGATCGCTGAAGATAATTTTATTTAACAACAATTACGTACGTATTATAACCTGTGCAACTCTAAACGAGCGGAGTCCGCGAAGTCCTCGGTGCCGCCAGAAAAACTAACTTTACAGAACGTGCCGGCATTGACGCCTCGGCAAACTTTCCCCGGATTGACAAACATCGTCTTATTTCCACTCAACGCGTTTTTCCATCCGCCAGCGGCTAAATCCGAACTTAAAACGATTAAATCCGGCACGCGCTCGTCCATGCCCACTCGTAGTGGTACCGTTGCGTCGTGCGATTCAAAATTTGCATCCGGGTGTGGCGGAAACAACGGATACACAGACTTCTGACCAACCAAGTGCGAACACAAACGCGTCATCCGATCCGTTTGTTGTTTCTCAGTATTTTTACCTTTCCCGCCGCGTTCGAAACCAGACAGGTGTTTTAAAATGTCACACGTGGACACCGCTACGCGAACGCCGTTGACTTCAAACGCCGCCGGGTTCGCGACAAAGTGGACGTTCTTACATTTCGATGAATACGTCGTTTGATTAGGAAATGGCGGTTGCGGAAACGCACAGTATCGGTGAAAGGCATCCTTAACGCTTGGTACTAGGACGACGCGTTTGTTCGGGCATTGCTTTGCAAACGCTTCGATCTTCTTCATCACAATTTCCTCAAACGCTTGTTTATACGTGATGTTGTTCGCCAAGGCGTGTTTGATGTTCTCGTCAGAGACAAACGGACCCATGAGAATAATAACGTTATTTTTTTTGTTGGCTGCTTCGTGTAAGACGTCGTCTAACGGCTCGTACATCAAGTCGTCGTTGGCGGTGTAAGGACCAGAGAATATTAACATGTTTAGGATTTCCTGTCGTTTTATTTTTGTACTTTTTGTCCAATGATGGGGAAAGCAGTCGATCTCCTTCACGACAAAGCAGTGTCCACTCGGATTCGCGCCGACGCATTTGACAGTCTGTCCAGGAAACAAAGAGTACTCGTTTGTTTCGACGTCTCTCAACTCTAACTTTATTCTTTCTCCGTTCGTTAATGATTCGAGGTGTAATTCGTTGTTTTCTGCTGGGTTTGAGCATACGCGACCATATACTTTTTTTTTTTCTTCTTCTTCTTCTTCTTCGATGATATTCTTCTTTTTGTTCAACAAGAAAGCCACTTTATCTTCGATGCGATCTCTCATGAAGAATTTCTTTTCTATGTTGTTGTTGTTGGTGGTGGTATCAACAATTTCAGTATAAAAACAAAGTTTTTGTTCAACAAAATCATTTTCTTGTAAACCTCCTTCGAATATCGTCTTCATCAAAGTATTATTATTATTTCCATTATTGGTTTTCTTCGATTTGCGATACGACCCGGGCGTTTTCATGTTTGACATCAAGGGTATGTTGTTATTGATGTTGTTGGTCTCCTTAAACGGCGTTTTAGGTTCGTCCTCTTTTTGTTCTTCGACGGGGACAACAACGTTGGGTACTTCTTCAGTAAAATCGTGCGTCTCCAAAGCGTCGCCCATGGTCATCACTCTCTGCTTCTTTTGCGCTTGCTTTTCAAATCTGCTTCTTACTTTCTTCTTTGAAGAAGATTTTTTTACATTCTTCATCTCTTTCTGCATCAAGTCCTCGTCTCGAATGTACTCTCGAAAGCTTTCGATGTTCTCCGATATGCTTTTTGTCGGGTTGGATTTAAAACTCTCATCATTATCGTTGCCTTTTTTCGCCGCGAACGCTTCCCAGGCGATGACGAATTTAGAGTGCTCCTTTTGCGCCGCGTACGCGGAGGATCGATAGATGGAAAGTAACTCCTCTCGTATCGCGCCGTTCAAGTCGTCCAAAAGAATAAATGCATCGTTTTTAAACGCGGTTTCGATTTGTTTCCATTCAAATTCAGCATCATCCCGTGAATCTTCTTCTCCTTCTTCTTTTGGACTTTTTTTACTCATCGTTGTTGTTGTTATTAT
>MDTG01217680.1_pt1 | contig 16304 bp, 24 predicted proteins | sample 811421 | NCBI WGS metagenome assembly MDTG01 (sample SAMN05326645, study PRJNA326480) | marine metagenome | isolation source: seawater | place: Pacific Ocean: South East | collected 2011 | reverse complement strand
TCCAAGCTCTTTGGCTTGTTCAGTCAATCCTGAAAGCTCTTGTTTTGTCTTTCCAGTTATGGCTGATAGGTCTGCTTGAGCTTGGTCAAAATCAATCATGATTCCAGTCACATTCCTAAATATTTGACCAATACCCACACCAGCTCCAAGTGTTCCAAGTGTTCCAATCAGTCCCTGAATAGCTCCTTTGTAGTTACCTACATTTCTAAAGTTATCACCCACAGACTTGTCAAGCTTCTTCAGAGCCTTGTCTCCTCTCTTTGCTTCGCTGGTCATTTTATGGTATGACTGAGCCAGATTTCTGTATTCCTTAGAATTCTTTTTTCCAGCTTTCTCCAGAAGAAGCATCTCAGCTCCCAGCCTCTTGGATTCATTCTTTGCTTCTCTGGTTTCTTTGACCAGTCTCTTGTAAGCATTGGACTCATCCTGAATGGTCTTCTTTTGTTTCTCCTGAATCTTCTGGAGTCTCTCTTTCTCCTTTCTGTTTTGCACATCAAGTCTCTGTTGTTGCTGTGCTGTTTTTATCTTTTGCTGTTCAATCTTTTCCAGCTCTTGGTTTGCTTTGGCTTCTTGCTGGATAGCTTGAGAGTGAAGCTTTTCTATCTGAATGGCTTCCTTTTTTAATGTGTTAGCTTGTTTAGTGACTTTGACCACCTTCTGGATTTCAGCTGTGGAATTGAGTTTTTTATTGTTCAGTCCTCCAGATAGTGCTGAAGCTGTTTTCTCCACCTCACTCTTCAGCTGTTCCATCATTTTGATGGTTTGCTTTGCTGAGTCTCTTATTCCTTTGAAAATGTCTTCACTGGAGAAGATATCTTTTGCACTGATTTTCTTAGCCATCTTTTTGAGCTTTGTTGTGTTTTTCAAATTCACTCAGGAGGTCAAAATATTCCTGAGTCTTTAATTCTTTTATATTGAGCCAGTGACCAATCCACTTGCTCAGGTGAATCAAGGTCTGTGAGATTGTCATTCCACTTCCCTTATTTCTCATCATGGTCTCAATTCTTTGCTCTTCAATCTCAGCTGTAGTCAGCTTCAATCTGTTTCCTGAGATACAAAAATCAAGCTCAGCTTTTGCTTTTCTTATCATAGCTTCAAGAAGCTTTTTATATAACTTCCCTAAGCCAAACTTTTTGATATAATCATCATAAACCATCTCCCAAGCAATTGAGTCCATCTGTGGGTCTCCTTTGGTCCCCTTTCGCAGTTGTGTCAGGTCTCCATCCGTACACTTGACCCAGCAATCAAGAGGAAGCTCATTGATGCTGATGAAGTATAAATCAGGAGAGCAAGACTTGTCTGACTCTTCCTTCAAATCTGAGGATGATTTCTTGACCCAGCTTCTCAAGACTTTCTTGAGTGAGTCCAATGATACCCTCACCATATTTGAAAAAGAGATTTGTCTTTTCTCCTTCGTCATTTATTTTAATCGGATTCGCATTGATTTCAAAATAATCTGGATAAACATCCAGAGTAAAAGAATCAAAAAAAGCTCCAGTGTCTTTCAATGTGTAATGTGTCCCAGCCATCTTTTCACCTCCAGAAATTTCTTGAGTCCTGATGCTATATTCACCAATGACATTTCCATCTTCATCCACTCCTTTCTTGAAAAGTTGGTCCTCTGTTATGAGGTCCAGAATAAAGGTGTGAAGTGTCTTGTCTTTAAAGATTTCTTTCCACACAAATCTCTGATTCCACTTCCTTCTTCCATCAGCTATAATCCTGATTTTTTCCCCCATTAAAGTGTTCATTATATCAAAAGACATGATTTAAGTGTTTTGAAAACCCCTCTCTGTATCCCTTTGTTTATAGGCAAATCGCATTTCTCCAGATTTTGATGGTATCATACCAGAGAAAGACAAAAGTGTCTTAAAACGCATAAAAAGGATATCTGTGGACATTTTGGTGATTTTGGACATTTAGCTCTTTTTTGGTGTGAGGGAGGACCAAAATCCTCCCCCATTGTTCACCAATTTAAACCTAATTACTATGAAGCAACAAAGGTCTTTTCTCCGACAAAACCAGCCTTATTAATCGCCACAATGTAAGTTGTTCCAGTAACGAATGCACCAGTCAAAGTGTAGTTTCCTTCAAGTGGTATATTCTCAACAGCGACAATCGGCAAGTTGACCCCTGAAGCATCCTTCACCCTAAAGTCAGGTGTGTCTAATCCCTTCACCATGATTGGATTATATGCTGTACCATAGTCAAGCTCGGCATCAAAAGTGATTGATGTGTTTGCTACCTGAGTCAAGTCATTGAAATTGACATCCATCAAACCAGTCAAGTCATTCATGTTTATTCCAGATTCTTCTGGAGTAATCATGTAAAGAGTACCCTCGTCAAAGGTTCTCTCAAAGTCAAATCCTATCATGATTTTTGAACAAGTTGAGTCTGTTGCAAACATTAATTTAGGGTCAAAAGAAGGATTGTCCACTGGGATAGGATATAAATATCCGTCTTTTTTAGAACCTATTAAATTACCAGCAACATCAACCATAAAGATTCCAAAATCTACGCATCTGTTGTTTTGTAATTTACTCAACAATGTAGGTGATGAATCATCAGCCCAAAGCTCACCTGAAAAGCTTCTCACTCCTTGTCTAAGGAAAGCTTTTCTCCCAGAGTTTGCTTCCTCAAAAAGTGAGTCAGCTTTTGGAAGCTCCACATTCTCAAAGCTTGGAAGTGGGAACCATCTTTTTGAGTCATCTGTATCATTAGTTAAATCTGTCCAGACTGGGACAGAAGCTGACAAATCAATTCCATTTAGAACCCCAGTGTCAGATTTCAAGGGAACCATTATCAGTGAGCTTGTCACTGATTGGATAGGAAGACATGAAGGAAGTCCAGTGTTTGAAAGTCCCATGTCGCAGTTACATCCTAAAGCCATATTTTAAAAGTATTTTGAGCTTTTTAGCTCTGTTAATTATTCAATTTTGTTTTGTGTTTTAAGCTCACCAGCTCAACATTTGCAGTTTATTTTATACTTTCTGAGATTGACTCTCAGCTCCACACCAGAAAGATTTGCATCCAGTATGTTCTCAAAGATTCCTTTCTCATCTTCCATCCCAAATCTTGAGAATGTTGTCAGGTCGAAGGACTCCAAAGTTTCAAAGCTTCTGTCTTTCTCTATTGTCTTAATAAATTGCTGAGCCAGTCTTTCCATAGGATAGACCACATGCATTCTGTGGTCTTTCGTATAGTAGTTTCTGACATCGGTTTCATCCAAGAAGAAGAGCCTTATCTCAGACTCAAAATCAATGGACTCACCTCTCCCCAGTTTGCTGATTCTGATTATCTCCAGAAGCCAAGCAAGAGGAGTCTTTTCTCTGAGGTCATTAGTTGAGAGTGACCACTCTCTATTGGTTGCAAGTTTGGTCCCTGAGATATAGAATGGAGCTGGAAGATATATCTTCCCATCTAATGGAGGAGAAGCTGAATCCTTTGGTTTTGATGTGCAATATTCATCATCAACCACCTCAGTGATTCTGTACTTTCTATCAAATGAGTCTGTGACTATCTTCCCCACTCTCATCCACTTGGTGTCACAAATGTAGGTCCTCTCAGTTGAAGCATCATACTTCCCTTGAACAGAATTGTCCATCTGTGAAATCAAATCACCCACAATGACTGAAAGCTCTTTCATCATATCCAGTAAGCTTTTGATTTCATACAACCATTCCAAAGACTAAAATCACCCACTCCAACGTATGTAGGAGTGATAGTTGCATTCTCGTCACCACCAGCAATGGTCAAGACTTCGCCTACAACATATCCACTCCCCACATTTGTAAAAGTTAGGGATGTAACTTCACCAGCTGTGGTAACAATTGTCACCTCAGCTCCTGAGCCTGAACCACCATTCAAAGCAAAAGTCCCATCCACATATCCAGTCCCAGCTGTGGTCAAGTCATAAGTGACCAGTTGACCAGTGACCTGATTCTGATTGCTGTGAATGTATTCCTGAATGCTTCTGTAAGTGTTCAAGGCTTCGTTGTATCTTTCCCACATTAATGAATGTGGTGAATCAACAACATCACTCAGCTCAGCTCTTTGTTTTACATTCCCATAAGGTGTCATCTGATTCATTAAGTCCCTTGCATATTCCCAATATATGAACCCCTTGAGCATCTCAAGGATTCCATCTGATTCAAGAATCTGGTTCAATCTATATCCATAAAGACTGGACCCACTCAAAAAGAGTGACTTGTTCCAGTCCATGAAAAATGGATTGAACACTTTTTGAAAGTTTGGACTCTTAGGTGTCTGAGGACTTCCAGCTGTGAGGTCTGCTTCAAAGGAATTGAAGAGGTCAGCTCCAAACAAATGAAGTAGATATCTCTCACTATATTTCTCAATGTAGCTCTCAAGCTTTTGGTCATCATACATCCCAGTGCTTAGCTCATACTTATCAATAAAATCATCAGGACTCAATAATATCATCAGTCTTATTTTTTCAATTTACCCCATCCCCTTTTCAGGAAACCTTTGACCACTGCACCAGTGACCTTCCAGATTGCACCTTTTGGAAGTTTACGATTTGTACCATTTGCTTCAAAGAGATAAGTGTCTGAGTCATTGATTTCAATCTCCAGACTGACATTGTCACCTTTCTTGGAATACTTTCCATCAATATGCTTTCCATCCCATTCCACATCAAGATTCCCATCAGCATCTCTGTCAATTTCAATGTCCACTCTTTTAGTGTCAATATCAATATCAAGGACTTTTTTCTTTCTGGTCTTCTTGGCTTGTTTTCGGTCAGCTCTTTTCTCAGCTCTGTCCTCTTGTCTTTGCTCTTTGGTTCTTCTCGTTTTCTTTTCCATTGTGTGCTATTTTATTTTAAGGCTGGTCTATTGAAGCAAGGTCTGTGCTTATATCACCTACAACAAAAGCTTTCTTTTGGTTAGCTTTTACATAAGAAACCAGACGAGCCTCAGCAAGTATCGTCACCATGTTCTTAGTAAAGTCATCAGTATCTAAACCAACAGACAGCTCAACATTGTTCCTGAATCGAATATTCAATTTTGACAAATCACCCACAATGTACTTGTCTTGTGCTATATAAGTTGAAGATATCACTCTCATTCCAGCAATTCTCATCTCACCAGCTCCATCTTGTGTAGGCAAGTACATTGGATAAGTGTATGTCCCATCTGTACCTTTTGTCAATTGAATCTTAGCAATATCTTCAGGATTCATAATCACATGACTAGGTGTAAAGTTCTCACCTTCAATCTGAGCCATAACCACTCTCAATAAGTCAGTGATTGATGCATTCGGCACTGAATTCGCAAAGGACCCAGCTCCAAAGACTGGAAGACCCATTCCAGCGTCAAGGAGTCCATTGATTCCTTGTCCTGGTGCAGTGATTAAGGCTGATTCAATTGCCTCTCTTAATCCACTGATTAAGTCATTGTCAATCTCAGCTCTGATGAAAGATAAATCCTCAAGCATCTCTTTTGAGACTTTAACATACTGAGCAATTTTCTTCACCTCTTCAGAAACCTCTTGCCAAGTTGGTTCACCCACTGCCTTTTCTTTACCTTCATTTACAAATTCACCACCTGACCCTTGTTCTTGCTGAACATAAGTTACAAATTTTCCAGTGGTCTGACCAGTGTTGGAATTCTCAAGGATTCCGTATCTCTTGCGAACCACTCGGTCCACTTCAGAATCAAAGTCAGTCAAAGCAAAGTCACCAGTATAGGAATTAGCTATTGTGGTCTCTTTTGTTGAAAGATTGACCTTTCCACCTTTTTCCACTGCATCCTTAATCGTTTCAATGTTGTCAGCATAAGTCTTAAAAAGACCTTCAGACAAGCTCATTGTTTTTACTTTCGGAGTGACAGCTTTCTCAGACATTGCTTCAAGTCTTCCCTCAAATTTTGCAATGCTCTTCTCAATCTCTTGAGATTTTTCTTCAAGTGACTTGAGTGAATCAAGCTCACTTTTTAATCCAGCAACATCCTCTTGAGTAGGGACATTCTGCATCTTTTCATTGAATAAGTTATCCAGCTTCTGGATGACTTCTTCAGTCTTTAGATTTGTGTTTTCTTCCACGTTTTCTCGTTTTTAAAAAATTAATTATTCACCTTCAATTTGTGCAATCTTTCTTTCAGTCCAGCTGAGCATTGCATCACCTCCCCAGAGAAGATATGAGATGGTCCCACAAGCTTTCTCATCAGATGGTTTGTAGTATGTTCTGGCTCTTGATAAAAAAGAAAAAGTCCTCTTTATTGTGTCCAGACTCAATCCAGCTCCTGAGCTTATTTGTGAGGCTCTTATTTTTCCAGTTTGTGTCGCACACCTATTCCCCACTTCCTCATTTAACCGAATGCCTCTTTTTGCATTGTCTTTGGCTTTCTGTGGATAGTCAGAATAAGTCTCAGCTTTTGTGTCCAATTGATTTAACACTTGCACCCATTTCACTTCTTCAGTTGATGTTTGTGGCTCTTCAGGAATGGAGTGGACAATTGAATCCGTCTCCTTCCCAGCAAGTACAATCAGCTGAGCTGTGATACGTTTGACTTTCATTTCTATTCCATGAAGTCTCTCATCACTTCCCTTTCCTTTGGAAAGAGCTTTGATGCAGACATTCAATTCATTTTTGAGCTTCTCTAAAAGCTCAGTCTTTTGTTCTCCTTTTACATCAATGACTGGAGTGTCTTCATTAGCTCCAAAGGTCACAGCTGAACCTTCATAAAGCTTCAGCTCAGTGATGTCATAATAACCACCAGAAGGAAGTGATTTGTCTTCCACCAGTGTCATCTTGTCCTTAATATATTGGAACCCTATGGAATGCTCCTTAATGATTCCATCCTCATAGTCCTTAAAAGCATCCTCTCCAGCTGTGGACCTTCCCAGCTGACCAACAGCCAGAAGTCCATAATCATCTTCAGTCAGCTCAAGAAATTTTCCTATCTGTTGCTCCCAGTCATGGTGTCTCAGGAAAGCTATTTTTCTATTAGATGAGGATTGTGGTCCTCTCTCTTGTATTGATTTAGTGAAAGCTCCTTTCCTGATTATGTCAAAGTCTGAGTCAATTGAGTCAAACTTGCTTAGATATATCTGGACCTTTCTTTGTTTCTGGTCCAAATCTTTTACCTCAAAAGCTTGTTTTAAGCTGTATATATTTTGCTTCATTCCTGATTATTTAAGTCTGTTAATATTCTGACTTCTTCCTGACTCAATTCCACACCAAGTCCAGCAATTTTTTCCAGTGTCTCAGCTTTGGTCTTCTGGACATTTGCTCTTGATTCTTCATCCACTTGCATCACTGGGAGATGATTAAATTCAGCTTTCAGATAATACTGATTATCTAGACCCCATTGCTTCATGATGCTGTCATACATGGACTGAGTCTCTGGAATGATTGTGTCAGTGTAAACCATTCTGATTGAGTCTCTCACATTGGTGAATGTTGCTCCTCTGTCTGAGCTGAATAGATTCACACTAAGACCATAGGTGTCTATGATTGCAATCTTGTCAGCTGTCAGCTCTTCAAAAAGCATCAGGTCCTTTGTGGGATAGCTCATAGGCTTCCAGTCCACACTTGACTCTGTTATCATCAGCTCATCCTTGTTTCTATTAAACCAATCTCTCTGGATTTGTTTCCTCTCTTCTGGTGTCATTGGGATAGCTCCTCCCATGTCATTGTTATTAGTTGAAAGAATTCCAATTGCTCCTAGATTTTCCAGAAGAACATTTCTCTTGTGGTATTGAGCTTTGATGTTGCTCAATGGATATCTCAAAGAGTCCACTCTGGATATTGGCTTGACCAGATTCATTCCATCATCAGTGGTCAGATAGACCATATCAAACCAGTCAATAGTTTGGATGGTATCATCATCATAATGGAATTTAAAATTTGTAATAAGGTCCTCTGTGTCCATTGCTTCAAGCTTTTTCCCTGAGAGATTAATCTTGACCTTATTTGCTGGAAGTGGGACTATTAGATTTCTGATATCAAAGCTTCTCTTGGGACAATATGCGAAGCTGTTGGAATAAAGAGCATCCTGAACAGACAAAGAATAAACAACATCAGACCAGCTCTGTGTTGCATTCGGATTCTTGATAAGGTCCATGACCCAATGATTTTCCACCTTGTCTCCATTCATATCATAAAGGCATGGATGATTTGATGACATCATTGATGCTCTCTTATCAATCACAGCTCTTAATTCTGGAATCTCTATGAACAGCTTCCAGCTGTCGTTTGTATCTATCCAGACAGCTTCCTTCCTTCCCCATATTTGTGAAGCATAAGGAAGCCTCCCAGAGACTTGATTGATGAATCTCTTGAGCTGACTATTCTGGTTTAATCCCAGAAGATTGTTCAGAAAATTAAATTCCATATATGGTCAATTTACTTCATGTTAACAAAGTTACTCAATAAGCGTTAATCATATCTTTAAGAAGTTATTGACTTAGGTTTCTAAACATGCTTTGAGTGAATATGCTGAGACCAGCAAGACAATCAGGAGCATCATCATTCTTATTCTTACCATCCTTAGAATATGAGACCACTGAATCAATGAACAGAGAGCAATCCTGAGAGTCTCTCCTGATGTATGTGACAAAGTTCTGGAGCCAAGCTGACTGCATGATGATTCTGGTGTCTTTGTTTGTGGTATTGTTCACCATGAGAATCTTTGTTTGGACCAGCTTCTGAAGGTGTCTGGAAAACATTGCTCCCATGTTGTTAGATTCCACACGACAATAAGAGACATCCCACTCTTTGAGCTTTGATGCACAGAGAGGAATTGTGATGTCAGTGTTCTCTCTGGAATAGACATAATCCACCAGATAAAAGCTCCCCTTGATGACAGCCATGACTCCCATTGCTGTGAAGTCTTTTCCCATGTCAGCTACATCAATATAAGCCACACAGCCATCAATCCCTCTGGCTTGTCTCAGCTGAGTGAATTCATCAGGAGACATGAAGCTCATGTCACTGAACAATCTTCCTCCAATGTCCACTGGTGTCTGTTGATATTCAGCTGACCATATCTCTGGAGCTGTCCTCTTCTTCTTGGCTTGATATTCTTCTGTGGTCATCACAGCTGGACAGAAGCTCTCTCCTGATTCATTTAGTGCTGGGATGATGATTGACTTCTCATAGGCTCCTTCATTGATGTTCTGTCCTATAACATCCCTCAAGGACCATCTGGTCCCTATGTCTATTCTGGAACATCCTGATTCAAAACGTGAGTCATGAGTGGCTTGTTTCCATTGAATGATTCTGTCATTTGTAGTGTCTGACATTGCATCCTCTATCCCTCTGTAAAGGTCATCAGTAATCCCCACCATTGAAGCTCCAAATCCTATGATGGTTCCTCCCACTCCAGCTCCGAAATAGGAAACTTGATTTGCTTTGTTCGTATTCCATCCCTGAAGGTTCTTTTTATCATCTGAGAGCTTGACATCAGGAAAGACATCCTTGAACACTTCACTCTTGACAATAGCTCTCACATCATAGCTGAATTTAAGATACAATGTAGCTGTGCAAGTGTTACGCATGACAGAGCCATCTGGCTTCTTTCCGATTAACCATGCACAGAATAAGCTGGTGATATAGCTTTTCCCAGCTCTGGGAGGCATGGAGACAGATAAGCTCCTGAGAGAGCCTTCAAATATTTTCTGGAAGGAGACAGCCACTTCTTTGAGAAAAGGTCTCTCAGCAAAGAATTTTGAGTCATAGACATTACAGAAGACCCAGAAGCTCCTTCTGGATAGCTCATCAAGAATCTGTTTCTGATTTGTCATCTTCTTTCGTTGATTCATCCCTGAGCATGTCGGTCAGCTGAGCTGTGGTAAATTGACTAAGGTCTTCCACCTTGTGCTTTTGCTTTGTCTCCATGAATGAAGTGGACAAGGCTCTTCTCTCATCATCTGATGACAAGAGCTTCATCAATCCCAGCTGGAGAGCTGGAGCTGTTGATTCCATCCACTTGCTTCTCATCTCTCTCTTCATGTCAATCTTGTTCTCTTCTAAAGCATCTTTTATGCTGTCCAGCTTGTCCAGTCCATAGGTATAAAATGAGGACCTTCCAATTGGAAGAAACGTGACCACATCCATGATGAACACAAGTCTGTGTTTTTTAATTACTTGGAGACATTTCTTCTCCAGTGATTTAGTTGTGTGTTTAGTCATAGCGTTTATAAATTCTGATTTTATACTTGAACAGATTCAGCTTAAATATGGTTTTATAAGTCATCTCTTTAGTCTTTTATCTCTCACATAGTTAACACACCCCTGAAAGCTTCCTTCATATAGTGTGGACCCATCTTCATCATTTAATACTATAAAGACATGGTCTTTCTTTCTTCTGATTGTCATTTCTGGAGTGGCTTCTTGTCCCATGTGTTTAGTGTTTGATTTATATATTTTTCGACATCATGGTCTTTGAACATTCTTCTGAATTTTCTTGACCTGATATATTCTTCCAAGACCAGAGAACCCAGTCCCATGATTTTCAATTCTTTTGGGTCCAGCTTTTTGTATCTGGTGTCTTTTTTCCTTTTTAGGAATGAGACAATCCATGTCAGGACTTTAAAGATTTTAAGTGCTTTCATCTGTTTTAATTTTGTCTTTTAGTTTTTCTATTATGTAGTGAACATCATTTTCTGAAATAACATTTTCCATGATAAAATCCACCAATGAGTCTGGGTCAAATTCTTCCTCATTGTATTCATTTATGATGTAGAATCTTTTCATCTGTTTTGGCTTTCTTTAAAGGTACAAAATCCACAGAAATTGAATTTTATTACTTTTTTCTGATGTCAAAAATGTGCCTCTGTAACCCTTGCCCTTACTGGATTTTTTCATATCTCCAGATTTTAAGGGTAAGATACCAGCGAGAACCTAAAGTCGCTTAGAGAGGCTAAAAACCACTTTAAAACGAATTTAAGTAATTATAACTATTTTATCATTTCCAGACTAAATGTAGTCCATAAAACAGACAGAAAATCATCACTCTTAGCAATGAATAAGCCATTCGTTCAGGGTCATTTGACCACTCCTTAAATGACTGAATTCTGAACCACCAAAAGAATGCACATATCACTCTATCAACAATGAATGAAGAGAAGATAATTGGGAAAAAAATCAAAGCTGTGAGCTGTCTAAGTTTTGTCATATCTAAATATTTTTTATTAAGGTGAAAGGAGCCAGTAAGCTGGAGGAGAAAAGTTGTCACCAGCTCCCTCACCAGATAAACCTATTTCACAAAGTTACTCAATGAATTCAAACCATATTGAATGAATCAGTCCATGAAACTTGGTTCTCTTTATCTTGACCCCTTTTTCTTGAGCATAAAGAACAAAGTCTTTCAGGTCTTCATCAAGGCTGTGAGCTTTCCATAGGAACCCAGCTTTCTTCTCTCCATAGTCAGCACAGAATTGGACCCTCGCAATCTCCACACCATGCTGTTTCAGAAGCATCTTGATGGCTTTCATCTTTGGGAATCCTTCTCTGTGATAGTTAGCTCTCATAGTCTGTGGAAAACTTTTGGAAACTTTAATTTATCCAATATCTGAACAGATACATTTTCACTATGTGAATACACCTCATCAAGACTTGAATCTTTGTCACTCATCAGATATGACAGCTTGAAAGAGGTATTTTGAATAATTAGGACAGCCAGAGTGATTTCAAGGTCCATGAGCTTAGTGGTGTTTAAGTACATGAAAGGTCTTCTCTCAAGGCTTTTTTCCTTATCCTCTGGGTGATGGTCCACCATAGAACAGAAACCCTCTTGAAACTGATTCATGAAAGTGGCTTCAGCATAAGTCACCCCACAGAGAGAATTGACTCCAAACCATTTGAAAATGTCTCTCACATCATCCGAGATGATGAGGTCAAAGTCTGGAAAAATTATCTGTCTCATACTTAAATTTAAGCAAAAAAAAAGCTCCCTCATTTCTGAAGGAGCTGTCTGTCATTTATTTTCTGACATATACTTTCCGAGCTTTTGAATGGTCCCAGTGTGGAGTCCCTTCTTGTCATCTCCTGAATGTAAATACATCCACAGCTGTGACTGATGGACTCCAGCTTGTTCACTAAACTGAGCCAGACTCATGTTCTTTTCTGTGATGAATTTTTCAATCATCAGCCTCACATTCTTATTGAGGTCTTTTAAGTCTTCAGCTACCATCAGAAAGGGAGGTCATCTTTTGTTTCATCAAGAGTGGTCTTCATGTCTTGAAGTCCTCCAGAAGGCTCAGGAGCTGACTGGTCAATCTCAGCTGACCAGACATCCAGTGAATTAAAGTATTTGACTTCTCCTTCATCTGGAGTCCATTCTCTTCCTCTCAGGTTAAATTTGACATTTGTCAAATATTCCCCTTCCCTGATAGAGAATTCATCCACTCTTTCATTTGTCAGCTGAAATTTGACTGGTTGTGGAAATTTTCCCTCTATCTCAAGAACGAATTCTTGAATTTTGAATTTAGGTGATATCACTTTGACATCATACACTTTAAGCACTTTGGCTCTTTCAATTGTTAGATTGTTCATTTATGTGGTTTTATAAATTTCATCATAGACTTCTTTAGCCTCTATGATTCTGGCTTTTACTTTTTCAATTTCATCCATGTCAAGGTCAATCTCAAAAATCTTAATTCTGGACTTTTCAGGGACATGACTGAAAATCATGGACTTTCTTACGTTGGACCTGATTTCATCTTCAAGCTCTGTCATGTCTTTGTCATAGTTCTCAGGAGCTTTCATCTGTGACAATGTCTGATAGTAGACTTGACCCTCAATGATGTGGTCTGGAGTATCTGTCAAGCAATAAGCCAGAAATGACTTCTTGACATCACCACAGAGCCACATATACATCAGCATCTGATACCAGTAACTTTTATTTAATGTCTTGAGAGGTCCTTTGTAGTTCATAGGCTTTGTGAATGTTGATAAACTGAACGAGCTTTTGACATCACCCAAGACAATGCTGGAGCTGTTCTTCTCCATGAAGTAAAGGTCAGGCTCTCCAGTGACATAGTCATTGAAAAATCTTTTCTTTTTCAGATGACCATCCTTCTCCTGAGCTTTCCATTTCTTTGCATTCATCATCATCTTGATTGACTCAGGCTCCATGATGATTCCCTTCTGGAGAAATTTGTTCTGTGGGATTTCATTTGTCACTCCATACTTATTGAGCCAGACTGCATCTGTAATGACTGACATTGATGTCTGTCCAAAGCTCTCACCTTTAGTCCCTTTGGACATCAAAGCTCCCACTTGGGAAGCTCTGACATACCAGCTTTCTGATGGTTTACCCATTGGAAACCTCCTTCAGTCTTTTCTGTTGATTCGGATTGAGAGCATAAGCTGACTCAATGAATTCAGTGGTGATTATTTTACCTTTCCACTCCTTTCCATACATAGCAAGAAGCTTTTTAAAGTCACCATCACTAATAAGCTTTAGAGATGGCTCTGGAGCTTTAGGTTTTATCTTCTCAATTTCTCCCTGAACATCAATATCAGACGAATCCACCAAGTTGAGCAGACATGAAATTGAGTACCTTTTGAAGTATGTGATGACAGCTCCCTTTGACTGAACAGAATTCATCCCTCTAAGCTCTACCACTGGAAGCTCAACAAAGCTCTCATCAAAACAGCCTGACTCCATGTGGAAGAGTCTTGTGGTCAATCCAGTCCCTTCCAGTTTATAGTTCCAGACAAGTCCCTCCTCATAAGCAATAGGAACAGCTGTCTCAACAATTGTCTTGAGGTCAGTATAAGTGTAGCTGTGAGCTTTTGCTCCTTGATGGAGAATAGGCATCTTCATCTGGAATCTTCCAAGAGCTTTCCAGATTGTGTCTTTTGCTTTATGGTCTGCAAGAGTTTTCTTTGCTGTTGTTTTTTTCGCTGGTGTTTTTTTAGTTTCTGACATGGCTTGATTGTTTTGGGTGAATATATTTGTACTTGGCTAATGTGACAGAGTTTCCAAATCTGTTCACCTTTGTCAAGGGAATGGATGTAATTGCATATCCCTCAGCTCTGAGTCCATGTATTATGGATGCTAGTCTTGTGATTCCATAATGTTCAATGGCTTCCAGACTGGTTATGGTCTGGCTCTCTTTAAGATGAACCATGACTGCATCTCTTTGAGTTTTTACTTGACTCGGTTGAGTCATAATCTCCTTCATTTTCATAGGCTTAAAAATTTATTATTTTGTTTTGCAAATATAGGGAATTTAATCTTTAAGATTTAACTTTTTGAGCTTCCCTTTATACTCATCAAGTATCTCTTGAAGTTCCGATTTTGTGAACCTCCTTGTCACTCTTGCATCCTTCTCCAGCTGACTGAATTTTTCAGGTCCAATCCTCTGGAGCAATTTCTCTCTATATTGTAAAAGTGAACCATGACCCCATCTGTTGCACCTAACACACTGACCCCAAATATTTCTTTCAGCATCAAAGGTCACATTCTTGTGATTGTTACTATTCCAAAAATGACCAGCATCAAACTTCCCCTTCAGGATTTTGTCACATGAACAGCATTCCTTTCCAGCATCTCTGGTCCTGACATATAAATTGACAATTTTCTGGACCCTCTTCATCATTTCTCTGATGGTCTCAAGAGATTCTTTCTTCTTTTTTAGCTCTCTCTTTTGATTTTTGACCCTCATACTTTTGATTTTAGAGACTTTCTCCATTGCTTCGATAGTCTTACACTCCAGCTCCCAGCAAAATCTCTCTAAGGAGCTAAAACGTGGTTTAAATGGCTTTTTACAATTTTTACACTTCTTCATTTGTCAGATATTAGCCTCATTCATGAGTCTTTCATTGATTTTTTTTAGCTCAGCCACCTTCCCAATCAGCTCAATGTTTTGAGTCTGTGTGGTGTGAAGTGTTCTGTGTGCTGTTCTCAGCTCATCTGTGACAATCATCCAGAAGCTCAGTGTCTCTGTCAAGTCCTCCTGAGACTCTTTCATTGATTTTATGAGGTCAGTCCTCTCTGGATGCTTTCTCTCAATCTCTTCTCTTGACTCTTTGATTCTCAGGAGAAGAAGTTGAATGTTGAGCTTTACTTTTAAAAAAATTAGTTCTTCAGTCATAATCTCAATTTAGTGATTTTGTTCATATCTGGTCTCAGCTTAGCAAGTGGGTCCACTCCATTCACCTTCATTCCCATTCCATAATTGTATTCAGCAAGAATGGGAGAATTCAGCTCAGAGATAGCTCCACCAGTTTCTGTGTCCTTGACCTTCTCAATGCTCAGCATGGTGTGGAATTTCATTGTGGGATGATTGGTCAATCTGTGAATGATGCACAGAAAATCTGCACGATTCAGAAAGCTCTTTCCTCCTTCAATATCTGAACGATTGGGAGCCTTTAAGCATCCCTTAAAATCTCCTTCTGTGAAGAAGTTTCCAGCTCTTCCAGATGCTGAGACTGGGTGAGTATTTATGAACAAGGTTTTTGATGTTGTATTCACAAAGTGTCTTGCCTGATTTAAGAATCTGTAATTTGATTCAAAACCCATGTCTCTGTCTAATCCAGTGAATGGGTCAATCAGGCACAGCTCAGCATCAGACTCACCAAAAATCTCAATCAGCTCCTCTGGTTTATAAAGGTGTTTATTTGAGACAAAGGTGAAAGACTCCTCAAGCATATTGTGAAGATATCTAATCACTCCCAGCTCCAGCTCCTTGAATGGTTTTCCAGCTGTCATCTGGATGAGGTCTCTCATGATTTGTCCCTTCTGGTTTTCTCCTGACCACATAATCACCTTCAGTTTGTTCCTGAGAACATGACAGAGAAAAATCCAGTTCATGACATAGGTCTTCCCTACACCATCATGACCGAGAAAAAGACAAAGCTCAGACTTCTTGATTCTCATGAAATCATCCAGCTGACATCCTATCCCAAGACCTTGCTGAATTTTACCCTCATGATATTTCATCAGGTAGGGCATAGAGGAACCATGTGGTTCAATCTTATTCATGTCCACCTCCTCTCATTTGTTTCTTGATGTTTGCTTGAAGCTGGTCTTCTCCTGATGTGGAATTCATCTTCTCCTGATTCCTTGACCATGTTCCCAGTCTTCTTCCTAAAGAGAAGGCTTTCATTGTTTCAAACCTCATCAAACCCTTTGGAGTTTCCTCTGTCCAATACAAAAAGAAATCATTGAGCATATGCTTTCCATATTTGTCCAGATAAGGCTCCAGATTTTTTTGGAAGTTTTTTCTCTTTTCATTCTTATCATTCTTGTTTAGGTCCTTCCCTGATTCGTCTATGATTCGTCTGTGATTCGTCTGTGACTTTTTAGTGATTCGGTCAATCTGATAAG
>MDTG01077495.1_pt1 | contig 16304 bp, 11 predicted proteins | sample 811421 | NCBI WGS metagenome assembly MDTG01 (sample SAMN05326645, study PRJNA326480) | marine metagenome | isolation source: seawater | place: Pacific Ocean: South East | collected 2011 | reverse complement strand
TTTATATGAAAATTTCGATATATTAAGAAAATCAACTTCTTGGCAAACTAAAAAGACAGGTTTTGATGGTGCAATTATCACCGCTTCAAGTAAATCTAGCCTTATACTTAAAGAAACGTTTCAATCTTGTAGAAAAAGAGCAAGAGTAATCTTGGTAGGCGATGTTGGTTTATCAATTGATAGAGAGGATATATATAAGAAAGAAATAGATTTTAAAATTTCAAGTTCTTATGGTCCAGGACGATATGATTCAGAATATGAGTTACATGGAATTGATTATCCAATTGGTTTTGTAAGATGGACAATGAACAGAAATATGGATGCATATGTAAAGATGATTGAAAATAAGCAAATAAATTTAAAAAATATTATTCAATTCTCTTATCCTGTAGAAAAAGCGACAGAACTTTATGATATTTTAAAAAAAAAAAATAGACCGATTTCTGCTGTTTTCGCATATGAAAAATATGAAAAAAAATTAATTCAAACAATTACTAATAAGAATATAAAAAAAAGTAAAAAAATTATAAACTGTGCTGTCATTGGAGCGGGATCTTTTGCAAGTGAAATTCTTATTCCAAATATTGTTAAAAATTCAAAACTTTGTAACCTAGATTACATATGCACAAGAACATCATCTTCAGCAATAAATCTTTCAAAAAATTTTAAGATTAAAAATATTTCAACTAATTATTTGGACATTTTGAATGACAAAGGGGTTGATACGGTTTTTATTTCAACAAGACACGACCTTCATTTTGAGATAATAAAAAATTCAATAAATAAAAATAAAAATATTTTTGTAGAAAAACCTATTTGCTTAAAAAAACAAGAACTTACTCAGATTCAAAAACTGCTAAAAGAAAAAAAAAGTTTAATCTTCTTCTCAGGGTTTAATAGAAGATATTCAAATTACGCAAAAATTATGAAGGATTTTATCAATAAACAAGACGGACCTGTGGTTATAAATTATGATGTAAATGCTGAACTATTAGAAAAAAATTCATGGATTTACAAAAAAGAAGGTGGTGGAAGAAATATTGGAGAAGCTTGTCATTTTTATGATTTATTTCTTTATTTATTAGATAAAAAAATAACAAATATAAATGTTTCGTCTCTTAATTTTGAAAAAGATAAATTCCATAAAACAGATAATTTTTATGTGCTACTTGAATTTGAGGATAGTTCTATTGCAAAACTTAACTATTCAGTAATGGGTGGAAATGAAAAAGTAAAAGAATTTATAAGAATTCAAGGTGTGGAAGAAACAATTGAAGTTATTGATTTTAAGATTGCTGTCTTTAAAACTAAAGACACACAGAAAGAATTAATATCTTCTTCCTACCCAAAAAAAGGTCACGATTTAATTATACAAAATTTTTTTAAAGGTATCATTAGAAGACAAGGCGGCATGTCCTTAGAATCTCAAATTAGATCAATGGCGCTGACCTTCAAAATTGAGGAATTACTTTGATGTGTGGTATTGGAGGAATAATTGAATTTAAAAATAAAAAAGTTGTAAGTGAAAAATTATTATTAAAAATTAATGAACTTCAAAAACATAGAGGCCCTGATGCGAGTGGAATATGGATTAATGAAAATAAAAACATTGGATTTTCTCACACTAGACTTTCAATTCTGGATATTTCAGAAAAGTCTAACCAACCATTTGTTGATGATAATCATGTTTTAACATTTAATGGAGAAATTTATAATTTTAATGAAATAAAAAAAATTTTAAAAAAGAAAGGTTATAAGTTTAATACATCTAACTCAGATACTGAAGTTTTGTTATTTGCATATAAAGAATGGAAGACAGATTGTTTAAGTTATTTGAGAGGTATGTTTGCTTTTGCAATTTGGGACAATAATGATAAGAAACTATGGTTGGTTAGAGATAGGGTTGGAGTAAAACCCTTATATTATAAAAAAAACAATGACAGATTTATATTTGCATCCGAAATTAAAGCTATTTTGTTAGATCAATCTTACAAAGCTGAGATTGATGAAGAAAGCTTGTTTCATTATTTATCATTTTTATGTACACCGGCTCCTTATACAATGTTTAAAGGTATTAAAAAATTAGAAGCAGGATCATGGTTATTAATAGATCAAACTGGAAAGATTAAGAAAAAGAAATATTGGGATCCTATCAAAAATAAGGAAAATCTTTCTGATGACGAATCTATTTTTAAAAGACAGATTTTTAAGGAATTAGAAAATTCTGTAAAATTGAGAACTGTCTCTGACGTTGATGTGGGAGTCTTCTTGTCAGGGGGAATTGATTCGTCCACTAATGCGGCTTTATTTTCAAAATCTACTAATAAGAAACTAAAAACTTTTTCAATTGGATACGACAAAGATTATAAATCCTATAAATCAGAACTTCAATATGCAAAATTGATGTCATGTAATATTAAGTCCAAACATTTTGAAAAAAGATTGAATAAAAAAAATCTTACAGAAATCATTGAAAAAATGATTTTTCATCAAGATGAACCAATTTCTGATCCTGTTTGTTTTCCTATATATTACGTTTCAAAATTAGCAATTAGTCAAAAAGTAAAAGTCTGCCAAGTAGGTGAAGGTGCTGATGAATTATTTTTTGGTTATTCAAATTGGGCCAGAACAATTAAAATAAATAAAATTTTAAAAAATTTACTTTTTTTGAGTTTTTTTAAAAAAATTATAAAAATTTTAATGATTTTTTTTAAATTAGATCATATTTATTCATACGATTTATTGTGTAGATCAATAAAAAAATTACCAATTTTTTGGAGTGGCGCAGAGGCATTCTCAGAATCAGAAAAAAAAAGAATTTTATCTAAACAAATGAAAAAAAAATTTATTCAGAGAAGTTCTTGGGAAATAATAGAGCCACATTTTAAGATTTTTAATAAAACTGCTAAGTACAATAATTTAGAAAATTGGATGACATATATTGATCTTAAATTAAGGTTACCAGAATTACTGCTCATGAGGATAGACAAAATGTCCATGGCTTGTGGTCTCGAAGCACGAGTACCATTTTTGGACCATATGCTGATTTCTAAAATGATAGATATACCGATTGATATAAAATTTAAAAAACAAAATTTAAAATCTTTGCTTAAAGACTGTGTTAAAGGCCTTATTCCTGAAGTTATTATTAATAGAAAAAAACAGGGTTTTGGGTTACCACTTAAAGATTGGTTTGCAGATGGATTAGGAATAAACGAGGGAGAAATTATTATGAATTTTGTTAGAGATACTGACTATTTTGACGAAAAAGAGGTTGAAAAAATTATTAAAAAAAGAAAAAGCGATACTAGAATTTGGTTTTTATTAAATCTGGCAATTTGGTGGAAAATTTTTATAAAAAATAAGACTCATCTCAATTTCGTTAATTCAAAATAAGAATTTATACCAGCAACATTTTTTTTATAATATGGAATTCCTCTTTTATTAAATTCTATCTGTTTCAAAAAATTTATTGATTTAATATCAAGAAATTTTGATTTTTGTGCCTCCCACATTAAAGATAGTTTTGACATCTCAAACAAAGAAATACTTATGCCAACTAAGTTTGCTTTGAATTTATATTTGTTGCAAATATTTATAAAATTTTCTGGCTCATAACATTTTGAAATAGGACAATTGAAACCATCAGTTGTTTTAGAAAATAGTTCATCTAATGATAAATCTGTCCATATCTTTTTCTTGACTTTCATCTCATAAGCAACATGTAGGTGAAACCAAATTGAATTTTTATTATAAACCATTATTCTTATTTTTCCGTTATCTTTTAATATTCTAGAAAACTCTTGAAAAACAAACGCAAGATCATCAATGTGGTGTAAAACACCATTGCATTGAATAATATCAATACTTTTATGACTGATATCCTTAATTTTTTCTTTTTCGTTTATTTTTATAAAATCGACTTTTAGTTTATGAAGTTTGACTCTTTTCTTTGCTAAATTTATTGCGTATTCCGAAACATCAATAGCAATTAATTTTTTTGGTTTACTTAATTGATTGATATTAACAATGTCATTTCCTGGTCCGCAACCATAATCTAAAACAACTTTGTTAGTTAGTTGTTTCATTTTCATATGACCAATGGAATCAATATATTGATTATTTCTCCATTCTAAATGATTCAAAGAACTTTTGATATCTCTAAAACCATTTTTAGGTGAATCAACAATATTTTTGTTCCAAAAATCTTGTGATGAGATATATTTTGTAGAATATTTTAAAAAAAATAAATATACTTTTAATAGAATATTTTTCACAAAAAAGGGAACCCAAGATTTAATAATACTTTTCATTATTGCTAGTTATTAATATGAATTACAAATATAATCCTATTGAAGATTGTTATGCTACCAAAAAAAAAATTAAAATCTTTAGAAAAGAAATAGAATATCAGCTTAAGAAGGAAAAGAATTTATCCGTATTAGACTTTGGTTGCGGAAATGCAAATGACTGTGGAAAATTTTTATTTAATGAAAATTATAAGTATACGGGTTTTGACATTCACAAACCTTCTATTACTTATGCAAAAAAAGTTTTTAACTTAAAAAATGTTTTTTTTGAGACAAATTTAAATAAACAAAAATATGATGTAATCCTTATTTCAGAAGTTTTAGAGCATTTAAATACTCCAGATAAAACCTTAAAGTTATTATTTAATATGCTTAAACCCAAAGGAATAATACTTGGGTCTATACCAAATGGTTATGGACTAACAGAGATAGAAAAATTTATAATTCATAAATTTGGTATCTATAAAACATTAAGGTTTTTATATAACTTGTTTAAGAAAAAAAAAAAAAAATCAGTCAATATTCCTTTTAATTATGAGTCTGGGCATCTACAATTCTTTACTCTCAGAAGATTCAAAAGTATTATCAATGACAGTAAATTAAAAATTGAATTCATAAAAAACGGTACGTTAATGGGGGCAGATCTGTCCGGCTCAACTTTTTTAAGACCAGAGTTTATGAAGAAACTTAATACTAAAATCGCGGAATATATTCCATCGCAATTATCAGCTACATGGATATTTAAATTAAGTAAATAAGAAAAAATTATGTTTTATAAAAAAATATTCCAATTAATTTACAGAAAATATGGTTTGTTAGGATTAAAAGATTTTTTAGTAAAATCTATTTCGATAAGAATAAAAAATTTATTTCAATGCATTTTATATTTTTTTAAATGCTCTTACTCACTAGACTTTCATGAGGTAAATAAAACAAACAAAATATTTGATTACAACTTAGATGAAAAATTACTAAAAAAAGATTTTAATTCTCTAGCCTTTAATAACTTGAAGATATTAGGTGTGAATATTAATAGTTTTGCTCATCATAAAAAAGATGAATCGTGGATAGAAAAAAATATTAATTTTTCAAATAAATCATATTGTCGAAATATTTATAGAAAATTTTTTAAAAATGTGAAATTTAATAAGAAATTTAGAAACTTTAAGTGGAATTATGATCCAAAAAATAATTTCCACTGGCCATCAAAAAAAAAATCAATGTTTATAAATATAGATTTTGATAAAAAAAAAGATGTAAAATATCCTTGGGAGATTTCAAGGCTTCAACACTTAACAGTTTTTGCATTGAAAATAAGAAAACTTAATTATAAAAATAAAAAATTAAGCTTTTTTCTCTTAAAAAATCAAATCTTAGATTTTATAATTTCTAATCCACCTGGTTTTGGAATTAATTGGAAGAGTCCAATGGAGATTGCTATTCGTGGTGCTAATTTATCTGTAATTACCGATATTATTGAAAATGAGGGTTATCTTGAAAAAAATGAAAAACAAATAATATTAAATTGCGTTCAAGATCACTTATATTACGTTAAGAATAATCTTGAATGGTCATATCTAAATACTTCTAACCATTACCTAGCCAATATTGTTGGTCTAATTGTTATGAGTTATTATTTACCTCGCTCAGAAATAAATAAGAAAATCCTTTCATTTGCATGTAACCAATTACTTAACGAAATAGATAATCAATTTTATTCAGATGGAGGTAATAAAGAGGGATCAACTGCATATCATATTTTATCCAATGAAATTATTTTAATTGGTTTACACTTTTATCTCAAACTCAAACAAAATGAAAAAAATTATGATTGCAGTTCTTTGTGTAATTTTTCTAATAAGCTAGGAAATATATTAAAATATTCAAAGAAAATAGATAAAGATTTTGAAAAAAAAATTTTTATAAAACTCCAGAAAATTAATTATTTTTCATCTAAGTGTTTAAGAAATAATAAAACATTACTTCAGATAGGAGATAATGATTCTGGTTGTTTTTTTCCATTTAATTATTTAGAGTTTAATGGTGAAAAAAAATTTCTACATAAAAATTTATTTAAAAAATTTAAAACATCACCTTTTTTTTGTTTTATGAATGAAAAATCTATTAAAATGAAAAAAAATAAAATTATTGAAAACCAACCTAATTTTAAATTAAAAAATTTTGAAAAAATATTTAATAATTTACCAGAATCAAACAAAAAAAAATTTTTTATTAAATTTAATAAAAAAATTAAAACTAGTGAAATAGATTTAGACGTATTTGATAATTTTGGTCTGTATTGCTTTAAAAGCAAAGAAATATCTTTATTTGTAAGTTGTAAAAAAAAAAAGAATTTTTTTAACTCTGGACATAACCATGACGATAATTTATCCATTGATTTAGTGGTAAACAATGAAAGTATAATTACAGATCCTGGAAGTTTTTGTTATACGGATAATTTAAAATTAAGATATTTATATCGTGGCTATAATGCTCATTTTGCACCAAGATCACTTAAAATGCTGAATAAAAAAGTAACAAATAATCCATTTTATTTTTCTGAATCGTTCAACGGTAAATGTGTATTTATTAATAAAAGGATATTTGTAGGTAGTTTAGAAACGAATAATATCGTTGTTTATAGACATTTAGAAATTAAAGATGAAGGTTTACTAATTAAGGATTTTTGTAAAAATGATAGTTTAGCTAAATATACATCATTAGATCACAACTTAAAAATAAGTTCAAGCTATGGAATTTTATGCAAAAGAAACATGATTAATAGAAAAAAAATAAGAAATTGAAAAAGATTGTATTCATACTTAGTGAGAATTTTTCTATTGGAGTTATTCGATCACAGGTTATTTCACATATAGATGTTATTCAAAAAAATAAAATTGCAAAGTTTTGTATAATATTTTGTTATTGGTCAGAACATGAATTATCTAAATCAAAAATTTTTTTAAAACAATTTAAAAAAAAAATAAATTGTGAAATCTATTTCTTAAAAATATTTAGACCAGCTTATTTTTTTTTAAATTTTAAAAATCAAGAATTATTATTAAAAGAAGTTTTAAAAATAAATCATAAATTTGATTACATTCACGCTAGAACGGATTTTTGTGCAATTTTATGTAAAAGTTTAATTAAAAAATTAAATTTAAAATTAATTTGGGATTGTAGAGGTGACTCTTCTGCAGAAGTAGATTATGAAAAAATTTTTTTATTTAAAAAATTAAAAAAACTTTATCTTGATTATAGATTTAAAATTGCAGGAAAAATTTCAAAAAAGATAATATTTGTATCAAACTATCTGAAGCAAAAACATTTAAATTTTCATAAAAATGTCAATAATAGAGATACATTTATAATCCCAAGCACGGCAAGTAAAAATCATTTTTTCTTCTCAGAAAATTTAAGGAAAGAATATAGAACAAAATTAAAAATAAAAAAAGATACAGTTGTATTTATATATTCAGGCAGCATAAAGCTTTATCAGAATTTTTCAAAGACAGTTAATTTCTTTTTTGAACAGTATTATTTAAAAAAAAATATATATTTAATAGTTTTGACTCAAAATATAAAAGAAGCAAAAGATATAATTGGTAATCACAAAAATATTATTGTTAAGTCTGTCTTATATGAAGAGGTTAATAATTACTTAAATGCAGCTGATTTTGGAATTTTAATAAGAAATAATGATTCAACAAACTTTGCAGCAAGTCCCACTAAATTTGCTGAATATTGCATGTCAGGTTTAACAGTAATAACCACTTCTGGAGTAAAAGATTATTTTAAATATAGTAGACATAAAATAAAAAATGTAATTGACGCGAATATGTTTAATATATTATCTACCCCAAATTTGAATAGAAAAAAAATCTCAACCTTTTATATGAAAGAAATCTCTAGAGAATCTTACTTGAAGCAGTATAAGAAAATATATGATTGAACTAATCAATAAAAAACAATGTTTATTTTTAAGTTTTATTACTGGATTTATAGTCGCAATTTTTTTTCCACCAGCAATTTATCCTGATTCTCAAGGATATATAGAATATGATTCTTTAAGATCTTTCGGTTATCCTCTTTTGATTTTTATTTTGGGTAAAAATTTAAAATTGGTTATATTTTCACAGGCTTTTTTAACAATATTTTCATCTGTTTATTTTTCTAACCAACTTAAAAAACTTTTTGAATTTCAAAAATTAACCAATATTATTTTCTTATTTTTAATAAGTTTAATTGGCATTAAAATATCCATCAATATTTTGCCCGGCTCATTCTGCTTTTCCATATATTTATTATCACTCACCTATGCAATAAAATCATATCAAAATAATAAGATAAAGGATTATCTAATTGCCGGTTTATTGATATTCATTACAACCTTAATTAGACCTCAACTAATTTTTGCAATCTCTCACCTGATAATTGTTGGATTATATCTTTGGCATGAAAATAAGAAAAATCTGATTCTTATTATTTCAATCATAATTATAATTCTTATTGCGCCTAATAAATTGAATAAGCTTGCTAATTTAAAGTTTAACAACCTAGATGTTTCTATTTCAGATACTTGGAATCAATTATTAATATTTCCGTTATTTGTAAGTGACACCTCGCTCCTTAATCATATTAAAAATGAAAAAAGTAAAGATTTATTTTTATTATCTCTTAAATGTGCTGAACAAAAAAATCTTACAAAAAGTAAAAGTAATGAACTTCAACAAAATTGGATTTATGTTTTAGAAAGTAATAGTTTTCCTGTAAAAAACTGCACTAATATTGCTGTATCCAAAAAATTTCCAAATTATACTAGTCAAATGAAAGAGGATATTAGCAAGCAGTTTTATTTTGATTTAGTAAAAGCGCATATAAATAATAATGCATTAATTTTTTTTATGGATTTTATTAAAAAATACAGTTTTGCATTTATAAATATTTATTATTTTGCCATTTTTATAATATTCAGTTTAATATTAATAGTTTTGCAGATTTATAAAAGAAATAAAAAATTATTTATTTTTAATCTTTTCCTTTTAAACCATCTTTCAAATGTGTTTATTATTGGGTTAGGTGCACCCTTATTGCTAAGATATAGGTTTTATACTGAGACCGTTTTAATAATTTTGATTTTAAGTATCTTATTTGAGTTCTTTCTTAGTCAAAATGTTAAAAAATCTAATAAATCAGAATAGAAATAAGAATTATGGAAAAAGAGTTTTCATTAAAAAATAGAAAAGTCTGGGTAGCTGGACATAATGGAATGGTTGGAACAGCATTATGTCAAAGACTGAAAATTGAAAAATGTAATATATTAACAATATCAAGAGCTGATCTTGATTTATCTATTGATCTTAAAGTAAAAAATTGGATGAGATTAAATCAGCCAAATGTTATTTTTTTAGCAGCCGCAAAGGTGGGGGGTATATTACATAATTCAACGAAACCAGCCGATTTTATAACAGAAAATTTACAAATTCAAACAAATGTAATTAAATATGCTCATATGTATGATGTAGAGAAATTGATATTCCTGGGATCAGCCTGTGTGTATCCAATATCAGAAAAACCGATCAAAGAGGACTTTTTATTAAGCGGGAAATTAGAAAGAACTAATAAAGCTTATGCAATTGCTAAAATTGCTGGTATAGAAATGTGTAAATTTTATAGAGAGCAATATAAGTCAAACTTTATAAGTGTTCAACCAAATAATTTATATGGTTTTAAGGATAATTTTTCTAATGAAACTAGTCATGTTATTCCTGGCTTAATTAATAGGATACATAAAGCTAAAAAAAAAGGTCTTGAAAAAGTTATAATATGGGGGTCAGGCAATCCATTAAGAGAGTTTGTTTTTATAGAAGACTTGGCAGATGCTTTAGTTTTTATAACAAAAAAATATGACGATTATGAACCAATTAATATTGGTTCTGGGGAAGAAGTAAGTATTTATGAATTAGCTCACCTTATTGCAAAAATAATAAAATTTGAGGGAAAATTAGTTTTTGATAAAAATTTTCCTGATGGCGTGCCAAGAAAATTTCTTGATAACTCAAAGTTAAAAAAGTTAGGCTGGTATCCAAAAGTAAAACTAAAGGAGGGGATAAAAATGACTTATAACTGGTATTTAAAAAATATTGATGATGTCTACAACTAAAATCACACCAGTAATTTTATCAGGGGGCTTTGGAAAAAGATTATGGCCTATTTCAAGAAAGTCATCGCCCAAGCAGTTTTTGAAAATTCCATTTGGTTCAAAACTTTCTCTTTTTCAAAAAACAGTTTTAAGGACAAAAAATGAAATTTTTAACAAACCTATTATTATTTGTGCTGCAGAGCATAAATTCATAGTAAGAGAACAAATTAAGTCAATAAGCACAAAAGTCTCTGATATAATTGTTGAACCAGTAGGAAGAAATACAGCGCCTGCAATTTGTATTTGTGCTTTAAAAAATTCAGAAAGAAATAATAATTTGATGATGATTTTTCCGTCTGATCATTTAATATCAAACGAACAATCTTTCATTTCTCAAATTAGAAAATACTTAAAACATTTTAATCATAATAATACACTCTTTGGCTTAAAACCTCTAGAACCCAATACAGATTTCGGATACATAAAAACTAAAGTAAATAAGGTGAATGAAATAAAATTAGAAAAATTCATTGAAAAACCTAACTTATCAAACGCTAAATCGATGGTTCTAAAAAAAAACTATTTTTGGAACAGTGGTATTTTTTTATTAAGAACAGATTTTGTACTTAGTGAATTTAAAGCAAAAAATAAAAATCTTTATAAAAATTGTGATCTTGCTTTGAAAAATTCCAAAATTGATTTGGGATTTTTAGTATTAGATGAAAGCTATTTTAAAAGATGTAAAAATATATCATTTGATTATGAAATTCTTGAAGAAACAAAAAACTTTAATGTACTTCCATTGAAGATATCTTGGAATGACCTTGGTTCATGGAAATCTATATGGAATGTTCAAAGCAAAGATAATTTTGGAAATGTTAGAATTGGTAAAATTAAAATCTCAAATGCTGAAAATAGTTTAATTATCTCCGATCAGGACTGCAATATCATAAATGATATTTCAAATTTAATAATTGTATGTAAGGATAATTCATTATTAGTTTCATCAAAAGAAAAAAGTAATGAAGTAAAAAAAGAATTAGATAAAATCAAATCAAGAGAATATTTTTACGGTTTTACTGAACATAGACCTTGGGGTAGTTTTAAAATTATAGAAAAAAATCCTCAATTTATAGTAAAAAAATTAAACATATTACCAAAACAAAAAATATCTTTACAGAAACATTTATTTAGATCTGAACATTGGACGGTTGTAAATGGTGTTGCAACCATTACTTTAAATAAAAAATCTATAGTTCTAAAGAAAAACCAGTCTATTTATATTCCAAAAAAAGCAATTCACAGAATTGAAAACAAAACTACAAAAAAACTTGAAATAATTGAAACACAAATTGGAGAAAAATTATCTGAGGATGATATTATAAGATATGAAGATCCATATAATAGATAGATTAAATAGAGATTTCTATATTTTTTTGCTTTTTTTTATAATTGCATTTATTTGGCTAATTAAGTCTCCTTCTTTTTTTGGAATACTAGAACCTGATAGTTTGTCATATATTCATGGTGATGCAATAAGAACTTCTATTTATCCATATCTCATAGATTTTTTTTATGAAGAAAACTTTAAATATACTTTTCTAATCTATTTTCAAATTTTTTTTCTAACATGTAGTTTAATTTTTTTATTAATTGTCCTTAGAATGAAAGGTCAAAACTTACTATTTATATCAATAGTTTACTTTTTTTTGTTTGCAAATATTTACTATATATCTTTTTCAAAAACTGTGTTAACTGAAGCACTTTTCTTTGGTTTAATAAATTTTGCTTCATCACTAATAATACTAGAAAAAAAACTATCGAAAAGTTATCTCCTCTCAGGGATATTTGGTCTTATAATTGGAGGAATTTATGCTACTAAATCTGTAGGATTTATCTTATTTTTTTTTTTCTTTTTAATCTTTTTGTTTTCTTCAATAAAATACAAGAAAATTAAACAAATATTTGTATGCTTAATTTTTTCAACTTTTCTTCCTATTCTAGAACATCAGATTTATTATGAAACACACGACACTAGAAATAACGTTTTTAATAAATCAATAAACGGAAAAATATTTGTTTTAAGTGGATCTCCAAAATTCAAGCTTAAAAATTACAAAGAAAACTATTGGGAGTTTTTATCAATTTTTGAAAACGAATCAAAATTAATAAATACATATATTTCAAACTTAAAAAATCCATTTTTGGTTGCAAACCTTAAGGCTGACTATGAAGTTGTAGGTCAATACCAATACGAAAAAGAAATAAATGAATTTAAATTAAGCAGTGGCATAAATAATTTTGATAATTTTAAAAAACAGTTATGTTTTAGCATGGTTTTAAATAATCCAATAGAATTTATAAAAATTTCTATGTGGCACTATTTTGGATTATGGTCACCAGGTGGCAAACAATTGTTTGTTTCAAATTATGAAGATTTGCCATTTGCTTCAAAATTAAACAGATCTTCGGGTGAAACAATTTATTTAAAAAAAATATTACTTGTAGGTGTCATTTGTTTTTTTTCCGTTTTGTTTTGTTTTTTTACTTTCTTTTCAATTCGAAGTATTTTGATTATTTTCCGACGAGATTGGAAAAAATATGATATTTTCAATAGCTTATGTTTGATTTGTCAAATGTATTTGATAGCAGTAAGTGTAATTAATATAGCAACCCCTAGATATTTAATGCCATTCTATCCTGTTGTAATAATAATTTTCTGTCTTTATCTAAAAGAAATGTTTATTATACTACTAAAAAATTTAAATGTTAGATCAAACTAAAAATAACTTACTGGTTCTCTTTAAAAAAGTAAGGAGAAGGACAAAGGATTTAATTACTAATCTTTACCCTGAGGATACAGTAATACAAACAGAATCTTTTGTAAGTCCGACAAAATGGCATTTAGCTCATACCACCTGGTTTTTTGAAAATTTTATATTAAAAGAAAATTTAAAAAGATATAAAATGTTCAACAAAAATTATGATTATCTATTCAATTCTTATTACAACGCTGTTGGCGTTTATAACGAAAAAAATAATCGAGGTTTTGTTAGTAGACCATCTTTAGAAGAAATAATAAATTATCGTGACTATGTGGATAAGTACATTGAAGAATTTTTTTCAAATACCAATAATTTATTGAATCATAAGTTTGCTTTAGAATTAGGAATTAATCATGAGGAACAACATCAAGAATTGATTTTGATGGATATACTAAATGTTTTTTTCCATAACCCCATAAAACCTAATTTTACAAAAAGTATACCTAACATTAACGACGAAAAAAAAGAATCTGAGTGGATAAGTTTTAAAAAAACAATTTTAAAATATGGATTTAACGATGAAGGTTTTTGTTATGATAATGAAACACCTTCAGGAAAAATTGAACTATCAAGTTTTCAAATCCAAAAAAATTTAGTTACTAATAAAGATTGGAAAGAATTTATCAGTGATGATGGATATAATAGACATGAATTTTGGTTATCAGACGGTTGGAACTTTATTAATCAGAATAAAATTCGAAGACCTTTATATTGGATTAATGATCAGTATCATTTTACTTTAAACGGTTTAAGTAAAATTAGAGATAATCAACCAGTTTCACACATAAGTTTTTACGAAGCTGATGCATATGCAAAATACAAAAAAAAAAGGTTACCGTCTGAGTTTGAACTTGAATTGTGTCTTTCAAAAAGTAATAAACAAGGTAATTTTTTAGAAAATTTTATTTACGAGCCTACAAGTGTAAAAAGTCAAAAAAGTTTCTATGGAGATCTTTGGACATGGACGAATAGCAATTATATTCCATATAAAAATTATAAAACATTTGGAGAAAAATTTTTTGAGTACAACGGAAAATTCATGTGCAATCAATTTGTATTAAAAGGTGGTAGTTGCATCACGCCAATAGATCACGTAAGAGCCTCATATCGAAATTTTTATTATCCTGGAGATAGATGGCAATTCTCAGGTATAAGATTAGTAAATGACATATGAAAAATTTAAATTTGCTTAATATTTCTTGTAACGAAGACGATGATCGTTCTTTAATTCTCAATGGATTAGTTGATAAAGAGCAGAAAACAATTAATTCTAAATTTTTTTATGATGACTTAGGCTCTGAACTTTTTGAAAAGATTACCAAATTAAAAGAATACTATCCTACTAAAGCTGAACTTAATATACTTGAAAAAAAAATTTTTACTAAAAACTTATTACCCCAAAGTTCAGCTATCATTGAGTTTGGAAGCGGATCAAACCGAAAAATAAAAAAACTTATCAATGGTTCTAGAAATCCAAAGGAATACATTCCTATCGATATTAGTAAAGAGTTTTTATTTAAAAATGCTAAAAAGTTTGCGAAAATTTTTCCAAAAACAAAAGTAACTGCTATTTGTGCTGCATTTAATCAAATAAATGAAATTAAAAAAATTTTAGATGAAAAAAGTAATAAAGTTGGATTTTTTCCAGGATCAACCATTGGAAATTTTACACCATCAGAGGCGCAGAGTCTTTTAAAGAACTTTTCAAAAATTCTGGGTTCAGGAAGTTTTATGATAATTGGTGTAGATTTAATTAAATCAAAAAAAATTTTGGAGAGTGCCTACAACGACTCTAGAGGTATTACCGCACGTTTTAATTCTAATATTTTAAAATCTGTAAACTCTATTATTGGCTGCAATCTAGATAAAAAAAAATTTAAACATTATGCTTTCTTTAATGATAAGAAAAAAAGAATCGAAATGCATTTGATAAGTAAAGTAAAACATAGTGTAAACATATTAAATAAAAATATAAATTTTAGAAAAGGGGAATCAATTCATACTGAAAACTCATATAAATACACCTTAGAGGGATTCAGTAAACTTTCAAAAAAATCAGGTTTTAAAATATTGAAAATTTTAAAAGATCAAAATAATTTTTTTAGTATGTTTGTGTTAAAGGTTAGGTAAAATTTGGAACCAATACATTTTAATAATGCTGGTGCAAGTCTCATGAATACAAAAAGTATTCAGATTTTAAAAAAATATCTAGACAAGGAAAGAAAAATTGGAGGTTACGAGCTTCAAGAAAAAAGCAAACCTAAATTAGATAAATTTTATCAGGTTGTAGCTAGGTTAATTAATTCTAAGCCATCAGAGATCTCATTTATGCCGAATTCAACTTTATCTTGGAATTTTGTATATAATTCGATTCCAATAAAAAAAGATGACGATATTTTAATTTTCGAAAATGAATACTCAAGTAATTTGTTGACTATTATTAAAAGGAAGAATCAGTTTAGGAATTTAAATATTTTTAAATTAGATAATTTAAGAGAAATTAATTTTTCGAAATTAGAAAGAATGATTACTAAAAAAACCCGAGTGATAAATATAAATCATGTGTGCTCCCAGAATGGAGATGTTATGCCGGTTGAGATAATTGGGAAAATTTTAAAGAAGAAAAATCCAAATGCAATATTTATGATAGACGCTTGTCAATCTGCTGGTCAAGTTCCGATTGATGTAAAAAGGTTTAAGTGTGATATTTTAACTTCAACTGGTAGAAAATTTCTTAATGGTCCAAGAGGTACCGGTTTTTTATATGTAAATAAAAAAATTAGGTCTATTCTTGAACCTTTATTTGTTGACATGACATCAGCAAAGGTTACTTCAAAAAACAAGTATAAATTAAAAAAAAATAAACCCTTTTTAGAAAGTTTTGAGTTTTCCCCTGCATTAAAAATGGCTTTTACGACCGCTGTAGAAAATATTTTAAATAAAGGGATAGATAATATAATGGAAAAAAATATTGAATTAAGTAAATATTTAAGAAAAAACTTGAATCATAATGTTCATTTTTATGAA
>MDTG01315233.1_pt1 | contig 16305 bp, 14 predicted proteins | sample 811421 | NCBI WGS metagenome assembly MDTG01 (sample SAMN05326645, study PRJNA326480) | marine metagenome | isolation source: seawater | place: Pacific Ocean: South East | collected 2011 | reverse complement strand
CGCTTCTCTTGCAATCTGTTCTGAAACTCCATCTACCTCAAAAAGAATTCTACCTGGTTTAACTCTACATGCCCAATATTCTGGTGAGCCCTTTCCTTTTCCCATTCTAACCTCTGTTGGTTTTTTTGATACTGGTATATTAGGAAATACTCTTGTCCAAACTCTACCTTGTCTTTTCATATGTCTTGTTAATGCAACTCTTGCTGCCTCAATTTGTCGAGATATTACTCGTTCTGGCTGAATTGCTTTAAGCCCAAATGAACCATAATTCATTAAATTACATCTAGAAGCTGAACCATGTATTCTGCCTTTGTGAGCTTTTCTATATTTTGTTCTAGTTGGCTGTAACATAATTATTTTTTATTAGTTTCTTGACTAAACTCCTTGCTAAATATTTCTCCTTTGTAAATCCAAACTTTAATACCAAGTATACCATAGGTCGTTAATGCCTCTGCTTCAGCATAATCAATATCTGCTCTTAGTGTATGCGATGGAATGCTCCCCTCCCTTAACCATTCTGTTCTTGCTATTTCGTTTCCACCAAGTCTACCACTTATCGAAACTTTAATACCTTTTGCACCAAGCCTTAAAGCTGATTGCATGGCTCTTTTCATTGCACGTCTATATGAAACTCTTTTAACTAATTGTTGAGAAATATTTTCTGCTACAAGATAACTATTTGTCTCTGGTTTTTTTACTTCTTTAATATTTAAGACAACTTCGTTTGAAGTTAATTTTGATAATTTATTTTTAATTTTTTCTATATCACTCCCTTTTTTACCAATAACAAAACCAGGTCTTGAAGTATATATAGTTACAAAGCATTTTTTAGACGTTCTTTCAATCATTACCTTTGATACACCTGAATTAATTACATTTTTTTTTATAAATTCTCTTATTTTATAATCTTCAATTAAATAGTTGCCGAAATCTTTTTTCCTTGCATACCATACGGAGTCCCAGCCTCGATTAATTCCTAATCTTAAACCAACAGGATTAACTTTTTGTCCCATGTTTTTCCTCTTTTAAATTTTTTTCAGTTAAAATTATAGTTACATTTGAATATGGTTTCTTTATTGGCGCAGCTCTTCCTTTGGCTCTAGCTCTAAATCTTTTCATAATAATTTGCTTACCACAATAAGCTTCCTTTACGTATAATTTGTCTATATCATATTGATAATTATTTTCAGCATTTGCTATTGCAGAAGAAATTGTTTTTTTAATATCATTAGAAATTCTTTTTTCTGAAAAAGTTAAATCTCTTACCGCTGTATTAACATTTTTTCCAACTATTGATCTTAGGATAGGATTAAGTTTTTTAGTACTTGATCTAACATTTTTGTTAATTGATTTAACTAATTTTGCCTTAATTTCTTTATTGTTTTTATTTACCATTATTTTTTATCCGTAGTTTTGTTTTCATCTGGTTTTGCTTTTTTATCAGCGGGTGTATGACCAAAAAATTGTCTTGTAGGAGCAAATTCTCCAAACTTATGTCCGACCATATCTTCAGAAACAGTTAATGGTATGAATTTTTTGCCGTTATATATTAGAAAACTTATCCCAACAAAATCTGGTATAATTGTAGATTTTCTTGACCAAGTTTTAATTGGTTTTCTATTTGAATCATTTCTTATTTTTTCGACTTTTTTTATTAAACTTTCTTCAACAAATGGTCCTTTCCAAACAGATCTACTCATTTTAACCTCTTTTCTTCTTTCTTCTTCGTATTATGAATTTATCAGTTCTTTTGTTATCTCTAGTTTTTAAACCTTTAGCAGATTGACCGGTAGGCGAAACAGGATGTCTACCACCTGCAGATTTTCCTTCACCGCCTCCATGTGGATGGTCAACAGGATTTTTAACTACACCTCTTGTATGTGGTCGAATTCCCAACCATCTAGATCTACCAGCTTTACCTATTTTAATATTTTTTTGATCTGGATTTGATAACACACCTATAGTTGCCATTGATCTTGAGTCAATTTTTCGTACTTCGCCCGAGGCCATCTTGATAACAGTATAATTTCCATCGATACCAGATATGGTAACAGATGTACCTGCTGATCTAGCAATCTTTCCACCAGCACCTGGTTGCAACTCCACATTATGAACTTCGGTTCCTGCAGGTATATTTTTTAATGGTAAAGAATTTCCTATTTTTATCTCCACATCAGGACCATTCTCAATTGTATCACCAGGTTTAATTTTTTGTGGCGCTAAATAGTATTTTATTGAATTTTCATCAAATTTGACCAACATTATATGGCATGATCTGTTAGGATCGTATTCAATTCTTTCAACCAATCCTTTTAAATTTGTAGGTTTCCTATAAAAATCAATTATTCTGTATTTATGTTTGTGACCACCTCCGTGATTACGTGATGTTATGCGTCCTAAATTATTTCTTCCTTTAGAAGAGTAATTTCTTTTAGTTAATGACTTAAGCGGTTTTCCTTTCCAAAGATTTGTCTTGTCAATGAGGACTGTTCCTCTTGTTGATTTAGTATAAGATTTAAATGTTTTTAAACTCATCTTTAAATACCTGTTGTTAGATCAATACTTTGACCTTTTTTTAATTTAACAATAGCTTTTTTATATCCTTTAACTCTAACTTTTTTTCCTCGTGTGACTTTTAATCTATTTTTTTTATTAATAATGTTAATTTTAGTTACATTAACCTTGAATATTTTTTCAATAGTTTTTTTTACAATTTCTTTATTAGATGATGTAGGCACCTTAAAAACTATTTTATTTTGCTCTGATAAGTTTGTAGATTTTTCAGTAACTATTGGTGATAATATTTTGTCGTATAAATGAATTTTATTTATCATAATAGCCTCTTTTCTAAATCTTTAATTGAGCTTATTGTCAAAATTAATTTATCATATTTTATTAAATCATAAGAGCTGAAGTGATTAGCATCAGTTAACTTTATATTTGGAATATTTTTTGAAGATTTATAAATTAAATCTCTAGATTTTTTATCTGCAATTATCAAAGAGTTAGTTGCATTGAGTTTTTTTAGAACTTGGAACATTTCCTTAGTTTTTTTTATTTCTTTTTGAAAATCATTTAAAATTAAAAGATTATTTTGATTATTTTTTACAGAAATGAGTGATTTTACACTTATTTTCTTTTCGCTTTTATTTATCTTTCTCTCTTTATATGAGTTTCGACCTTTTGGTCCATGTGCAACACCACCCCCAACAAATATAGGAGCTTTTCTACTAGCATGTCTAGCTCCTCCAGTTCCTTTTTGCGCGTAAATTTTTGATGTTGATCCTATAATTTCGTTCTTTTGTTTTGTTTTTGCATTTCTGCCTTTAAAATTTGAATTTTGCTTGTATATAACATCGCTAATCAATTTCTTGTTAATTTTTGAAGCAAAAATATTATCATTTACTTCTATAAAGTCTTTTTTTCCATCTAAATTTTGCGATTCAAGTTTCATGTTTTATTTTTTCTTTTTATCTGGTATTTTTCTTTTCTTTTCAAATTCTAAGATTTTTTCTTTTGTAGTCAATCTGCTGATATTTTTTTTTGCAGATCTAATTAATACTTCGCTATTTTTTGAGCCTGGTATAGAGCCTTTTAAATAAAGTAGATTATTTTCTAAATCAGATTTTACTATTTCAATATTTTGAATAGTTCTATGTTTATTACCCATATGACCAGCCATCTTCTTTCCTTTGAATACTTTTCCAGGATCTTGCCTTTGTCCAGTTGATCCATGTGATCTATGAGAAACTGAAACACCATGGGTTGCTCTTAGACCTGAAAAATTGTGTCTTTTCATAACTCCAGCAAACCCTTTGCCTATTGTTTTTGCTTTTACATCTACAAACTTTGTGTCATTAAAAATTTCAAGACCTATTTCATTGCCTTCTTTATAATCATTTGGATTTTTTACTTTGAATTCTTTAAGTATTTTTTTTGGTTCTGTATTTTTTTTTGTGAAGAAACCTTTTAATTGTTTATTTAATTTAGAATTTTTTATTTTTCCAAATCCAACTTGAATTGCGTTGTAACCCCTTTTGTCTTTTTCAATTAATTGAACGATACGACCCTTTTCAGTTCTTATTACTGTGACTGGTATCGATTGACCTGTGGTCATGAACTCCCTGGTCATTCCCATTTTCTTACCAATTAAAGCTAATTCTTTCATATTTATATTTTTATCTCCACATCGACACCTGAAGCTAAATCTAATTTCATTAAAGCTTCAACAGTTTGTGGTGTTGGTTCTATTATATCTATTAATCTTTTATGTGTTCTTGTTTCAAATTGTTCTCTACTTTTTTTATCTATATGAGGTGATCTTAAAACTGTATATCTTTCTATTTTTGTAGGTAAAGGAATTGGTCCCTTAATATTTGCTCCTGTTCTTTTCACCGTATTAACAATTTCTTCAGTAGATTGATCCAGGACCTTATTATCGTAAGCTTTTAATTTTATTCTTATATTTTGTTTGTCCATAATATTAACCTGTTTTTTTAATTACTTCGTCCTGAACATTTTGTGGAACTTTATCATAATGATCAAAAAACATCGAATACTGTGCTCTACCTTGTGACATTGATCTTAAACTATTTATATATCCAAACATGTTTGCAAGAGGCACCATCGCAGTTATTACTGTAGCATTACCTCTTTGTTCTTGAGTATTTATTTGACCTCTTCTACTATTTAAATCACCTATTACATCGCCCATGTAATCCTCGGGTGTTACTACCTCAACCCTCATTATTGGTTCTAAAAGTTTTAAATTACCTCGTGTACATGCTTCTTTGAAGCACTGTCTAGAAGCAAGTTCAAAAGCAAGAACACTAGAGTCTACGTCGTGATGTAATCCATCAAGTATAGTCACTTTATAATCTATGATAGGAAATCCAGCCAATATTCCAGAATCTGAAATTGTTTCTACACCTTTTTCAACTCCAGGAATAAATTCTTTTGGTATAGCGCCGCCCTTAATTTTACTTTCCACTTCTCTACCTTTTCCTGGCTCTAATGGCTCTACTGATAATTTTACTCTTGCGAATTGACCTGCTCCACCACTTTGTTTTTTGTGTGTGTAATCGAATTCTGCAGCATTTAGTATTGTCTCTCTGTAAGCTACCTGGGGAGCGCCAATATTAGCTTCAACTTTAAATTCCCTCTTCATTCGATCAACAATTATATCTAAATGGAGTTCGCCCATGCCTTTAATAATAGTTTGTCCCGACTCTTCATCTGAAGAAACCCTGAATGATGGATCTTCCTTTGCTAATCTTCCTAGAGCTTCTCCCATTTTTTCTTGGTCACCTTTTGTTTTGGGTTCGACTGCTATTTCTATAACGGGATCAGGAAACTCCATTGGTTCTAACAAAACTTGATTATCTTTATCAGCTAAAGTATGACCTGTAATAGTATTTTTTAAACCAGCTAATGCAACAATATCGCCAGAATTTGCTTCTTTAATATCCTCTCTTGAGTTTGCATGCATCAATAGCATCCTGCCAACTCTCTCCTCTCTATCTTTAGATGTGTTGTATATGCCTGTGCCTGATTTAACGGTTCCTGAGTAGATTCTTATAAAAGTTAATGATCCTACGAATGGGTCGTTTGCAACTTTAAAAGCTAATGCAGAAAAAGGAGCATTGTCGTCAAATTTCATCTCTATTTCATCATCAGAATTTGGTTTAGTGCCCTTAATTGATCCAATATCTTCTGGACTAGGCAAAAAGTTTACTACAGCATCTAAAAGTGGTTGTACCCCTTTATTTTTAAATGCTGAACCAGTTAAAACTGGAACAAATTGAAAATCTAAACACCCTTTTCTTACACACTTAATTAAATCTATCTCACTTATATCATCACCACCTAAATAACTTTCCATTAATTTTTCGTCTTGTTCAACAGCACTTTCAACTAATTCTTGTCTATATTTATTACAAATATCTTTTAAATCTTCCGGAATTTCTTTTTCTTCCCAAGCTGCACCTAGATCTTCATTTTTCCAGACTATTGCCTTCATCTTAATTAAATCAACAATACCTTGAAGTGAGGCCTCTATGCCAATTGGTATTTGCATCACTAAAGGTTTTGCGCCTAGTCTGTCTTTTATCATTTCTACACATCTAAAAAAATCCGCACCAGTTCTATCTAATTTGTTTACAAAACAAATTCGTGGAACTTTATATTTATCTGCTTGTCTCCAAACAGTTTCTGATTGTGGCTCAACACCAGCCACTCCATCAAAAACAGCAACTGCACCATCTAATACTTTTAGTGATCTTTCTACCTCAATTGTAAAATCAACATGACCTGGGGTATCAATTATATTAATCCTATGATCTTTCCAAAAACAAGTTGTTGCAGCTGACGTTATAGTTATCCCTCGCTCCTGTTCCTGTTCCATCCAATCCATAGTTGCAGCGCCATCATGTACTTCTCCAATCTTATGACTTTTTCCGGTATAATATAGTATTCTTTCAGTAGTAGTAGTTTTTCCAGCATCGATGTGTGCCATTATTCCAATATTTCTATATTTATTTAATTGATGAGATCTAGTCATAATTACCACCTGAAATGAGCAAAAGCTTTATTAGACTCCGCCATTTTATGAGTGTCTTCTTTTTTTTTTATTGCAGAACCACGATTCTGGTAGGCATCATAAATCTCACTAAAAATTTTATCAGACATTTTTTTATCTTTTCTTTTCCTTGATGCATCAATCAACCATCTGAGCGCTAATGCTTGTGATCTCTTAGCTTTAACCTCAACAGGAACTTGATACGTTGCACCTCCAACACGTCTCGACCTAACTTCAACAGTTGGCTTAATATTATTGATTGCTTCATTAAAAACATTAATTGGCTCATCTTTTGATTTAGATTTAATTTTATCAATAGCCTCATAAACAATTTTTTCAGCCGTAGTTTTTTTTCCATCATACATTATAGAATTTATTAATTTTGGTATTATTGCTGATTTATATTTAGCATCTACTATTTGAAGTTTTTTTGGAGCTTTTCTTTTTCTGGACATAAATTATTTTCCTTTTTTAGCTCCGTATTTAGATCTTTGTTGTTTTCTAGCAGTAACTCCTTGAGTATCTAAGTTTCCTCGTAAAATATGGTATCTTACACCTGGTAAATCTTTTACTCTTCCACCACGTATTAACACTACTGAGTGTTCTTGTAAATTATGACCCTCACCAGGTATATAAGAAGTTACCTCATGACCATTCGATAATCTTACTCTTGCAACTTTTCTTAATGCTGAATTTGGTTTCTTTGGGGTAGTTGTATAAACTTTAACACACACTCCTCTTTTTTGAGGGGATTTTTCAAGTGCTGGTACTTTATCCCTCACTTTTGGTTTAATTCTTTTTTTCTTTATTAACTGGTTTATTGTTGGCATAAATATATTTTTTGATGGATTAAACTCTGACAGGTTTGTGGCAGCGTTTAGTACTTAGGTACTACTTTCAACCAAAAAATATCGACAAATTACTATACAAAATTGATTTGTCAAATTATTTAAATAGAAAAAATATCAAATTTCTATTGATTTACTTGATCTTTTGATACATCAACTGTTTCTTGTTGCGTTAAAAATTCTTTATCATCTTCTAAAGCCTTTTTATTCCAAGAATTTTTTATAGACCCTGTTCCAGCAGGAACAAGCCTCCCAACAATTACATTCTCTTTCAAGCCGCTTAATTTGTCCACTTTTCCTTTTATAGCTGCTTCTGTTAATACTCTTGTGGTTTCTTGAAAAGATGCGGCAGATATAAATGACTCTGTCTGTAAAGAAGCTTTCGTAATTCCCATCAGAACTCTTTCTCCAATTGCCTCATTTTTCCCTAAAGATTTAAGTTTTTCATTCATTTCAATGAATTTAATTCTATCAATAATTTCTCCTGGTAACAAATTAGAGTCTCCTGAAACTTTAATTTCAATTTTTTTAAGCATTTGTCTTAGAATAACTTCTATATGTTTATCATTAATAATTACACCTTGTAATCTATAAACTTCTTGGACTTGATTGACAAAATATTCAGTAAGTTCCTCAATACCCATTATTCTTAAAATATCATGTGGTAGTGGTTGACCATCAAGTAAGTATTCACCTTTATTGATTTTTTCTCCCTGATTAAAGTTTATATGTTTGCCCTTAGGAATTAAATATGTAGAAGTTTCTCCATTTTCACTTTCAATCGTTACTCTTTGTTTTCCCCTAACTTCTTTTCCAAAAAGTACTCTACCATCGTTTTCGGCAATTATTGCACTATCTTTAGCTTTTCTTGCCTCAAATAATTCAGCAACTCTTGGCAATCCTCCGGTTATATCTTTTGTTTTTGAAGTTTCTTTCGGTAATCTAGCAATTACATCACCAGCATAAATTTTTTGTCCGTCTTTAACAGATAGAATAGAGTCAGGAACTAGATAATATCTTGCTTCATTATCATCAGCTTTTTTTATAATTTTTCCTTTTTCATCTCTGAGAGTAATTCTTGGTTTCAAATCAGTATTTTTAGATTGTGTTTTCCAATCAATTACAGTTTTTGTAGAAATACCTGTAGTGTCATCAGTAGTTTCAGCTATTGAAACGCCATCTATTAAATCAACATAATTAGCTAATCCGCTTGTCTCAGCTATTACTGGTGTTGTGTAAGGATCCCATTCACAAATTTTTGAATTTATTTTAATTTTGTCGCCGTTTTGAAAAAATAGCTTTGAACCATAAGGAACTTTATAAACTGCTTTTTGAAGGCCATTTTCATCCTCTAAGGACAGTTGGGTGTTACGACCCATGACTATTAAATTTTTTTTTGAATCCTCTATTAAATTTGTATTAATAATTTTCAAAATTCCATCTGCTTTAGTGACTATTTGTGAGTCTTGCTTGATTGATGCGGTCCCACCAACATGGAAAGTTCTCATTGTAAGTTGCGTTCCCGGTTCACCAATTGATTGTGCAGAAATCATTCCTATAGCCTCGCCGACATGAACCATTTTGCCTCTTGATAAATCTCTGCCATAACATTTTGAACAAACGCCTTCTTTAGAGCTACAAGTAATTACAGAGTAGACATTAATTAATTTTACGCCTGCAGCGTCAATTTTTTCACATGCAGCTTCATCTATCATGGAGTCTTTTTTTATAATAATATCTCCATTTATAGGATTTTTGATATCTGATGCACAAACTCTACCTAGAGTTCGCTCAGACAAACTCACAATTACATTTCCACCTTCTATTATTTCAGATAATTTAATAAAACCTGGCTTATCACATTCTTTTTTTGTAATTGTCAAATCTTGAGCAACATCACATAAACGTCTAGTTAAATAGCCTGAGTTAGCTGTTTTTAGTGCTGTGTCTGCTAAACCTTTTCTTGCTCCGTGTGTTGAGTTAAAATATTCTAAAGCTGTTAAACCCTCTTTAAAATTTGAAGTTATCGGTGACTCTATTATTTCACCTGATGGTTTAGCTATTAACCCTCTCATGCCTGCTAATTGTTTCATTTGAGCAGCCGATCCTCTTGCACCACTATCTGCCATCATAAAAACTGAATTAATTTTCAAGCCATCTTTTGTAACTTCTGTAGCTGATATTCTTTTCATCATTTCAGCAGCAACTTTATCTGTACATTTTGACCAAGCATCAACAACTTTGTTATATCTTTCGCCCCTAGTTATTAATCCCTCAGAATATTGATTTTCATAGTCTTTTATTAATTTTTTTGTCTCTTCAATTAAAAGTTCCTTATTCTCTGGTATAACGAGATCATCTTTACCGAAAGAAATCCCTGCTTTAAATGCGTGTTTAAAACCTAAATCTTTAAGCTTATCACAAAAAATAACTGTATTTTTTTGGCCAGAAAACCTAAATACATGATCAATTACCTCTGAAACAATTTTTTTAGGTAGCAATCTATCAATTAATGAAAATTTATTATTGATATTTTTAGGCAATAAACTTGCAAGTAAGAATCTTCCAGCTGTACTAATATACTTTTCTAACTTAATATTTCCTTTATTGTCAATAGTTTCAAACCTAGAAACTACTCTTGAGTGAACTTTTATTTGTCCAGTTTCAAGTGCGTGTTCAATTTCTGATGTATTCGTAAAATAACCTTCAACTTTTTCATTTTGATGCGGTGGTTGTGATAAATAATAAATACCAAGTATCATGTCCTGGCTTGGAACAATTATTGGTTTACCATTTGATGGACTTAAAATGTTATTTGTTGACATCATTAAAACTCTCGCCTCAAGTTGAGCCTCTAAGCTTAAAGGTATGTGAACTGCCATTTGATCTCCATCAAAATCTGCATTAAAGGCTGCACAAGTTAAGGGATGCAATTCAATTGCATCACCTTCTATTAATTTTGGTTCAAATGCCTGTACTCCTAGTCTATGAAGTGTCGGTGCTCTATTTAATATTATTGGGTGTTCTCTAACTATTAATTCTAAAGCATCCCAAACTTCTGGTCTCTCTTTTTCAACAAATTTTTTAGCTTGTTTTATAGTTGAGGCCAACCCAAGTTTATTCAATCTCGCATATAAAAAAGGTTTAAACAACTCTAATGCCATTTTTTTCGGTAGACCACATTCATGTAATTTAAGGTCAGGACCAACAACTATTACAGATCTTCCGGAATAATCTACCCTTTTGCCTAATAAATTTTGTCTAAATCTACCTTGTTTTCCCTTAAGCATTTCTGCTAGGGATTTAAGTGGTCTTTTGCCGGTCCCCGTTATAACTCTCCCACGTCTACCATTATCAAAAAGAGCATCAACTGACTCTTGCAACATTCTTTTTTCATTTCTAACAATAATGTCCGGAGCCTTAAGATCCATTAGCCTTTTAAGTCTGTTGTTTCTATTTATTACTCTTCTATAAAGGTCGTTTAAATCTGACGTTGCAAATCTTCCGCCATCAAGAGGTACTAATGGTCTTAATTCAGGTGGAATTACTGGTATAGTAGTTAAAATCATCCACTCCGGCTTATTTCCTGTCTCAATGAATGACTCAATTAATTTGAGCCTTTTTATTGATCTCTCTTCAGCAACTTTTGATTTAGTCTCTTTAATGGTATTAACTAATTTGTTTTTTTCTTCTTCTAAATTTATAGATTTTAAAATTTCTAAAATTGCTTCTGCCCCGATACCAGCGGTAAAAGCTTCTTCGCCGTATTGATCTTGATATTTGATTAATTCTTCCTCCCCTAAAAGTTGATTTTTTTTTAGACCTGTTAAACCTGGCTCAATCACTATAAAATTTTCAAAGTATAAAACTCTCTCAACCTCTTTTAATTTCATGTCTATTGTTAAGGAAATTCTGCTAGGTAATGACTTCAAAAACCATATATGTGCAACTGGAGTTGCAAGATTTATATGACCCATTCTTTCTCTTCTAACGTTTGATTTCGTAACCTCAACTCCACATTTCTCACAGATAATACCTCTAAATTTCATTCGTTTGTATTTTCCGCATAAACATTCGTAATCTTTTATTGGGCCAAATATTCTTGCACAAAATAAACCATCTTTTTCAGGTCGGAAAGTCCTATAGTTTATTGTTTCTGGTTTTTTAATTTCGCCATAAGTCCATGATTTAATTTTTTCTGGGCTTGCAAGAGTAATTTTTATACTATTAAAGTTTTGTGTATCTGATATTTCTGAACTTTTAAATAAATCTGATATTTCTTTACTCATACTAATTCAATTCTACGTTTAATGCTAAAGATTTAATTTCTTTAACTAACACATTAAAAGATTCTGGTATACCGGACTCAAAATTTTCCTCACCTTTAACAATAGTTTCATAAACTTTTACTCGACCAGCAACATCATCAGATTTTACTGTTAAAATTTCCTGTAAAGTATATGAAGCGCCATAAGCTTCGAGAGCCCAAACTTCCATTTCACCAAATCTTTGTCCACCTAGTTGAGCCTTTCCACCAAGTGGTTGTTGAGTAACTAAACTGTATGGACCAGTTGATCTCGCATGTATTTTGTCTTCCACTAAATGATGGAGCTTTAACATATATATCGTTCCAACAGTTACAGTTCTGTCAAATTTTTCTCCAGTTCGTCCATCCCATAAAAATGTTTGTCCAGAACCTGGAAGATTAGACAGCTCAAGCATTTTTGTTACATCCTCCTCTTTTGCTCCATCAAAAACTGGAGTTGAAATGGGTACTCCATATTTTATATTCTCACATAAATCTGAAAATTCTATTGAGTTAAGATTATCAATTTTTTCATCAAAATTTTCTTTACCATAAATTGATTTAAGAACTTTTGTGATCCTATCTGTCTTTTCTGCTTTTTTATTGTTTTCATTTATAAGTTGTTTTATTTTGTCACCTAATTCAGTACATGCCCAACCTAGATGGGTCTCTAAAATTTGACCAACATTCATTCTACTAGGTACGCCTAAAGGATTTAATACTATATCTACTGCTTTACCATTTTCTTGATAAGGCATATCCTCTATTGGAACGATTTTACTCACTACACCTTTGTTACCGTGTCTACCTGACATTTTATCACCTGGCCTTAACCTTCTTTTTATAGCTACGAAAACTTTTACCATTTTCATAACACTTGGAAGCAAGTCGTCACCTTGTTTAATTTTTAAAACCTTATCCTCAAATCTTTCCTCAATATCTTTTTTAGCTAAATCATATTGTTCTTTAAGTTTATCTAAAGCTTCAATTTTTTTTGTATCAGATAAAGATACTTTAAAAATATCTGATATTATTAAGCTGAAAACATTTTCGTTATTTAATATAGTTCCTTCATCAATATCTTTGATCTTTTTTTCTATTTTAATACCATTTAATATCTGTACTGCTCGTTGCTTAATACTTCTTTCTAGAATCTCCTCTTCTACATTTTTATCTTGTTGCACACTTTCAATCTCAGATCTCTCAATAGTAATTGATCTTTCATCTTTTTCTATTCCATGTCTGTTAAAAACTCTAACATCAACTACAATTCCACCACTTCCACTTGGCATCTTTAAAGATGTATCTGTGACATCTATAGCTTTTTCACCAAAAATAGATCTTAGTAACTTTTCTTCTGCACCTGATGCAGAATCCCCTTTGGGAGTAACTTTGCCAACTAATATGTCTCCTGGCTTAACTTCTGCCCCTATGTATACAATGCCTGATTCATCCAAATTTTTAAGGGACTCTTCATTTACATTAGGTATATCTCTTGTTATATCTTCTTCACCTAATTTTGTATCTCTAGCCATTACCTCGTATTCTTCTATGTGTATTGAAGTGAATACATCATCTGTCACGCATCGCTCTGAAATTAATATTGAGTCTTCAAAATTATAACCTTGCCATGGCATAAACGCTACAGTAACATTTTTCCCAAGCGCTAACTCACCAATTTTAGTAGATGGTCCATCAGCAATAATATCTCCAGATTTAACTTTGTCTCCAACTCTTACCAATGGCTTTTGATTAATGCAGGTATTTTGATTTGATCTCTTAAATTTTTGTAAGTTATAAATATCTACTCCGGACTTAGAATAATCTTTGTCATCATCGGCTTTTATAACAATTCTTTTTCCATCAATTTTATCTACTACACCATCTCTTTTGGCAACAATAGTTACACCAGAATCTAGTGCGACGTCACTTTCTATACCTGTTCCTACCAAAGGTGCTTCGGGTTTTAATAATGGTACTGCTTGTCTCATCATATTTGAACCCATTAATGCTCTATTAGCGTCATCATTTTCTAAAAATGGAATTAAAGATGCTGCAACGGATACTAATTGTTTAGGTGAAACATCTATATAATCAATTTTATCTGGTTTTGATAATATAAAGTCTAAATTTTTTCTGCAAGAAACAAGTTCCTCCTTAAACTTGCCATTTTGATCTAATATTGAGTTTGCTTGAGCAATTGTAAATTTCGTTTCCTCCATTGCTGATAGATATTCGATTTCATCTTGAACTACTCCATTGTTAACTTTCTTATAAGGGCTTTCTATGAAACCATATTTATTTATTTTTGAATAAGTAGATAAACTATTTATTAGTCCTATATTTGGACCTTCAGGTGTTTCTATTGGACAAATTCTTCCATAATGTGTTGGATGAACGTCTCTTACTTCAAAACCTGCTCTTTCTCTTGTTAAACCTCCAGGTCCAAGAGCCGAAACTCTTCTTTTATGAGTAATTTCTGATAAAGGATTTGTCTGATCCATAAATTGAGATAACTGTGATGTAGCAAAAAAATCTTTTAGCGAAATAGTAAGTGGCTTGGCATTTATTAAATCTTGTGGCATTGCAGACTCTATATCTAAAGTCGTCATTTTTTCTTTTATAGCTCTTTCCATTCTATAAACACCTATTCGAGCTTGATTTTCAACTAGTTCACCCACTGATCTTACCCTTCTATTTCCTAAATGATCAATATCATCAACGTCGTCTTTTCCATCTCGTAAATCTAACATTTTTTTAATTATTGCCATGATGTCATCATTTCTGAGTATTGTTATTTTATCTGAACATTGAAGTTCTAACCTAGAATTCATTTTGACTCTACCTACATCAGACAGATCATATCTGTCTGAACTAAAAAACAAATTATTAAATATTTGTGATGCAATATCGATTGTGGGTGGTTCACCTGGTCTTAAAACTTTATAAATTTCTGTTATTGCATCGTTTTTATTTCCGTTTTTATCGTTTAAAACTGTTTGTAAAATATATGGACCTTTATTAATTGAATTTGTTTTTGAAAGACTTATAGTTTCAATTTTATTTAATGTAATTTTATCTATTATTGTCTCATTTATTTCCGTACCTATACTGAATTTATCATCTCCAACAACAATTTCTTTATGTAGAAACTTATTTTTTAAATAATCTTTTGTTACATATATCTCTTTAAGACCATCATTTTGTAATTTTTTAGCCATTAAAAAGCTTATTTTATCCCCAGACTTAATTATTATTTTATTATTCTTTGCATCTATTATATCTTCTGAAAAGTTTTTCACTTTATAATTTTCAGGATCAAATTTTGTTTTCCATTTTCCGTTAGATTTATTGAACGTACAAATTTCTTTTTCATAAAATTCATTTACAATATCTTCTTTTGAATATCCCAAAGCTTGTAGTAAAGTAGAGACTAATAATTTTTTTTTTCTGTCTATTCTAAAATATAATAAATCTTTTACATCAAATTCAAAATCAAGCCATGATCCTCTATTAGGTATTACTCTACAATTAAATAATAATTTTCCACTTGCATGTGATTTTCCATTATCATGATCAAAAAACACTCCAGGACTTCTATGCATCTGATTAACAACAACTCTTTGAACACCATTAGTAATAAAAGTACCACTATTTGTCATCATGGGTACTTCTCCCATATAAACTTCTTGTTCTTTAGCTGACAATATATCTTTTGTGTTTTCTTCTTGATTAATGTCAAACACAACTAGTCTTAATGTGCATTTCAAAGCTGCAGAATAAGTCAGTCCTCTTGCAATACATTCCTCTACATCAAATTTTGGTTTTTCTAATCTGTAAGATACATATTCAAGAGACGCTTTATCATTAAGATCATCTATAGGAAATATACTTTTAAAAACACGATCAAATCCTTTAACTAAATGAGATTCAACTTTTTGATTGTTATCTGTTAATTCTTTATAGGAATTTTTTTGAACTTCAATTAAATTTGGTATTGATAAACTTTCTTTTAATTTGCCAAAATTTTTTCTTATATTTTTTTTTTCAGTAAAAGATAATTGCATTTATTTTATGGATTGTTTTTTTTACAAACCATTTAAATTCTTTCTATTATTTAAGTTCTACTTTAGCGCCTGCTGCTTCTAATTTCTTTTTAATTTCTTCTGCTTCTTGCTTCTTCACACCACTTTTTAATTCTTTAGGCGCACCCTCAACTAAATCTTTTGCTTCTTTTAACCCTAAAGTCGTAACTGCTCTAACTTCTTTAATTACATTAATTTTTTTGTCTCCTGCTGCAGCTAAGACAATTGTAAATTCATCTTTTTCTTCAGTAGGTGCTGCTGCTGTTCCAGCTGCAGGTGCTGCTGATACTGCTGCTGCTGCTGTTACGCCCCATTTTTCCTCTAATTGTTTTGATAGCTCTGCAGCTTCAACAACTGTTAAGCTTGATAAGTCATCTATAATTTTATTTAAGTCTGCCATTGTTTTATCCTGGTTATTTTTTTGATTTTTCGAGCGCTAAAATAGCGATTTTTGAAGCAGGTGCAAGTAAAATACTTGCTATTTTTTGT
>MDTG01400777.1_pt1 | contig 16306 bp, 14 predicted proteins | sample 811421 | NCBI WGS metagenome assembly MDTG01 (sample SAMN05326645, study PRJNA326480) | marine metagenome | isolation source: seawater | place: Pacific Ocean: South East | collected 2011 | reverse complement strand
TTTAGCTTTGATGAAAATTATAAAGATTTTCCGTGTAAATGTAAATCAGAAAATTGTTGTGGTTATATAGTACGAGAAGGATCAAGGTGGAGGATAAAAAAAAGAAAAAAAAAATCTAATAAGTAATTTTTTCTAAATACAATCCATGAGAAGGCGCGGGTGTTGCACAATTAACCCTTTTTTTAGACTTGAAAACATTTTCAAACTTTTTTAGGTCCCATTTCTTTTCAGCTAAATATTTTAAAGAACCAACCATTGATCTAACTTGATTTCTGAGAAAAGATTTTGATTTGATTCTAATTGTAATTAAATTTTTATTTTTTTTAATTTCAATTTTTTTAATTGTTTTTATTGGATCTTTAGAATAACAATTAGAAGCTCTAAAAGTTGAAAAATCATGAGTGCCTAAAAACTTTTTAGCTCCTTTTTTCATTAATCCTATATCTAATTTTTTTATCACATGCCATTCTCTATTATGATTTATAATTGAAGGTGCTAAAGCATTTCTAATAAGATAAATATAACTTCTTTCCTTAGCTGAAAATCTAGAATGAAAATTTGATTTTTTTCTTTTTATTTTTAAAATAGATATATTTTTTTTATTTAAAAAAAAATTAAGAGACTTAACAAATTTTTCTAAATTTTTTATATCAGTAATACAATCAAAATGAGCCGATTGCTCTAAAGCATGAACACCAGCATCAGTTCTCCCTGATCCATGAAGTATAACTTTCTCTTTTAAAAGATTAGATAGAACATTTTGAATTGTTTTTTGAATTGAATTTCCTTTTTTTTGAATCTGCCAACCCACATAAGCTGTTCCCACATACTCAATTAAAATTTGATATTTATTCATCAATCAAAGAACTACCTTTTTTTATATTATTACCAAGCAAAAAATCCCTTGTTTTCTGGGAATTTTTACCTTCTTTCTGAATCTCAATTATACTTATTGAGTTAGAACCGCATGAGACTGTTAATTCATCATCCAATACCTCGCCTACTTTTCCATTTTTTTGAGAGGAAATCGCCTTTAAAACTTTATATCTTTTTTTTTTATAAACAAACCATGCTCCAGGTTTTGGATTTAATCCATTAATTTTTGCTAAAACTTTCTTTGAGTCTTCTTGCCAATTTATTTCGCCCTCACTTTTAATAATTTTTTTTGCATAAGTAGCTTTTGTATTATCTTGATCTATAAATTTTGCTTTATTATTAAATATATCTTCAATATTTTGCGTTATAATTTTTTTTCCAAGTTCAGAAAGTCTTCTAGATAAACTTGAAGTATTCTCATTTTCTAAGATATTAATTTCATATGTATTCATAATTGGACCCTCATCTAAATTTTCATTTATTTTCATTACACTAATCCCAGAAGTTTTATCCATATTCATAATTGATCTTTGTATAGGTGCTGCTCCTCTCCAATTGGGTAATAACGAAGCATGTAAATTTAAAAATCCATTTTTACTTAAACTTAAAATATTTTTTGGTATAATTTGGCCATAAGCTACAACTATTGCTAAATCTAATTTCAAACTTTTAATATAATCATAATCATTTTCAATATTACTTGGTGTCTTAACGGTAATTTTTAGATTTTCTGCCAAAGTCTGAACTGGTGATTTATTTATTTTTTGTCCTCTAAATGCTTTTTTTGGTGGTTGGGAAAAAACACATCTTATATTATATCCATGTTGGTATAAAGATTTTAGAATAGGTACTGCAAATTTTGGTGTGCCTAGAAAGGCTATGTTCTTGCTCATTTATTAAACAACAATTCTATTAGAATTTTTATGTTTAGATAATTTTTTTATTAATACTTCCTTTTTTAACTTTGAAAGAAAATCAATAATCAATTTTCCTTCTAGATGATCACATTCATGCTGCAAACATGTTGACAGCAAACCATCACATTCCATCTCTTTTTTTTTACCATCTAAGCCAATATATTCTACAACACAAAATTTTGGTCTTTCAATTTCAATAAAAGTATCTGGGATAGATAAGCATCCTTCTTCATAATTTGATATTTCGTCACTAAATCTTTTTATTTTTGGATTTATAAAAACCAATGGATTTTTTTCTTTATCTTTTTCTGAAACATCAATTACAATAAGATTTTTTAATATACCTATTTGCACAGCAGCTAAACCAATTCCTTTGTGTTGGTACATAGTTTCAAGCATATCTTTTGCTAATGTTTTAATGTTATTATCTACTGTTTCTATTTGAGTAGAAGTTTTCTTAAGTATCTCGTTTGGTACTGTTATAATATCTTTGATGGCCATGATTATGTTTTATATCTATTAAACTTTTAAAGGAAGCGTTTCTAATATTATTTTGTTCCTTAATTCAATATTTTTCATTTCGTTTAAAATTCCAACAATAAAGCTCACGGAGTCTAGGTCCAAATCTTTTAAACTATCCTCACCAATAGTTTCAGCTAATTTTAAAAGTATTAGACCAGTTTCCTTTTGCTTAATAAGATTTTTTATATCCTCTGGGACCTTAAAATTATATTCATATAAATCTTGATAGTTATTCTTTATTTTAACACCATCAGATTTCAGTGACTCTAGTAAAATTTTATCTTTAATTGAAAATTTATATTTCTTTTTTTGTTTAATTCTTTTTAATATTTCATTTGTATCTTTTTCTACTTTAAGAAGGCTTATTTTATTAAGAAAATAATTTATTAATTTTGATTGATGAATTATCTTATTGTTAATTTTTATTTTAGATACCTTAATGTTTGTATGCTCTTTATAATTATTATAAAATGAAGTGAAATTTGAAGGAACTTCTTTTTCTTTTATATTTTTTAATATTTTAACCAATTCATCATTGAAAATATTTTTTAGATTACTTTTTAAAAATGATTTTTTAATTTCAGCTGCAAAAATTAACTTTTGTTCTGTATCAATAGATAATATTAATCTTTGATAAAGCAGAGCTCTTCCTTCATATGCGGGTAAGATTTTATAACTTTCGATGGCAGATAATAATTGATTTATGTCAAACTGAAATTTTTTATAAATTTCAAATAGATCTTTCTCATTATAAATTTTCTCATTTGTGGCTTTTTCAAGGGTTTGAATTTGGTCTACATCTTGAAAATCAAACATGTCAGCCTTTTTTAGAAGATTTGAGGAAGATAAATATTCCCAAATTAGTTTAGATGATTTTATATTTGGCTCGTATAAAAAATTTTTATCTGTTTTATGTGACAAATGGAAAAAAAGTAAATTTTCATCCGAAACTTCATAATTTTTACTAAAATCCATTAAAGCAAAGAATTTTTTTGAAAAGAAATTATCAATTTGATTTAACTCAGAACTTAAATCAAACAATAATTGTGCTTCTTCTTTTTTATTATCGTTTATTAAACAATAAATTTTAAAATAGTTTAAATACTGGTTAGAAATATTATTTAAATAATTAAAAATTTCACAAGATTTGTTAATTTCTGATCTTGATAAATAATAATCTAGATAATATCTAACAAGTTTATGGTTATTATTTAAATCAGGATTTTTTATTAGAAACTCCTTAATTGTTTCTACATCATCTCTTTTAATTAAATGATCGATTTTAAATTCATTAAACTCATCACTTGATATATTTTTTTTTGGTAAATAAGAATTAGTCAACAGAGCTATATCAAGTATATCTAGAGAAAAATTAGACAATTGTTTTTTATCAATGTCATTTAGTATTTTTTTTATTATTTCTCCATCAGTATTTTCCCACATATTTATTGATAAACCATTTTCGGAAGGATCATAAAGTCCAACTAGTTTTACATTTGAAGATAGAAGATTATTGTCTACAAAAATTTCTTGTTTCTTATTTTTTAATTTTAATAAACTTTCACTATTTTGGATTTTTGTTGATTGATCAATTTTTTCTTCTTTATCAATTTTTTTCTGTATTTTCTCTATGTTCCATATATCCACTGGTTCGTTTGCTGATGTGTTAAAAGAAATAATGAAAATTAAAAATACTGAAAAAATTATTTTATTTAAGAGGTTTAAATTTTTCATTTGGTATGATTTTTTCAATTTTTTTGAATGGAGCTGGGAATTCTACTGTGCTGATTATAAATATTCCTACAATTAAAACAAATACAATTAAAGCTAATTTAATTATAAATTTTTTCATAACTTATTATTACCTTTGCTTGTATTTTTTTTATTTTTATATACTTTTAATTAATTTCAAAATAAGACAAATTTGTGATTTTTCAACAAAGAAACCAATGGAATCAAATAAAAACTTAGTTTTAATAGGTATGATGGCAGCAGGGAAAACTACTGTGGGGAGATCTGTTGCAAAAAAATTAAAACTAGATTTTATAGATATAGATCAACAAATAGAAGAGCTTGAAAAGAAAACGGTTTCAGAAATTTTTTTAGAAAAAGGAGAAGCGTATTTTAGAAAAATTGAAGAAATGATATCTATTAAAAACTTAAATAATAAAAAAAAAGTAATTTCACTAGGAGGTGGAAGTTTCTTGAATTCTAAAATTAAAAAAAAATGTGAAAAAAATTCAATAAGTTTTTGGTTAAACTGGGGTCCAGAAATATTAATTAGTAGAATAAGACGTAATAAAAAAAGACCGTTAACTTTTAAAATGTCTGATAATGATATAAAAAAACTTATTATCAAAAGATCTAAAATATACAAGGAAGCAAACTTTGAAATTAAATGTAACAGAATTAGTAAAAACGAAATAATAAACAAAATTATTAAAAATTATGAAAATAAATAATATTAAAATAAAAACTAATGCAAAAAGTTATGATGTTGTCATTGGATCAAATATAATTAATAAAACGGGTAAAATCCTTAACCAAAAAAAAATCAAATTTGAAAAATGTTTGGTTATTATGGATAAAAATATCCCTCCAAAATTTAAAAAATTGTTGCAGAGAAGTTTAAAAAATAAAAAAAATATATTTTTTCAATTTTATTCCACTGAAAAAAATAAAGACTATAAAAATGTTGATAAAATATTGAATTTAATGTTCAAAAATAAATTTAATAGGGATGATTGTTTGATATCCTTCGGGGGAGGTATAACTGGTGATGTAAGTGCATTTGCTGCCAGTATCTATAAAAGAGGTATAAAGTTTATAAACTTGCCTTCAACTTTATTATCACAAGTTGACTCTTCGATAGGTGGAAAAACAGGAATAAATAATAAATATGGGAAAAATCTGATTGGAAGTTTCTATCAACCAGATTTAGTAATTGCAGATACAAATTTACTTGAATCTCTACCAAAAAGAGAAATTATTTGTGGTTATGCAGAGATATTTAAAAGTAGTTTGTTAGATAGTAAAAAAAAATTTTTATTTTTAGATAAAAATATTGATGGTATTTTAGAATTAAAATCCAATTTGATAAATCAAGCTATATTAAATAGTTGTAAATTAAAAAAAAAAAATTGTCGAAAGAGATGAAAAAGAAGAAAATTTACGTAAAGTGTTAAACTTAGGTCACACCTTTGCACACGCATATGAGGCTACTTTAAATTACTCTAAAAAGTTAAATCATGGGGAGGCTGTCATATTAGGAATTAATAATTCAATTTATCTTAGCTTTTATAAAAACTTATTATCAAAGAGTGATTATAAATTAATTAAATCTCATATAGATAAAATTGTTCATAGAGGAAGAATAAGAAACTTTTTTAATTATAAAGATATAAATAAAATTATTTATTATATGAAATCAGATAAGAAAAATAAATCTAATAAAATTAATCTTGTGCTTTTAAAAAAATTTGGAAAAATTAATACTAACTTTGAATTAAGCGCTAATAATCTTAGAAGTTTTCTGAAGAATGTTATTTAAACAAAAAATATTTGTAGAGAATGAATTTTTTTTTTTATTTCATCTTCAAGTAATTTAAATATTATTTTATTACTTTGAATTTTATTCATAGATCTAAATTCTTTAGATACTATTGTTAATTTTATATGAAATTTATCTTTTTGATTTGAAGCATGGTTTTTATGTAAGAATGATTTATCTTCAACTTTAACACTCTCAATATTTTTATTTGCTAAAACTTTACTTTTTATTAAATTTGAAAGAATATTAAAATTCATAACTTATTTTATACTGAATGAAAAATATTTGCGACTGGAAAAATTGTAATGAAGAAGGATTCTATAAAGCTCCTAGAGAAAGAGATAATAGTAAGAATTATAGGTTATTATGTTTAGAGCATGTCAAAGAATTTAATAAAAATTGGAATTATTTTTCTGGTATGAACGACCAACAAATTTATGATTTTTTAAAATCTGATTTAACTTGGCATAAACCAACTCAAAGTTTTAGTTCCTCAGATAATTTTTTTAAAGTTTTATGGAATAATGCTTTAAAAGATGAATTAGGAAAAATAAAGTTTAACCAAGATTTGGAATATATGGATAAATTTAGATTTAACAGCAGCGACATTAAAGCATTCAGTATACTAGGAATTTCAGTAGGATTGAAATGGGAAAAAATTCAAGAGAAGTTTAAAAAGCTTGTCAAAAAATTCCACCCTGATATGAATGCTGGAAATAAAAAATTTGAAGATAAGCTTAAAGTAATTACTCTAGCTTATACTCAACTAAAAAACACATATAGAAATAAAATTGATAACAAATATTGAACAAGCACCGGATATTAAAGTCTCAATCAAACAAACTTTTGGTTTTGAAAGTGATATGGAGATTGATGCTTATTCTAAGAAATCAGAATACGTTCCTGAAATAGACAAAAATTATAAATTTGATAAAGATACAACTTTAGCAATTTTATCAGGTTTTGCATTTAATAAGAGAGTCTTAGTCCAAGGATATCATGGTACTGGTAAATCAACTCATATAGAACAAATTGCAGCAAGACTAAATTGGCCATGTATTAGAATAAATTTAGATAGTCATGTAAGTAGGATTGATCTTATAGGAAAAGATTCAATTATTATTAAAGATGGTAAACAAGTAACTGAATTTAAGGAAGGTATACTTCCTTGGTCAATTCAAAATCCTATTGCCCTAGTATTTGACGAGTATGATGCGGGAAGACCAGATGTTATGTTTGTAATTCAAAGAGTATTAGAAGCAGAGGGTAATTTTACACTTCTTGATAAAAATAAAGTTATAAAACAAAATAAATACTTTAGGCTGTTTGCTACTTCTAATACTGTTGGTTTAGGAGATACAACTGGTCTTTATCACGGAACACAACAGATTAACCAGGGACAAATGGATAGATGGAATATTGTAACAACTTTAAATTATTTAAGTTTAGATAAAGAAATGGAAATTATTTTAAGTAAGAACAAAAACTACAATAATCAAAAAGGTAAAGAGAAAGTTGCTAATATGATTAAAGTCGCTACTTTGACAAGAAAAGGTTTTATCGCTGGTGATATATCGACTGTTATGAGCCCAAGAACAGTGCTACACTGGGCAGAAAATGCAGAAATATTTAAAGATACTGGTTATGCATTTAGGGTTACTTTTTTAAATAAATGTGATGAAGTAGAAAAAAATACTATTGCCGAATATTATCAAAGATGTTTTGGTGAAGAGTTGCCAGAATCTATGATTAATATTCAAATTTAAATGAATAAAGAAGATATTGTTAAGCAAAAATTTAAAACAGCACTCATATCAACTGTAAAAGCTATTTCTGGTGATTTAGAAATTGATAATAAAAAAAGTAACTCAAAAATTTCAGAATTAAAAATTGGTCAATTAGAAAATATACATGACAAAAATCAATTTACAAAATTAAGAGCAGAAACTGATTCTGAGGCTTTAAAAATAAAATTTTCTGATGAAAATATACTTAGTAAAAATTTACCATCAAATGTTTCTTGTCAAACATTATATAAAATCTCAGAAAAAATAAGATACGAACTTTTGGGGTCTGAAATGTTAAAAGGTATTGCAAAAAATTTTAAGCTAAACTATCAAAACAAAATAATTACAGAAAAGTCAGATAATATAAGCAAAAAAGAGGAGGCTAATATCACTGATGCCTTTGAATATTATTTAATCAATAAGTTTTTCAATGTTGAGCTTAATGCAAATTGTAAAAAAATCTTGAGTTTTTGGAAAAAAGATTTTGATGATTCTGTTGAGGAACATATAGATTATCTTAAAACACAGTTAGAAAATCAAGAAGTATATAACTCAAAATTCTCAAAAATTTTAGAAAATATGAAAATATTTGAATCTGAAAAAAATGACGAAAAAAAAGAAACTCAACAAGATAATCAGGATTCGGATGGAGACGCAAAAAATGAAAATGATGAATCTGATAATAAAGATCAAGCCACTGATGAGGGATCTGAGCAAGATGGAGTTGACGGCTCTGATGATATGAATGAGTTCAGAATGGATGAACAGTTGGACGATGGATCTGACGATAAAGAAACAAGAAATACAGTTCAAAAAAAGATAATAGGAACAAGTGAAAAAGATTACAAAGTGTATACAAGTGAGTATGATGAGGTATCAAAAGCAGAAACACTGGAAACTGATGAAGAAATTTCAAAATTAAGAAGGAATCTTGACCAGCAATTAACAAGTTTTCAAGATCTGATTACAAAATTAGCTAACAAATTACAACGGCAATTACTTGCAAAACAAAACCGATCTTGGGAATTTGATTTAGAGGAAGGTTTACTTGATAGTTCTAAATTACCTAGAATTATAATTGATCCATATAATTCATTATCATTTAAAAAAGAAAAAGACTTTGAATTTAAAGATACTGTTGTAACTTTATTAATTGACAACTCTGGCTCAATGAGAGGAAGGCCTATAACCATAGCGGCGCTTTGTGCTGATATTCTCTCAAGAACACTAGAAAGATGCTCAGTAAAAGTTGAAATATTAGGTTTTACTACAAAAAATTGGAAAGGTGGAAAAAGTAGAGAAGATTGGAACAAAAATGGTAAATTGAAAAATCCAGGAAGACTAAATGATCTTAGACATATTATTTATAAATCAGCTGATACACACTGGAGGCAATCTAAAAAGAATTTAGGTTTAATGCTTAAAGAGGGTTTGTTAAAAGAAAATATTGATGGTGAAGCTATAACATGGGCTTTTAACAGATTAAAAAAAAGAAAAGAAGAGAGAAAAATACTTATGGTTATATCAGATGGTGCTCCTGTTGATGACTCAACTTTATCTGTAAATTCAGGTGATTTCTTGGAAAAACATTTAAAAAAAGTTGTAAAATTTATAGAAAATAAAAGTGACACTGAGATCCTAGCTATTGGAATTGGTCATGATGTTTCAAGATACTATGAAAAAGCAATTAAAATTACAGACGTTCAAGAATTAGGTGATGTTATGGTTGGTCAGCTCAGTGGATTATTTGATAAAAAAAAACTTCATTAAACGTCAATTAAATCTTTATTAAACCACTCTATTTTAACTTCTGCTCCTCCTCTTGTCTCAGAGTTTCTGAACAATAATTTAGCAGAATTTTTCTCAAGCAACGTTTTTCCAATAAACAAACCCAATCCTAACCCAGTTTTATTACTTTTTATAGATAAAGACTTTATATAAGGTTCTCCAATTTTATCTATTATATCTTTTGGAAATCCAGGTCCATCATCTTCAATTATTACCTGTGATGTTTCGCTATCAGTTCTCAAAGAAATATAAATATTTTTTTTTGAAAATTTATTAGCATTTCCAATAAAATTTCTTAATCCATAAATAATCTCAACTGATTTACGAATATGAAATGGGTTTGCATTTTGTTCAATATCAATATCAAAATTCTTATCTGATATTGTCTGAAACGAGTTTATTATTTCTTTTAAATATTCATATAACCCAAGATCTTTATCTAAAAAATCATCATCAACAGTAGGATTTAAGGTTAATTTTTTTAGTATCTGATTACATCTTTCGACTTGACTAACTAATAATTCAATATCTTTATTAACCTCTTTTTTATCTTTAAATTGCTCATACAAATCTTGGGAGATTATTTTTATAGTCGAAAGTGGAGTGCCTAAAGAATGTGCTGCTGCTGCTGCTTGGCCACCTAACGATACTAACTCATGCTCTTTTGATATTTCGTCTTTAATTTTATCTAATGCCTCTTTTCTTAAATTTGACTCTTTTCCAAAAGTTAATGCAAAATAATTTAAAAAAATTAGTGCAATAATTAAAGATAATGGAATAGCATAAAAATAATAATTACTTATACTGAATTCATTTAGGGGAGATGGAAGTTCCATTGAATAAAATGTAAGAAAAAGTATAGAAAAAAGTGTAATAAAAATTAGTAAAAGATTTGTCTTTATTTCTAAACTAGAAGCAGCAAAGACACTTGGAATAAGTAAGAAAATTGCAAATGGGTTTAAAACTCCCCCTGTTAAAAATAATAATGAACTTAATTGCATTATATCTAAGAATAAAAAGTTAAAAGCAGACCTATTAGATAGTTGTGAATCTTTATAAAAATAAGTAAGTCCTAAATTACTAATAACTCCAATAATTACAATTAGATTAGCAATCAAAAATTCAAAATCAAAATCTAAAATAAATTTTACAATATTTATAGTAATGAATTGGCCAAAAATACCGATCCATCTTAAATTAATATAAGTTGATTTTTTTAAAGAGTATATTTTAGAATTTTTTCCAAATTCCATTTATATATCTAAATTTGAAACATTTATTGCATTTTCAACAATAAAATCTTTTCTAGAAGATACATCGCTGCCCATCAATGTTTGGATAAGATCTTGATCTTTTTTAATATTTTTTGAATACTCTACTTGCAATAAATTTCTAGTTTCAGGATTTAATGTTGTATTCCATAATTCTTCTGGATTCATCTCTCCCAATCCTTTAAATCTCTGGATATTCAGTTTTGACTTTTCATCTGACATTTTTTTATTGAAATCTTTTGAGCCTTTTTTTAGGTTCTTTAATTCTTTACAATTTTTAATTATGTAATCCTCTAATGACTTTTCATCCTTTATATATATTCCTTTAGATCCTCTATTAATTTTAAACAATGGAGGTTGAGCAAGATACACATGTCCATGCTCAATTAGTTTATTAAAGGGCTTGTTATTGAAAAACGTCAAAAGTAGAGCTCGGATATGTGATCCATCAACATCTGCATCTGTCATAATAATAATTTTTCCATATCTTAAATCTTTAATATCGATTTCCTCATTTTTTGGGTCAAGTCCTAAAGCGTTTATCAAAGTGACAATTTCATTTGAAGAAATCATTTTGGAAAGGGTTTTTGTTCTTAATTCATTTGAAGAATTCCCATTTTTTTTAATTCCATTAAGCTCTGTAAATGTATTCAATATTTTGCCACGCAGAGGTAGAACCGCTTGATTTTCTCTATTTCTTCCTTGTTTTGCTGATCCACCCGCCGAATCTCCCTCTACTATAAAAAGTTCAGTACCCTCTTGCTTAGAATTTTGACAATCAGCTAATTTACCAGGTAATCCAGTTAATTCCAAAGCTCCTTTGCGCCTTACATTTTCCCTTGCTTTTCTTGCAACATCTCTGGCTACTGCAGCTTGAATTATTTTAGTAAGAATAATTTTAGAAACTGAAGGATTTTGGTCAAACCAAATAGATAATTTTTCATTAACTATACTTTCAACAATATTTCTTACTTCTGAAGACACAAGTTTATCTTTAGTTTGAGAAGAGAATTTTGGGTCAGGAATTTTAACAGACAAAATACAAGTTAATCCCTCTTTTATGTCATCACCTGATAAAGTAACCTTATTCTTTTTTAGCAAGTTTTGCTCAATAGCATATTTATTTATAACTCTAGTTAAAGCACTTCTAAATCCAAGAATGTGAGTCCCACCATCTTTTTGATAAATATTGTTAGTGTAAGGATAAACATCTTCGTTATATCCTGCGTTCCATTTTAATGCACATTGTATATCAATATTGTTTTTTAACCCTTCGATATATATTGGTTTTCTGAAAAGGTCATTATCATTTTTATTTTTTAGTTTTTCTCTTTTATCATCTAAAAATTCAACAAATTCTGAAATACCACCATCAAATTTAAATTCAATATTTTTTTGTTTTTTAAAAGTCAGATCATTAAGAATTATTTTTATACCCTTATTTAAAAATGCAAGCTCTTGTAGTCTTTTTTGTATAATCGAAAAACTAAACTTCGTAGAAGAAAATATCTCTTTTGATGGTAAAAATTTAATTTCTGTACCAGAATTTTTTGACTTAGATATAGATTTGAGAGGTGCAATTGAGTCACCATTTTTAAACTCTATAAAATATTTTTTTCCGTCCCTATTAATAGTTAATTCTAATTTTTCAGATAATGCATTAACAACCGATACTCCAACGCCATGTAAGCCACCTGAAACTTTATAAGAGTCATGATCAAACTTTCCACCTGCATGTAACTGAGTCATAATTACCTCTGCGGCGGATTTTTTTTCACCTTTATGAATATCAACTGGAATTCCCCGTCCATCATCTTTCACTGTTATTGAGCCATCAGGATTAATTTCAACTGTTATATTTTTACAATAACCAGCTAGCGCCTCATCTATCGAATTATCGACAACTTCATAGACCATATGATGTAAGCCTGTGCCGTCGTCTGTGTCACCAATATACATTCCAGGTCTTTTCCTAACAGCCTCTAAGCCCTTTAAAACTTTTATAGAGTCTGCCTGATATGTTGTGTTATTTTTTGTCATTTTATTTTTTCAAGGAAAGCTTTTTATAACATTTTTGTATTTTTAAATAAAATCTTATGAGCGGTAGACATTAAAAAACCATTGATAAACATTGGTTTTTTAACCATAATTAGTTTTTTTTTCTATTAATTAATTTTACTAAAATTTATGCTCATTTTAGTCAATATTTTGGCGGAGAGAATGGGATTCGAACCCATGATAGAGTTTCCCCTATACACGCTTTCCAAGCGTGCGCCTTCAACCACTCGGCCACCTCTCCTATAAGGTATTTTTCTTAGTATAATAACAAAGTGAAGTATCCTTAATATGAAATATCTCAAAATCTTTGGAAATATTGTGAATGTATTTTACAACATTTTTAGCGGACTCTTTTCCTGGAACATAATCATGCCAAAGAATTATTCCATTATTATTTAACATTTTAAAAGATTTTTCAGAGTCATTTTTTATTACAGAATATGTATGTCCCCCATCAATAAATATTAAGTCAAATTGATTATGATAAATTGACTCATCAAAATTTAGTGAATTTTGAAAAATTACTTTTATTTTTTTTTCAAATTTACTACCTGTGAAAAGAAAATTGTTATAAATACTTTCATTTAAAATATTTCTAAATGATATTTTGTTATCTAACTCATTTCTTTTAATTTCATTTAAATTTTCTGGACTTAGAGTTAAAGAAATTATTTCTGAGTTTTCAGGTGAATTTAAAGACATTAAATAAGTAGTTTTTCCACTACAAGTTCCAAACTCAAATATTTTTTTACTTATTGTACTTAAAGAAGAAATTATCCATGCTTCATAATTAGATGTCATCCCAACAATATTATTATTTGGTGGAATACAGAAATTTTTTACTATTACATCGTCTTTTGGACCAGACAAATTTTTATCGATGATTTTATTTGTAAAAATTTTATTTAAATATTCAATATCAACAGACTTAATTTTACTTTTATAAAAAAATTTTTTTATCTTTTTTTTATTTAAAAGGTATAAAAATAAAATATTAATTAATATTAAAATTGTTATTATAATTTTTATCATTTTTCTTTGGATATTTTTAGTACTCCAATAAAAGCTTCTTGGGGTATCTCAACTTTTCCAAATTGCTTTGCTCTAGCCTTACCTTTTTTTTGTTTTTCTAGTAACTTTCTCTTTCTATCTACCGCACCACCACCATGAATTTTTGTTAAAACATCTTTTTTAAATCCTTTTATTGTTTCCCTCGCTATTATCTTTCCTCCAATAGCTGCTTGAACAGGTATCATAAAATTATGTCTAGGTATTAAGTCTTTTAACTTTTCACAAACTTCTCTTCCAGTTGAATGTGCAAAATCTTTGTGTATCATCATCGCTAATGCATCAACTGGTTCAGCGTTGACAAGAATACTCATTTTAACTAATTCTCCCACTCTATGCTCTATTATCTCATAATCGAAACTTGCATATCCACTTGTCATTGATTTTAATCTATCGTTAAAATCGAAAACCACTTCATTAAGAGGTATTTCATAATTTAGAACAGCTCTATTTCCAGAGTAGCTTAAGTTTGTTTGAATACCTCTTTTATCTTGGCAAATTTTAATAATTGATCCAAGATATTCATCAGGAGTAATAATTGTTGCTTTAATCCAAGGTTCTTCTATAAATTTTATAAGTGTTGGATCGGGTAGACTAGAGGGGTTTTGTAAATCTTTAATATCTCCATTATTCATGTGAACTTTATAAACTACACCCGGTGTTGTAGTTAAAAGATTTATATCAAATTCTCTTTCTAATCTCTCTGTTACGATCTCAAGATGTAGTAACCCCAGAAATCCACATCTGAAGCCAAGTCCTAATGCAGAAGATGATTCTGGCTCGTAAGAAAAACTTGCATCGTTCAATTGTAATTTTGCTAATCCATCTTTTAATTTTTGATACTCTGAACTATCAACCGGAAAGAGGCCACAAAATACAACTGGCTTACTTGGTTTAAATCCAGGTAATGCTTTAACTAAAGGTTTTGTAGCATCACAAATTGTATCTCCAACTTTAGTTTCTGAAAGTACCTTAATCCCTGTGGTTATAAAACCTATCTCGCCAGAATTAAGTTCTTTAATATCTTTCGGTTTAGGTGTAAATACTCCTACTTTTTCAACAATATATTCTTGGTTAGTAGATATCATTTTTATTCTCATATTTTTAAAAATTTTTCCATCGATAACTCTAACTAGAATTACAACCCCTAGATATGTATCGTACCAGCTATCAACTAGTAAACATTTTAGATTTTGTTTTTCCTCACCTTTGGGTCCAGGTAGAGCTTGAATTATTTGCTCTAAAATATCTTCGATACCTTCTCCTGTTTTTCCTGAACATGGTATAGCGCTTGATGTATCTATGCCTATAACATCTTCGATTTGTTTATTTGTTCTATTGAGATCAGAAGCCGGTAAGTCAATTTTGTTTAGAACTGGTATTATTTCATGATTAATATCTAGGGCCTGATAAACGTTTGCTAATGTTTGTGCCTCAACACCTTGGGTACTATCTACAATTAAAATTGATCCTTCACAAGCATATAATGATCTACTGACCTCATAAGAAAAATCTACATGTCCCGGAGTATCAATTATATTTAAAATATAGTTTTTTCCATCTTTTGCTTTATAGTTAAGTTTTACAGTTTGAGCTTTGATAGTAATCCCTCGTTCTCTCTCAATATCCATTGAGTCAAGTACTTGGGCTTTCATTTCTCTGTCAGTCAGACCTCCACATTTATGAATTATACGATCTGCAATTGTTGATTTGCCATGATCAATGTGTGCGATAATTGCGAAATTTCTAATATTGTTAATTGTGGTGGTCATTTAAGATCTTATTTTTGCACCAGATTTAGACTCTATTGAAGAAATGATTAACTTATTAACATTTTCAAGATCGTTTTCATTTAGGGTCTTTTTGGATGATTGGATTGTAACATTTAAAGCAATTGATTTTTTACCAGGAGATATATTTTCTCCTTCATATACATCAAATACTTTAACTCCTTTTATTAATTCAGTATCAACAGATTTAATAATTTCTATTAAATCTTGAGCTTTGATATTTTTATCAACTACAAATGCAAAATCTCTCTCTGATTTTTGAAAATCAGAGTACTCAAAATTAGGCTTTTGCTCTCTAAGTTTTAAACTAGTATCTTTCAAATTATCTACAAGAATTTCAAAAATTACTAAGGCCTCTGTTTTTATATCCAGTTTTTTTGTAATATTTGGATGTATTTCTCCAAAAAAAGCTACTGGGCCAATATCATCTTTATCAAGATAAATAGAACCAGATTTTCCTGGATGATAATAATTTGGAGATCTGTCTCTTATAAAAAGACTATTTTTATTATAACCAGCTTCAATTAAAGTTTGAATAGCATCTTTTTTGGCATCAAAAACATCAACTAATCTATCTTTTTCATTCCAATTAAGTCTCGATATTTTTCCAGATTTAACCGCACCTATTACAGTTGATTGTTGACCTGGTTGCTTGCCCTCAAATATAGGTCCAATTTCA
>MDTG01122688.1_pt1 | contig 16306 bp, 17 predicted proteins | sample 811421 | NCBI WGS metagenome assembly MDTG01 (sample SAMN05326645, study PRJNA326480) | marine metagenome | isolation source: seawater | place: Pacific Ocean: South East | collected 2011 | reverse complement strand
TTTATTTTTTCAAACATAATTGGCTGGGGCGCTAGGATTCGAACCTAGGATGGCGGTACCAAAAACCGCTGCCTTACCGCTTGGCTACGCCCCAAAAATAATTTCATATAACACAAAATTTATATATTATATAGCTTTTGATAATTTACACCAATATTTAGGAAATTTTTTGCCGATATTTAGCTTGGCTTTTTTAGCAGAGGCAAGATCTTTGTAATAACCTACACAAACTGATCCTGATCCAGTCATTCTTGAAAATTTACAATTCTTTTGAGAGTTTAAAAATTCATTTAATTGTCTAATTTTTGGATACATTTTAAATGTTATACCTTCTAAATCATTTGTATCGTGTTTTAATTCATTAATACTAAATAGATTTTTAAAATTTTTAATGGATTTTTTTCCATACTTTTTTGAAAATTTTTTATTTCTTCTATAAGCTAGCTCAGTTGAGCATCCAATATTAGGTTTTACTAAAAGTAAGTAAAAATTTGTCTTATTTTTAAATCTTTTAACTAAGTTTTTACTGTTATCAAAAAAAGTGTTACTGAATTTTAATCCAATAATAACATCAGAACCAATGCATGAGGCTATCCTTGACATTTTCTTAGTATTAATCTGAAGCTTATATTTTTTTTTTAAATAAGAAATTAAACTTGCCGCATTCATTGAACCACCACCTAGTCCTGCTTGGGTAGGAATATTTTTCTTAATATTTATTTTAAAATATTTATCATTCAAAAAATTATTTTCTCTTAAAACTTCAAGCGTTTTACTTATTGTATTTTTTTTTTTATTTATATTTTTAATAAAAGGTCCAGAAAATTTTATAATATCTTTTTTTTTTGATATTTGATTTATACTTATTTCATCATATATTTTTGCAAAAACCACTAAAGAATTAATTGCATGTAATTTTTTTTCCTTTATTTTTTTAATTATACGTAAGGATAAATTGATTTTTGAATAAGAATATATTTTATTTTTTTTCATTATTTTAAGAAAGGTTCCGTATTCCAAAAATAATTTTCTTTTTAATTTTTTCTTTCATTGTTTTGTCTGTTGATTCTAAAGTTAATACATATTTCCAAAAGTAATTAGCCTGTATTTCTTTTTTTAGTTTCCATAATATGTCCCCATAATGATCATTAACTATTGGATCTCTAGGCATTAACAAAACTGCTTTTTGTAAATATTTTTCTGCACTTTCATAATCGTTATTTAAAAAATATGCCCAACCAACAGAATCCAATATGTATGGATCGTTTGGTTTTTGCTTTAATGCCTTAATGAGCATTGACATTGATTCATCCAATTTATAATTTCTTTCTAACCAACTATAAGCAAGATAGTTTAGTACATAGGGATCGTTTGGATCTAAGCTTAAAGATTCCAATAAGTCTTTATCTGATTCCTGCCATTGATTAATTCTTTCGTAGCTCCCACCTCGCCTATACAAAATTAATGGATATAAAGGATGATCCTTCTTCAAAAATTCTAAAACTTGAGAGTAAAATTTTATTGAATCTTCATATTTTTCAAAACTTTTATAAAAATTTGCCATATCATAATAATTTTTTAAAGAAGGTTTTTTAATATTTTCAAATTTTTTGTTTAAGAAATTAATAGCAGAGCTTTCGTCTTCTAATATAGATTTTAAGTATGCGATCTTTTTTACTGAATGCCAATAATAAATTTCATTTTTTTTATCAAATGTTTTATAAATTTCTTTTGATTTATTATATTTCTCCATGTTAGAAAAATTTTCAGCTAGTAAAGCTTTATTAAATATAAATTTAGGATTAAAATAAAAAGATAGGTTTAAGTAAAAATTTGATTTATTATAATTTTCTTCACTAGAATACAAATTTGCAATTATATAAAGCAATTCACTTAATAAATGTTTTTCATTTTTACAATCAAATATATTTGTAATATTTTGTCTGTTTCCGTTAACTAACCAATTCCTCGTTTGGTCTAAAAGTATATTGTTTTCAATTTTATCAACTTTATTTTCGATAAAATTTATAGCTTCTTCATATCGTTTTTTTGAAATCAAATAATTAATATAGAAAAAAATATATCTAGTATAATCAGTTTTTGATGAATTTATTAAATTTAAAAATAAAGAGTCGACATTAGAATTTTCTAAATAGCAACTTGTTAAAGTTTTGCTGATATTGCTTAAATTTTTGGGAATATTATTAAACGAGTTTTGATTATTTTTTTTTTCAAATATTTGCTGGTATGCTAACAACATGTTTCCTATTAGCTTTTCAAAGTTATAATATTTTTGATCTTTTATAATATTATTGAAGTTTTTTGAGGATAATTCAAGCCGACCATTGATTAAGTTAGAAGTTCCCAGAATGAGATTTGATTCATAAAAATTTTGAGAATCTTTATCCAAATTATTTAAAAAATAAATTGCCTGTTGAACCTTTTCATCTAAAACAAGAGCATACGCTAAATTTTGAGAATAGGGAGAATGAGAATTTTTTAAATTTTTAGTTTTTTTTAAATACTTTATACCCTCTTGAGTATCGTTATTTTTAATAAAAATGATCCCTGAAAAATAGTTCGATATATTTTTTTTTGTATATAATACTTCATTGCTTGAGGAGCTTGCGTTTGTATTTGAAAAAAAATTAAAAAGTAATAAAATGATAAATATATTACTAATTTTTTTTAATATCATAAATTAGATATATCCTATGATGAAAAAAAATATAAATCAAAAAATGATTTCACAAATTGAATTTTATAGAATGAACAACTTAAATATTGTTATAAAAAATTCACCTATAAGTAGATTTATTGAGAAATCAAATTCTTTTACTGAAAATCCAAAAGAAAAAGAAGAAAGGTTAAATCAACTTAAAGAAAAAATAAAAAAAGTTGATGAAGACGTTTTAAAAAGGAATGCAAAAAATATTGTTTTTTCTGATGGAAATATTAATTCTAAAATAATGTTAATTGGAGAAGGACCTGGACAAAAAGAGGACGAAATGGGCAAGCCCTTTGTGGGAGATGCGGGTATACTTCTAAATAAGATGTTAAAATCTATTAATATAGACAGAGATAAAGTTTATATTACAAATGTTGTAAATTATAGGCCTCCAAATAATAGAAAACCAGATCCAGTTGAAATAAATAAATATGCTAAATTTTTAAAAGAACATATTTCAATTTTAAACCCAAAAATTTTAATACTTATGGGTAGTACGGCTATGGAAGCTTTGTTTGGATCTAAAATTAAAATTTCAAAAGAAAGAGGTGTATGGAAAAAAATTGTCATTAATAATAAAACTTATCTAGTAATGATTACTTTTCATCCTGCTTATTTACTTAGACAGGCAGATCAAAAAAAATATTCATGGGCTGACCTAAAAGAAATAAGAAAAAAAATTGATCAATTAAAAATAATATTATAAATTTTATGAAAAGGATCATTGCTGGTGTAGATGAAGTTGGTAGAGGCAGTTTAATCGGACCTGTTTATGCTGCAGCAGTTATTTTTAAAAATGATTTAGATAAAAAAAAACTCAAAGATTCTAAAAAATTAACTAGAAAAAATCGTGAAATTTTAGAAAAGTATATTAAAAAAAATTCCTATTGGTCTATTGGTTCTGCATCATTAGAGGAAATAGAAAAACTGAATATTTTAAATGCAAGTTTACTTGCAATGAAAAGAGCAATAAAAAAATTAAAGAAAAAACCCAAAAAAATATTAATTGATGGAAATAAAGTTCCTAAAATTAAAAATTATAATTTAAGATATGTGATAAAAGGAGACCAAAAAATACCAGAAATATCTGCTGCATCAATAGTGGCTAAAGTTTCTAGAGATCGCTTGATATCAAAAATGTCAAAAAAATATGTTAAATATTTTTGGAATAAAAATGCTGGTTATGGAACCAAAGATCACTTATCAGCAATTAAAAAATTTGGAATAACCAAATATCACCGTAAAACATTTCATCCAATACACAACATATTGAGTCAGAAATAAATTAAATCACAATTGTAATCAAATTAATACAATCGTAGGTTGACTGGGACTCTGAGCTGGAGTCTAATTGATTTTTACAAAATGATTAACTCAAGTTTAAAAAATAAACTTATAAACGGTGATAGCCTTAAGGAATTAAAAAAAATTCCTGATGAAAGTTTTGATCTAATTTTTGCTGACCCTCCATATAATTTACAATTAAGAAATAAATTAATTAGACCAGATAGATCAAAAGTAAAAGCGGTAAATGATAAGTGGGATCAATTTGAAAGCTTTGAAACTTATGATAAATTTACTAATGAGTGGCTTTTGGAATGTAAAAGATTGTTAAAAAAAAATGGAAGTATTTGGGTGATTGGAAGCTATCATAATATTTTTAGAGTTGGATCTATAATACAAGATTTGGGATTTTGGATACTTAATGATGTAATTTGGAATAAAAATAATCCAATGCCAAATTTTAGAGGAACAAGATTTACTAACGCTCACGAAACATTAATTTGGGCTTCTAAAGATAAAAATTCAAAATATACTTTTAATTATCAGTCGCTCAAATGTTTTAATGATGATTTACAAATGAGATCTACTTGGAATCTACCGATATGTAATGGAAATGAAAGATTAAAACAAAGAGGACAAAAAGTACATTCTACTCAAAAACCAGAAGCTTTACTTCACAGGATTATATTGGCATCTACAAACAAAAATGATTTTATTTTAGATCCTTTCCTAGGATCTGGAACAACTGCAGTAGTAGCTAAAAAACTAGGTAGAAATTTTTATGGTATTGAAAAAGAAAAATTATATTTTGAAGCTGCCACTGAAAGAATAAAAAATTCTAAAATAATTGAAGATGAGTATTTAGATACAATTCAAAATAATAGATCTAGACCAAGAATTCCATTTGGATCACTAGTAGAACTTGGTGTAATTAAACCAGGTACAGAAATTTATGATCAAAAAAAGAAAGTAAATGCTAAAATAATGGTTGATGGAAGTATTAAATATCAAAAATCTGAAGGTTCTATCCATAAAGTGGCTGCAAAAATACTAGGAGCTGAAAGTTGCAATGGATGGACTTACTGGCACTATCAATCTGGTAATACTCTTAGGCCTATTGATGAACTAAGAGAAAGATTAAGACCTAAAAATTAATTATTATAAATTTTTCCCAAATAGTTTTCTAAAAATTTTTTATTTTTAGTCAAATATTTTAGAGCAATATTTCTTGCTAAAATTATTAGTGGATTTGATAAATGAAAAGCATAATGATTAATGATCGATCTTGATCTAACTGATTTTATTTTTTCATACCGTCTTTGATAATAAGAATAAGTATTATTTTCTATTTCTTCGTAAACTTCATTAGAAGCCTCTATGGATTGGGAGGCTCCTTGAGCAAATGAGGGTGGGAAAGCATAAAGGGCGTCTCCAACAAAAAAAATATTTCTTTTCTCAGGTTTTGCAAATTTTTCGCTAACAAAAATTGGGAATGATTTGATGTTTTCAATTTTATTTTCCAAATTAAATGATGTTTTTGAAGATATTTCATAAAGTAAAGATCTTAAAAATTCATCATTTTTAAAATAATTTTTGTCAACTATTTGTTCTTTTTTTAGATTTTTTTTAACTATTGATATGAAATTAAATTCTTTATTTTGATTAACTGGATATATTACAAAATGAAAGTCAGGACCCAAGTATATTGAAATATCTCTATTTTCAATATTTTTAATACTTCCTCTTAATGCAACACAGTTAAAATATTTTGGGCTATTCTCTTTTTCGTAAATTATAGATTTACTTTTTGAAAAAACACCGTCAGAAACCAATAAATAGTCAAATTTTTCATCTTTACTGTTTGAAAACGATAAACTTATTTTATCTCCATAATTTATACTAGCTAGCTCACAACTTTGAAAAATATTATTTTTAGGAATATTTTTTAATAAAAAGTTAAACAAAGTAGATCTTTTTAAAGTTGTATAGCGATTATTTTCATTGTTAAATTTTGAAATATCTATATCGCAAATTTTTGTACAATTTTTCGCTTTATAAAAATTTATTTTATTAGGAAAATAAACTTCATGTGCTTCGATATTTTTAAAACCAATTTGATTTAATAATTTAATACTATTAATCGAAAGTTGAATGCCATAGCCATCATTTAATTCAAAATGAGATTTTTTTTCAAAAATTTTATAATCATAATTTTTATTTTTTTGAAGAAGATTTGCAAAATACAAACCTGATATACCCCCACCAATAATTGCAACTTTTTTCATTAATAACTAGCTATAGATTTGAAAATTTTTTTTGTAAATGATGGTAAAATATAATTTTTAATATTATTTTCATCTAATAAAAAACTATTTTTTAAAAATTTTTTTTTATTCTTTTTATTTATTGAAATTTTCATATCCATATTTGACATTTTAATATTAATTCGTTTATTTAAAGAAGATTTAAATTTTTTTTGGTTTATCTCTCTCATTGGAAAAATTAATAAATTTTTTAAAAAACCAAATCTATTATTTTTTATCAATAAATATTTATTTTTATTTTTATATATATCTGCCTCAAAATATTTGACTTTATTAAATTTATTTTTTGATTTTATATCAAAATCTTTTTTTCTATATGCTATACATTTTTTATTGATTGGACACTGTCTGCATAAAGGATTTGTGGGTTTGCAAATTAATGCGCCAATTTCCATAATCGCTTGAGCATAGTCACTTGACCTATTTGATTTTCCGAAAAAAGACTTCTTTTTATGTAACATGTCCTTACTAATTTCTTTTTCATTTTTTAAATAAAAAATTCTTTTTAAAATTCTCTCAACATTTCCATCTAGAGGTATGTATTTATGGTTAAAAGCTATTGCCATTATTGCCGTAGAAGTGTAATCGCCAATTCCGGGCAAAGATTTTAATTGATCAACGTTATCGGGTAAATTTCCATTAAATTCTTTAATTATTTTTTTAGCTGTTTTTTTTAAATTTCTAGCCCGTGAATAATATCCTAGCCCTTCCCAACATTTCATCAATTTTGATTGTTTGACTTCTGCTAATGCTTTTAAATTGGGAATTTTTGTTAAAAAATTATTAAAGTAAGGAATTACTGTTGAAACTTGCGTTTGTTGCAACATAAATTCGCTGACGAGAGTAAAATATTCTTTTTTTTTCTGTGAACATTTTATTCTCCAAGGGAGTTGCCTTTTATTATTATCGTACCAATAAAGTATTTTCTTTGATAGTATTGTGCAATCATTATGCATTTTAAAAAGAGTATAAATCAAGGTTCCTTTTATATTCAAGGCTTAAGGTCTTTTAAAGACACTTTGCCCAAGAATATTAAAAAAATTCTTAATAAAAAAGGTTATATTTACTCTGATATCTTAAATAAATGGAATTATATTGTAGGAAAAGATATATCTTCAGTATCTTTTCCAAAATCCTATAAACCTTATAATAAAAATTCAATGGGAATGTTGGTAATAAAAGTTGAAAGAGGAAAAGAAGTAGATATCGAGTATAGTAAAAATGAAATTATTCAAAAAATAAATGCCTACTTTGGAAATAAAGTAATTAATAAAATAAAATTAGAAAGCTTCCAGACAGAAATAAAAAGATCTAAAAATTCTGGATTGTCAGTTTCTGACTTTTCAAAAAAAAAATTTATAAGATCAATTGAAAAAATTAAAAATGAAAAAATTCAAAAATCTTTGCTGGATTTGACTAATAATTTTGTTAAATGAAAAAAATATTATTTTTTATAATTTTAATTTTTTTTAATTTCAATGGCGCAAATGCGAATGAAAATAATTCGATCTATGAAATATTTGAAGGTGATAATAGTGCAAAAATAAAAATTTTTGTTTATGAATCTTTAACCTGTCCTCATTGTGCTGATTTTCATGAAAAGATTTATCCCTCTTTAAAAAAAGATTTTATTGATACTGGTTTGGTACAAATTTTTTTTAAAAGTTTTCCCCTTGATCTGGCTGGACTTAATGCTGCAAAAATAAGTCATTGCATAAATTATGATAAAAGGAGTTCATTTTTACACTATTTATTTAAAAATCAAAAACAATGGCTAAGAGGAAGTACCATAGAAGAAATTAATATTAATCTTAAAAATACACTTGAGGAATTTGGTTTAAATTACGTAGACCAAGAAAAATGCTTAGAAAATAAAAAAATAGAGGATTTTATTTTAAATGAACGAATCAAAGCAGCTAATAAGTATGAAATAAATTCTACGCCTACGTTAATAATAAACGAAAAAAGGTTTGATAAATCATTAAATTATAAAAATATAAAAAAAGCTATTGAAAAACTGATATAGTTTTATTCATGGATTTCAAAAAAATTCAATTAACTGGATTTAAATCTTTTGTAGAAAAAACAGATTTTTTGATTGAAAAAGACCTTACAGGTATTGTGGGACCGAATGGTTGTGGCAAATCAAATATTGTTGAATCATTAAAGTGGTGTATGGGTGAAACTTCTGCAAAAAGTATGAGGGGCTCTGGTATGGAGGATGTTATTTTTTCTGGCACGGCTAATCGACCGTCAAAAAATATAGCTGAAGTAAACATAACTTTAGATAACTTGAATAAAGAGGGACCTTCACAATTTAAAGATTATGAAAAAATTGAAGTTAAAAGACGAATAGAGAAGGATAAAGGATCAAAATTTTATATTAATGATAAAGAAGTTCGTGCAAGCGATGTAAGAATGTTGTTTGCAGACCTTTCAACTGGCGCACATTCTCCATCTATGATTAGTCAAGGTAGGATTGGTAATTTAGTTACTGCAAAACCCTCTGATAGAAGAGCTATCCTTGAAGAAGCTGCGGGCATTGCTGGTATTCATGCAAGAAGACATGAATCTGAATTAAGACTAAACGCTGCTGAAAATAACTTAAAAAGAGCGGATGAGTTAAAACGCCAACAGGAAAAACAATTAGATAATTTAAAAAAACAAGCAGCAGAAGCAACTAAATATAAAATAATATCAGAGGAAATTAAAAAAATTGAGGCTGGACTTTATTTTTTAAGGCTAAAAGATATTGAAAAAGAGATTAAATTAGAAAATGAAATTAATAATGAGTCAGAAGACGAAATAAGTAGTTTAAACGTCGAAATAAACCACCATTCAGGACTTTTAGATGAGGAAAATTCTAAACTTAAACCTCTAAGAGAAGAAAATATAGAGGTACTTTCAAGACTTCAAAGGATAAATTTAGAGCTAAAGAATTTAGAAGAAGAAAGTGTAAGAGCAGAAAAAAGTATTTTAGATCAATCAGCATCATTAAAAACAATTGATGAAGATATGGATAGAGAAAAAAGTATTGTAATTGATGCTACTTCAAATGAAAAAAGGTTAAAAGAAGAAAAAAAAGATTTAATAGAAATAGATTCAAAATATTATGAAACTGAAAATAAATCTACAGAAGATCTAGATTTATCAAAAAATAATCTAAAAAATGAGATAGATAAAATAAAAGATCTTATAAATACAAACAAAAATAATGAAGCAATCACAGCTTTGGAAAATTGTAAGTCTTTAATAGAAAATTATGCTGAAAGTTATAGTAAAAATCAAAATATTAAAAAAGAATCTATTAAAAGAAAAGAGAGAATTAATAATATTGATAATGAAGTAGATAGATGGAAAAGTCTAAATAAAAATTCTGAAAAGATGTTAAATGAGCTAGGAATAAGAAAAGATAAAATTTTAAAAAATTTAAAAATATTAGAAAAACAACCACAAAATTTAGCTATTTCGAAAGGTCAGATAATTGAAAATATAAAATCAACTGAAAAAGAAAAAAATGAGATAGAAAAACATTTAATAAGTGCAGAAGAAGTATTTAACCAACATAATAATAATTTAAAAATTACTCAAGAAAAAATGATGGTTGTAAGGGAAAAAAGAGCAAGTTCAATTGCAACTTTAGATGGTTTAAAAAAAAGAAAAGCAGATTTGTTAGATAGAGTCCATGAAGAGTTAAATTTAAATGAGTCAAATTTATTTAATTCTTCTGACTTAGTAGAAAAAGTAGAGTTGCCAGATGCATTACAACAAGAAGAAAAACTTGATGCAAGAAAAAGAGTTAGAGAAAAATTGGGATCTGTAAATCTAAGAGCGGATGAAGAAACAAATCAATACGAAAAAGAAATTAAGAAAATGGAAAAAGATAGAGAGGATCTAGTTTCGGCAATTATAAAATTAAAATCTAGCATCAATGAATTAAATCAAAAAGGACGTGAAAGATTAATAAGCGCATTCGAAAAAGTTGATAGGAAGTTTAGCGAAGTATATAAAAAATTATTTAATGGTGGTAATGCTAAATTAGAATTAGTTGATTCAGATGACCCCTTAGAAGCTGGTTTAGAAATGTTAGTAAGTCCGCCAGGAAAAAGACTTCAATCAATAACCTTATTATCAGGAGGAGAACAGGCTCTTACAGCTTTGTCTTTAATTTTTGCTGTATTTTTAACAAGTCCTGCTCCAATCTGTGTTTTGGATGAAGTAGACGCACCACTAGACGATGCTAATGTAACTAGGTTTTGTAGCTTGTTGGAAGAGCTAATTAAAATAACAAGAACAAAGTTTATTATTGTTACTCATCATGCTTTAACTATGTCTAAAATGAATAGACTATATGGTGTGACAATGCCTGAAAAAGGAATTAGTCAATTAGTTGCTGTTGATTTACAAAAAGCAGAAGAGTTTGCGGCCTAGATTATATAAATTATAATGTCGAAATATGATTTAAAAACTCGCCTAAAAATTGCAAAAAAAAAATTTAATCAAAAAACATTAAATAACAATAAAAATAGCTCTTCTTCATCATTTGGAAAAGCGCTTGGTTTAAGCACTGAATTAGTTGCTGCTGTATTGGTTGGGACAATTATAGGGTTTATTTTAGATAGTTGGTTTGATAGTAAGCCATGGTTAACATTAGTATTTTTTTTTATAGGAGTAGTGGCTGGAATAATGAATGTTTTTAAGGCTGCTAAAAAAATGCAAAAAGATAAATAAAAATTAGGGGTATGAATTAAATGGCAACAAATCCAATGCATCAATTTAACGTTTACAGGATTGGTCCTGAAATCAAAATAGGTAATTTTGATATTTCGTTTACAAATGCAAGTTTGTTCATGGCAATAAGCTCTGTAGCAATATTGGTATTATTTTATATTGGATCAAAGAAAAAGTTAATCGTACCCAATAAAATACAGCTCTTAGCAGAACTAAGTTTTGCATTTGTATCAAAGATGATTAGCGACACAGCGGGAGCAAAAGCAAAGCCATATTTCGCATTTATTTTTTCAATTTTTATGTTTGTTTTGTTTTGTAATATGTTTGGAATGATACCTTATTCTTTTACAGTAACTAGTCATATTATAGTAACCTTTGTACTTGCCGCATTCATCTTTATTGGAGTAACAATCATTGGTTTTATAAAACACGGTTTGGGATATTTAAAACTTTTTGTACCAAGTGGAGTTCCTGTTATTTTATTACCTTTAATTGTAGTTATTGAAATAATTTCTTATTTAAGTAGACCAATTAGTCTTTCTGTTCGTCTTTTTGCCAACATGATGGCTGGTCATACTATGTTAAAAGTTTTTGGAGGCTTTGTTATAAGCCTTGGACTAATCGGTGGTTGGTTACCACTTGGTTTTTCAGTTGCATTAACTGGCTTAGAGATACTTGTGGCTTTTCTTCAAGCGTATGTATTTGCAATATTAACCTGCATCTATTTAAATGATGCATTAAACTTACACCATTAACTTAATAAAAGGAGGATATATGGAGTTAGAAGCAGCAAAAATGATCGGGGCAGGCCTGGCAGCAATAGCTTTGGCTGGAGCTGGAGTAGGAATAGGAATAATTTTTGGAAATTACCTATCTGGTGCAATGAGAAATCCATCTGCAGCTCAAAAGCAATTTCCAAATTTGCTTTTAGGATTTGCTTTAGCAGAAGCTACTGGTTTATTTGGATTAGTAGTTGCTTTAATTATTTTATTTGCATTTTAAATAAATAATTAATGAAAAAAAAATTAATAAAATATTTATTATTTTTAATTTTATTAAATAATAAAGGTATTGCAGCTGAGGAGGGAATGCCTCAGCTAAATCCTGAGTATTGGATTTCGCAAATTTTTTGGCTTACTATTATATTTTTTATTTTATATATTGTATTATCAAAATTAATTTTACCAAAAATTAGTGAAATATTAGAATCAAGAAAATCTAAAATACTTACAAATCTAGAACAGGCTGAAAAATTTAAAAAAGAGTCTGAAGTGAATTTAAAAAAATACGAAACAATAATTAAAGATGCAAAAAATCAGTCAAATTTAATTATTTCAAACGCAAGAAAACAATTAAATGAGGATATAAAAAATAAAAAAAATCAATTAGAAAAAGATATTGAAAAAGAAACTGAAAAAGTGGAAAGTGAAATTAAAATTTTTAAAAAAAACTCTCTTTCAAATGTAAATAAAATAGCAATTGAGATATCTTCTGGATTGATTAAAGATATTGTTGATGTAGAAGTAAATAAAAGCAATGTATCTGCAATAGTCGAAGATATTTCAAAAAAAACAAATAAAAATTATATATGATTATTGATTCAACATTTTGGGTAGCAGTTTCTTTTATTATATTTGTTGGAGCTCTAGTTTATATAAAAGTGCCACAAAAAATTAATTCTTTATTAACTAATTTAATATCAGATATTAAAAAAGAAATAGATGAAGCGGAAAAATTAAAAGATGAGGCAAAAAATATATTGAATGAAACACAAGCAAAATTAGAAAATTCTAAAAAAGAAAGTGAAGAAATTATAAAAACTGCAAAAAGTGAAAGTGAAAAAATGATCATTGATATAAATGAAAAATTTTTCAACTCTTCAGAGAATAAAAAGAAGTTAGCTGAGCAAAAAATAGAACAACTAAAACAAGAAGCGATAAAAGAAATTAAAGATGTTTCTGTAAAAATTGCTATAGAAAGTACATCAAAAATTATTCAAACTTCTATTGATAAATCTAAATTAGAGGCTCTTTTTAATAAAAATGTTAAACAGGTAAAAAATTCTCTAAATAAAAATACAATAGCTTGATATAATCTGGTTTAAAAGTTCTACAAAAAAATTTTATAAAATGAATGTAGATGAAAAAAAATCTATAGTTATTGGATCTGGCTTTGGTGGTATAGCTGCAGCATTACGACTTAAAGCAAAAGGTCACGATGTAACTTTGATTGAAAAACACCCTGACTTAGGTGGAAGAGCAAGAGTTTTTAAAAAAAATGGTTTTACTTTTGATGGAGGACCAACAGTAATAACTGCTCCATTCTTAATAAATGAACTTTTTGAATTATTTAACAAAAATTCAAATGATTACATTAATATAAATTCTTTAAATACATGGTATAGATTTTTTTTTGAAGATGGTTCAAAGTTTGATTACTCAGGAGATGAAAACTTAATGAGAAGTCAAATAGAACAGATCAACTCTGAAGATTTAAAAGGTTATGAAAATCTTGTAAAATTCACAAATAAAATTTTTGATAAAGGTTTTACCGAACTTTCAGATATTTCATTTAATAATCCTTTTACAATGTTAAGACAGGTGCCTGCATTATTACATCTTAAAAGTTATAAGTCAGTTTTTTCCTTAGTATCTTCTTATATAAAAAATGAAAAACTAAGACGTGTGTTTAGCATGCATCCTCTTCTAGTTGGAGGAAATCCTTTTACCACCACGTCTATTTACTGTTTAATTTTATATTTAGAAAAAAAATGGGGAATTCATTATTCGCAGGGTGGTACTGGCCAAATTATCAAAGGACTAGAAAAACTTATGCAAGAGGAAAAAATTAAAATAATTAAAGGTCATGAAGTAAAAAAAATAATTTCTAATAATAATATTGTTCAAGGTGTAAAGCTTGATAATCAAAAAGAAATACAAGCACATAATGTTATATGTAACGCTGATCCCCCAGGAATTTATGAAAAACTATTAAGTGAAAAAAAATTTAATTTTCTATTTAATTGGAAGATTAAACGTATGGATTATTCAATGGGTTTATTTGTTTATTATTTTGGTACAAAAAAGATATATAAAGATATTCAGCATCACACAATTAAATTTGGCAATAAATATAAAGAACATCTTTTTGATATTTTTGAAAATAAAAAATTAAATGAAGATATAAGCTATTATTTACACAGGCCAACAGCATCGGATAAATCGATGGCGCCTGATGGTCATGATTGCTTTTATGTTTTAGTTCCAGTTCCAAATAATCAGTCAAATATAAATTGGTCAGTAGAAGGTGATAAATTAAAAAAGCTTGTAATAGAGAAGATGGAAAATAGTTTATTACCAGATCTCAAAAATAATATTGTTGAAGATTTTTATTTTACACCTGATTACTTTGAAAAAGAGCTTAACACAAAATATGGATCAGGATTTTCTATACAACCAAAATTCAGTCAGTCTGCATATTTTAGATTTCATAATAAATCTGAGGTATGTGATGGTTTATATTTTGTTGGAGCGGGAACACATCCTGGCGCTGGAGTTCCAGGTGTATTGTCTTCAGCCAAAGTCTTAGATAAAATTTTTTGATGAATCAAAATTTTATATCAATTTATGCTAAGTCTTTTAATTGGGCAGGGTTTTTTTTGCCAAAAAAAATATATGAAAAATGTTCGTCACTATATAACTTCTGTAGAACAATTGATAATATCACAGATGATGAGGAAGACATTAATATAAAAAAAATTAAACTGCTAAATTTCAAAAAGAATTTTTTCAATAAAAATCCAAATGATTTTATAATTAAAAATATGTGGGAACTTATAAATAATTATAATATCTCTAATAACATAGTAAATGATTTATTTGATGGTGTGGAATCTGATTTAAAAGAACAAGTAAAACTAAATTCAAAAAAAGAGTTATTAATATATTCTTATAGAGTTGCTGGTACTGTTGGTTTAATGATGGCAAGAATTTTGAATGTAAAAAAAAGAATTGCGCTTAAAGCAGCAATAGATTTAGGTATTGCTATGCAACTAACAAATATTTCAAGAGATGTGGTCGAAGACTCAAGAAGAAATAGATATTACATAGAAAATAACTTTGAAAAAATTAAGGAAACTTTAAAAATTGCTGATCAATTTTATGAAAGCTCTTTTGCATCAATTAAAGAAATACCTTTTACCTGCCGTTTTTCTATTTTGGTTGCGCGAAGAGTATACAAAAAAATAGGTGATAAAATTTTGGATAGCAAAAATATTGAAAATTATAATAGTTCTGGAAAAATATATGTGTCTAATATAGGTAAAATTTTCCAAACAATTTTATCCTTTTTCGATTTAATAAAGTTATTTTTAACAAATTCTGAAGTACATCTTAGAGAAAAAGAACATATGCTTATAAATGAAGATATAAATTTAAATGAAAGAATTTGATTACATAATTATTGGTGGTGGTTGTGCTGGATTATCTTTAGCTTATGAACTTGAAATCCACAAAAAACTAGATGAAAAAACTTTAGCAATTATAGAACCAAGGCAAGAATATAAAAGAGATAAAACATGGTCTTTTTGGAAAGTAATAAATCATAACTTCGATGATTGTGTTAAGAAGAGTTGGAAAAACTTTTCTATAAATTCACCAGTAGGAACTAAACACTTAAAATGTGATAATTACTCTTATCAAAGTATAGACAGTGGTTTATTTTACAAAAAAATAATTGCTAAATTAAAAGAAAATAAAAATATAAGTTTTTTTAAAAACATTGAAGATATAAATAAAAATAAATCATTTATTTTTAATAGCGTTCCTTCGCAAGAAGCTAATAAAAATAATCTTTGGCAACACTTTTGTGGTGCTGAAATAAAAACAAAAGATAAAATTTTTGATGACGAAATACTCAATCTTATGGATTTTAATTGTGAGCAAAGGAATAACGTACATTTTTTTTATACATTGCCTTTTGAAAAAGATAGGGCATTAGTTGAGACAACTTGGTTATCTAAAATGAATGATAATTCTTTGAAAGACTACGATAATCAAATAAAAAACTATATAGAACAAAATTTAAAAATAAAAAATTATGAAATAGTTTATAAAGAAGAAGGTGCTATACCTCTTTTCTATCCATCAAATATTAATGAAAAAAATAAAATTAATATTGGAACAGCTGGTGGTATGACAAGGTTAAGTACTGGTTATACTTTTCTAAATATTCAAGAACA
>MDTG01088083.1_pt1 | contig 16306 bp, 20 predicted proteins | sample 811421 | NCBI WGS metagenome assembly MDTG01 (sample SAMN05326645, study PRJNA326480) | marine metagenome | isolation source: seawater | place: Pacific Ocean: South East | collected 2011 | reverse complement strand
TCCAAATGATTATAATTAGCTTGTATAAGTCAAAGAATGCTTAGTAAACTTGGAATACTAATAGCTATTCTAGCTCTAATATTATTATTCTACATTGTTATCTCTTTTGGAGCCGGGGCCTTCAATAAGGACGGGGTTAAAGCCGAGACAAAGAAATATCTAAAGTCAGTGAATATTTTACTTATTTTAGTTGCAGTAGTCGGTTCGATACTAGTGTTATTTCTTTAGGCCACAAGAGTTTTACACCACTCTATAAATGCATCGTTAAAAACATAAATCATTAAAAAGAATGCTAACCAAACTATTAGAAGAAATGTCCAATACATTGATAATGCCGATATATTTTTTTCTTCTTCTAAGATTTTTTCATTTTTTACTTTTAAAACTCTCGACGCGACTTTACCCCAAAAAAACAGTCCGCCTAGTAAGTGTAGTCCGTGAAGAGCTGTGAATATATAGAATGATGAGAAGTAGTTGTTAGTTTGAACATAATTTCCACTTTTCATTAATTGAATCCAAAAAGCTACTTGACCAAAAAGGAAAAGATAACTTAAACCACCGATTATCAACAATTGTTTTTTTACATTTGAAGTTTCTGATTTTTTAAGTTCATTGGTTAATTTGTTAAAATAAAATGAAATGAGAAACAGTACAAATGTATTAATCCAAAGTAAATTGGGTTTTAATAAATATTTTGTGTCTTGTTCCGGTGGAACACTATAAATATATCCAGTAAAAATTAGACTAAATAGAACTGTAGCGATGCCAAAAATAATTATTACTGCTGATTTTTGTACAGATAAATCAAAGGTTTGACCGCTGTGAGCATCGTCAACTTGTGCCCTTTCTGCCTCCCAGGGTTTTTCTATAATTGTGCCAAAAAATTTCTTTAATAAGCTGGACATTAATTTTATATAATCATTTATAAAACATTATCAACTATGAAATTAAAGACTTCAATTACAATTATTTCTGGGTGCTTATTTTTATTTATATTTTTAATGTTACCAGTCTTTTTAAACATTAAAGAGCAAAAAGATGATATGGTCGCATCTTTTAAAGGTTCAGAGTTTTCATTAAAAGATGTTAATAATAATACTATAACTGATAAATCATTTGACGGACCACTAACTGCGATATTTTTCGGATTTACAAATTGTCCAGATATATGTCCGATGACTTTATACAACTTGGATCTGGTGATTAATGAATTAGACATCAAAAAAAAAGAAAAATTTAAAGTTTTTTTTGTAAGTATAGATCCAACGAGAGATACACCAGAAACCATAAAAAATTATTTGGGGGGATTTGAAAATGAAATATTTGGAATTACTGGAGACCCAAAAAAAATATTTTTGTTATCTCAATCATGGGGTGTTCTTTCAGAAAAGATTTTTACAGAGAGTGGAAGCTATCTAATTAATCATAGCTCATCTGTTTTATTACTTAAGGGAGGAAAATATTTAGATAGAATTAGCCATCACGCAGAATATAAAGATATGTTTAAAAAAATTAATAGACTATTAAGATAAAAGTTTAAAAGTTAATATTGATATCATTGATATTGCTGCTGTTTCTGTTCTTAAAATATTTTTGTTAATTCTTAAAGACCTCAAGTTTTTTAATTGTCCCATTAGCTCTCTCTCAGTTTCAGAAAAATCTCCCTCAGGACCTATCAAAATACATATTGGATTCTTTTTATTAAAATGTATCTTTTCCTCCTTAGTATTTAAATCTCCTAAAACAATATTAGTATCATTATAAATTTTTAAAAATTCTTTAAATCTTATTAATTTTTCCAATTTAGGTAACTTAGTTCTATTAGATTGTTCACAGGCTTCTATTATTATCTTTTTTATTCTGTTTTTATTTATATCTCTTACAATTGATCTATCAGTTAATATTGGAATAAACCTAGTAATACCTAATTCCGTTGCTTTTTGAATCATAAAATTTAAATAATTAAATTTTATAGGTGAAAATGCTAGCCATATTTCCATATCATTTTCTACATTTCTAATTTTTTCTAGTATGACAAAGTTTATAATACCTTTTTTTATATCCTTAATTTTTGCAATCCATTCTCCCGTTTCATTGAATAAAGAAATGTTTTCACCTTCTTTAATTCTCATAACTTTTGAAATATAGTGGGATTGAGATTTATCTAGATTTGAATTTAAATTAAGAGATAAGTTTTCTTTAAAAAATAATCTAATATAACTCATTTTATAAGTTTATTTATGAAAAATATTAAAGCAATAATTTTTGATGCATATGGAACTTTATTTGATGTCAATTCTGCTGCAAAGAAATGTAAAAGTAAAATAGGTAATAAATGGGAGACTTTTTCAAATTATTGGAGAACAACTCAGCTAGAGTACACTTGGTTGAGAAGTATAATGGACAGACATAAAGATTTCTGGCAAATAACTGAAGATAGTTTAGATAAATCCATGAGGGTATTTGAAATAGACCCTTCTATGAAAAAGGAACTATTGAGTTTATATAAAGTTTTATCTCCATATTCAGAAGTCGAAAAAATACTAAAAAATCTAAAAGTAAATAATTATAAATTAGCGATACTATCTAATGGCACACCTAATTTACTTCGTCAGTTAGTCCAAAGTAACAATTTAGATAATTTTTTTGATAGTATATTTTCTATTGAAGAAGTTAGAATTTATAAACCAGCTTCAAAAGTTTATGATATACCCGTAAAAAATTATAAAATTAAAAAAAATGAAATTGCTTTTTTAAGTGCAAATACCTGGGATGTATCTGGTGCTGGTAATTACGGATATCAATCTATTTGGGTAAATAGAAATAAAAATATATTTGATAATCTAGATTATAAGCCTAAATATGAAATACAGAGTCTAAAAGGTCTACTTGATATTATTGAATAAAAAAATTAAATCTCTTTATATGAAAAATTACTTAGATCTATTGGGAAGAGTATTAATATCCTTATTATTTTTACTAAACGGTTACTTTAAAGTAATTAATTATGATGGAACATTAGAATGGATGGAGAGTTATGGAGTGCCAGGTATATTTTTAACTCCAGCAATTATTCTTGAGATTGCTGCTCCGATATTGGTAATTATTGGGTATAAGACAAAAATAGCCGCTGGATTATTGGCAATTTTTTGTTTAACCACCGCGCTTGTTTTTCATACAGATTTTTCAAATCAAATGCAGACTATATCTTTTTTAAAAAATATAGGATTAGCTGGAGGTTTTTTAATTATTGTAGTAAATGGATCTAGAAAATTTAGTATAGATAATAAAAAATAAAAATGAAAAAAATTGAAGTAGAAAAAATTATTGAGCCAATAATTTCATCAGATGGCGCAGGGGTTAAATTAAAAAGAAGTATTGGAATTGAACCGAATTATTATGATCCGTTTCTTATGTTGGATGAGTTTGGATCAGAGGATAAAGATGATTATATTGGTGGCTTTCCAGCTCATCCTCATAGAGGTATAGAAACAGTAACTTATATGCTGCATGGAGAATTTGAGCATGAAGATAGCACAGGCTCAAAGGGTAGAATGAAAGCGGGTGATGTTCAATGGATGAAAACTGGTAGTGGAATAATACATTCAGAAATGCCAGCTATGACTGGAGGAAAACTTCAGGGCTTTCAATTGTGGATTAATATGCCTGCCAAATTGAAGATGTCTAAGCCTGATTATATATATATTAATTCAAAGGAAATGAATGTTCACAAAGATGAGGATAAACTAGTTAAGACTATTGCAGGTAAATTTGAAGATGCAGAAGGTCCTATTATTGGACATAATGTGGAGCCAATTTATTTTGATGTTGAACTTAATGAGGATAAAACATTTAGTTTTAAAATACCGTTAACTCATAATAGTCTAATATATTTAATTGAAGGTGAGATTAAAATAGGTGATAAAGAACATGAAAAAATAAAACACTCTAAATTAATTCTTTTATCTAAAGGTGAAAAACTTTTAGTTAAAGCTCATGCAAAATCAAAATTCTTACTAATTTCGGGAAAACCAATTAATGAACAAATTGCAAGAGGTGGTCCTTTTGTGATGAATACTAAATCTGAAATATTAGATGCAGTCAATGATTTTCATAATGGGACATTTGTAAAATAATGAAAGCAGTTGAAATTAAAAAAACTGGTGGCCATGAGGTAATAGAGCTTAAAGATCTAAGTCTTTCAAGTCCTAAATCAGGTGAGGTATTAATAAAGCAGGTAGCTATTGGCTTAAACTACATTGATACTTATCATAGGTCAGGACTTTATCCTGTACCACTTCCTTCAGGTATTGGTTTAGAAGGCGCAGGTATAATTGAAAAAGTTGGACCAGATTGTAAGGGTTTTAAGGAAGGTGATAAAGTTGCGTATGCAGCTGCACCAATAGGATCATATGCAACACATAGGGTTTATCCTATTAAAAGTTTAATAAAAGTTCCCGAAGGTATTGATCTTGAAGAAGTAGCAGCAATCATGACAAAAGGTTTAACGACATTTTATCTTTTACATAAGACTTATCAGGCACAACCGGGACAAACTGTATTGTTTCATGCAGCAGCTGGTGGTGTTGGTCAAATTTTTTGTCAATGGGCGAAAAGCTTAGGTTGTAAAGTTATTGGTACTGTTGGATCAGATGAAAAGAAAAAAATTGCTGAAGAATATGGATGTTCACATGTTATTAATTACAATACTCATGATTTTCAAAAAGAAGTTATGAAAATTACAAAAAACGTTGGTCTTCCAGTTGTCTACGATGGTGTTGGTAAGGTGACGATGGAAAAGTCATTAATGTGCTTAAAAATGAGAGGAACTTTTGTCTCTTTTGGAAATGCATCTGGTAAACTTGACCTAATTGATGTTGGAAAACTAATAGCTCCAAAGGGTTTATTTTTAACAAGACCCAGTATTGCCCATTATACATCAACTAGGAAAGAATTAGAGGAGGCATCAGCAAAACTATTTGATATGATTAACTCAAAAAAAGTAATTGTGAAGCTTTTTAAAAAATACTCTTTAGATGATGTTGTTACAGCACATAGGGATTTAGAGGGTAGAAAAATAATTGGTCCAGCAATTATTACTCCTTAAACTTAACATCCATATCGGACAGATGTAGCTTTAGTGCTCTAGTAGATATTTGAATTTCTCTTATAAAAAATACTATTGAAATCATCATAGACAAACAACAAGAGGCAAATATAATTCTAGCAATAAATATCTCATTTAAATAAAGAGCAAATACGGTCCCCATATTAAATAAGAAACCAAATGCAGCAAAAAGTATTGAAAATTTTAAAACGCTAATCCTAATATTCAAATTAATTAATTGGCTTCGCCACTCAGGAGGTGTATGTTTTTCAAAAACATACTCATCATGAATTTTTCTTATAAGATTACTCAAAGTGTGAAATCTGTTACTGTAAACAGCCATTATAAGAGGTATAGCGGGAAACATAAGTGCAGTGACCGTGTAGTCTATATTCATAACAAAGATTGATAAATTTATTTTGCTTTGTTATTTACAATTAAATTATGTCAGAAAAATTGCAAAATTTAATACTTCTAACCAGAATTAATAAGCCAATAGGTTACATGTTATTATTCTGGCCATGTGTTTGGGGGCTAACTATTTCATATGATTTTAACCAAAGTTTTAATAAATTTATTTTTTATTCGATTTTATTTTTTGTTGGGTCAGTTTTGATGAGAACTGCAGGATGTATAATAAACGATATTGTAGATAGAAAATATGATAAAAAAGTAGAGAGAACAAAATTCAGACCAATAGCTTCGGGAAAAATATCTATTTTGAATGGCTTAGCTCTAGCATCATCTTTGTGTTTAGTTGCCTTTTTTGTTTTAATTCAGTTTAATAAATTAACTATAATTGTTGCATTAATTTCGATGCCATTGGCTTTCACTTATCCATATATGAAAAGGTATACTTATTGGCCACAACTATATTTAGGTATAACATTTAATTACGGTCTATTATTGGGGTGGATAAGTACACAAAATAATATTTCGTTAATACCAATAATATTTTATATTGGAGCCATATTTTGGACATTAGGCTACGATACTATTTATGGATATCAAGATATTAAGGATGATGAAATTATAGGTTTAAAATCAACGTCTATTAAATTTAAAAAAAACCCGAAGATTTTTTTAACTGTATGCTATTTTATGACAAGCTTTATATTCCTATTAGTTGGCTTCTTAATGAATTTTAAAATATACTTTTTTATGTTTTTCATTATACCTTTGATACATTTATTTTTCTTGCAGATTTATAAAGTGAAAATTACTGATGGTGTTTCTTGCTTAAAAATATTTAAATCTAACAATTTTTTTGGTTTTTTGATCTTTGTAAGTTTTCTAATTGGTAAAATATTGTAATGAATAATTCCCAGATAATTAAAACTTTATATAATAGATATACGAAAAAATTTTTACCCAAAATATTTTTATCTATATTATTTTCTGTTATTGTAGCTGTGAGTACTTCATCAATTGCTTGGCTATTAGATCCTGCAATAAAGAAAATATTTATAGAAAAGGATCAGTCATTGATAATAATTATTCCGATTGCAGTTTTATTAGCATTCGCTTCAAAAGGTCTTTCGTTGTACTATGCAAAAACAATTTTAATTCGTGTCGCAGAGGAAGTGACTAAAATTTTACAATTGCAACTGATGAAATCGGTAATAAAAGGCGACTCTGATATTATTGATAAAAAACACTCAGGAAAGTTTATATCTCATTTAACTTTTGATATAGGAATGATGACTACGTTAATAAGTACAGTTCTTCTTAATCTAGCAAAAGATACATTAACTTTGTTGGGTCTGGTTGGCGTAATGTTTTATCAAAATTGGAAATTAGCATTATTTGCATTAATAATGATACCTTTGGCCTCTTTTGCAGCTAAATCTCTAGGAAGGAGAATAGGTAAAGTCTCTACTCAGGCTCAAGAAAGTTCAGGTGTATTAACATCATATCTTTTAGAAATTTTTAAGAATCATAAAGTTATTAAAATATTCCAAAAAGAAAATTATGAATTGTCTAGAACTGAGACATTTATAAATGACTTAAAAAATAAATCTATCAAAATTGCAACTATAATGGTTAGAGCATCGCCGATTATGGAAACTCTTACCGGAGGCATGATTGCTCTTTTAATTTATTTTTCAGGTAAATTAATTCTTCAAGAGCAGTTAGATGTAAATAATTTTTTTTCTTTTCTTGCAGCTATGATGTTGGCTTATCAACCTGTAAGATCGTTAGCAACACTTAATATGGCTATAAATCAAGGTCTTTCTGCGGCTCGAAGAATATTGCCAGTTATTGATATAAAAAATAAAATTTATGACAAGGAAACAAGTAAAAATTTAATTTTAAATAAAGGTTCAATTGAATTTAAGAATGTAAACTTTAAGTACGATAAAGAAGAAAAGCAGGTTTTAGAAAATATTAATTTAAGAATTGAAGGTGGCGAAATGACATCTTTGGTTGGACACAGTGGGGCAGGAAAATCTTCAATAATGAGTTTAATACCAAGGTTTTATAATATTGACTCAGGAGATATTCTTATTGATGGGCAATCAGTGTTTGAGTCAAAAATTTCATCATTGAGATCTAATATTTCACTGGTGACACAAGACGTTACGCTTTTTGATGATACAATAAAAAATAATATCGGATATGCGAATTTAGATGCATCTGATGATGAAATAATTAAAGCAGCTGAATTATCTCATTGTACTGAATTTATCTCAACTATGCCAAAAAAATTTGAAACTTTAATAGGTGAAAATGGTGTGAGATTGTCTGGGGGAGAAAAACAAAGAATATCAATTGCTAGAGCTATGTTAAAAAAAAGTAAAATTATACTTTTAGACGAAGCAACTTCATCATTAGACTCCGATACTGAGAAAAAAATTCAGGATGCATTAAAATTATTAACTGTAAATAGAACTTCACTTGTTATTGCTCATAGACTTTCTACTATTGTAAATTCTAAAGTAATATATGTTATAGATGGCGGAAAGGTTATTGCAGAGGGAGATCATTCTTCACTATTAAATAGATCAGAGGTATATAAAAACTTTTATAATAAACAGTTAAGAAAAGATTAATGTTAGCAGTTTATAGAATACTATTAAGTTTATTGTTATTAATTTCGCCAATAATATTAATTTATAGAATTCTAAAAGGAAAAGAAGATCCAAAAAGATTTCATGAAAAATTTGGGTTTTTTCCTGGAAAAAAAACTAAAAAAAAATTGATATGGTTTCATGGATCAAGTGTTGGTGAAATTCTAAGTATTATACCGATTATAGAGAAGATTGAGAGTGAAAAAAAAAATATACAGATTTTAATAACGTCTAATACTGTCAGTTCCTCAAAAGTGCTTAAAAAATTTAAATTTCGAAATGTTCATCATCAATTTTTACCTATTGATCACTCATTTATAATAGATAAATTTTTAAATTATTGGAAACCACTTATGGTTATTTTTATTGAATCTGAGATATGGCCGAATTTAGTAAATAAAATAAATGAGAGAAAAATACCTTTGGTACTTCTTAACGCTAGGATAACAGAAAAAACATATAATAATTGGAAATTTTTTAGTGGTTTCGCAAATGATATATTTAGAAAATTTGATCTTTGTTTGTGTCAAAATAATGAGACAAAATATTTCTTAAATAAATTAGGTGCAAAAAATATTAAAAAATATGGGAACTTAAAATTTGTAGAGTCAAAATTTAGGAAATCTCAAAGTTTGGAAGGCAAAACAATAAATTTTTTAAAAAGGAAAAAAATAATATTTGGAGGGTTTAGTACTCATAATACGGAAGAAGAATTCTGTGTCAACATTCATATGGGTCTAAAAAAAAATAATCCAGGTATTCTCACAATAATTGTTCCAAGACATATTAATAGAATTAATGAAATAATTGATGAATTTAAAAAACACGATATCGAATTTCATCGTCATAGCATAAAAAGTAAGATTAAAGAAAATACTGAAATTTATTTAGTTGATACTTTTGGGGAAAGTGAATTTTTTATGAAATACTGCAAAATTGTATTTTTGGGTGGTTCATTAATTAAACACGGTGGACAAAATCCAATAGAGGCCGCAAGAAATGGGTGCTTCATAATTCATGGATCAAATATTAATAATTTCAAAGAGGTTTATGATCTTTTAAAAAAATGTAAAATATCAAGTAAAATAAATTCCCAGTCAGAAACAATAAAAATTATTAAGAGGATAAGGAAATCAAATCGGACTTCAAATAGTGTCAAACTTAGATTAAAAATAATTGGAAATAAGATATTAAAAAAAAATTTTATTGAAATTAATCGACTTTTAAAATGAACTATAAAAAACCAAAATTTTGGGACAAAAAAACCAATTCATTATTTTCGATAGTTTTATATCCAATATCAATTATATATTATTTTTTTTTTCGAATTATCAAACTTAAACCACCATCAAGTTACAAAATACCAATTATTTGTGTTGGAAATTTATACTTAGGGGGAACAGGAAAAACTCCTTTAGTTAAAATATTATGTAAAATCTTAGAGGATTTTAGTAAAAAGCCTGCTGTAGTTAAAAAACAATACAATTATTTAACAGATGAAATTAATTTTTTAAAAAATTATGTCAAGATTTATGCCTCAAAAAATAGAAAACATTGTATAAATAATTTAATTAGAGATAATCATAATGTTGCTATTCTAGATGATGGTTTTCAAGACAATTCAATTAAAAAAGATCTTAATATAATATGTTTTAATGAGAAACAGTGGATTGGTAATGGACAAATGATACCATCAGGACCTTTACGAGAACCGCTATCAAGTTTGTCACGCTCTCAGTGTGTAATTATAAACGGAAAAAAAAATCTACAAAAAGAAAATTTTCTTAAACAATATAATTCATCAATAAGAATATTTTATACAAACTATATATTAATTGAAAAAGAAAAATTTATGAATAGAAAACTTATTGCTTTTGCGGGGATTGGAAACCCAAATAATTTTTTTGATTTACTAAAAGAAAATAATCTAAATTTAATAGAGACTTTAAGTTATTCTGATCATCATAATTTTTTAGATAAAGAGTTAGACAGATTGATCAAATTAGCTAAGAATAATAAATCTATGCTTGTCTCTACAGAAAAAGACTTCTTTAGACTTAAAGAAAAGTATCGTTATTATGTTAAGCCAATTAAAATAAAAGTAAATATAGAAAATATAGATAATTTTAAAAATTTTTTGAAAACTTTTATAATATGAAATTATTTAAATATTTTTTTGAATTTTTATTTATAAATATTATTTTTTTTATATTTAATTTGTTAAATTATAAAACCTCTTCTAATTTAGGTGAAAAGATTGGAAAATTATTTGGACCTTTTTTTAGAAATAAAAATATAATATTAAAAAATTTAAAGAAAGCAGATTTCAATATAGAAAGTGAAGAGACACATAAATTAATAAGTGAAATGTGGGGAAATTATGGAAGAATTTTAAGCGAATATCCATTCATTAAATCATTCAATAAAAAATTATCAAAAAAATATGTTAAAGTATATGGAATAGAAATTTTAGACCGGCTTCAAAAAGAAAATAAAAAGGCTGTTTTTATCTCAGGTCACTTTAATAATTTTGAGTTAATGCCTATGCATATAACAAAACAAGGAATTGATTTGGCTGCAATATATAGACCATTAAACAATATTTTTTTAAATAAGAAAATGGAAAGCATCAGGACTAAATATATTTGTAAAAAACAAATAAAAAAAGGTATTGCTGGCACTAGAGAAATTATCAAACTGGTAAAGCAAGGATATTCAATAGCACTTATGATTGATCAAAGGGTAAGTGAAGGAGTTAAGTCAAAGTTTTTTAATGATACAGCTTTTACAACAACCATACCTGCTCAATTATGCAAAAAATATAATATGGAAATTGTGCCAGTATACATTGAGAGAAAATATAAATTCTTTTTTAATATTTATTTTTATGATCCATTGGATATTGGAGAGAATGAAAGCATAGAAAATATTACTGATAAATTAAATTTGATACTGCAGAGATTAATAATGAAAAATCCAAGTCAATGGATATGGACTCATGATAGATGGAAATAACTATTGTATGTTATAATTCTCTTCTTTTTTGGGCCTCTTTATAAGAGAAATACGGTTCTTGCAGTTCTACGTTCCAATAACTAAGTTTTTCTAAAGATATTTTCTTACCTGAGACTGCACATTCTACATGATCACCCTCAGAAATGACTTCAAATTTGTTAGGCAAATATTTTAATTTTGCTAATTTTTTATACATTTTTAGTTTATAAAGTATAACATGAAGATAGGCATAATTGGAAGCGGTGGTAGAGAACATTCGATATGTTATAAAATAAAAAAAACAAATAAAAATGTTGATCTTTTTTGTTTTCCTGGGAACGCAGGCACAAGCACAATTTCAAAAAACGTTAATATCGACCCATGTGATTTTGATAAGTTATACTCTTTCGTAAATAAAAATAAAATTGAATTAATTATCGTAGGACCTGAATTACCTTTGGTAGGAGGAATTGTTGATTATTTTGAAAAAAAAAACATTAAAATATTTGGTCCAAATAAAAAAGCATCCCAACTAGAGGGCTCAAAAATATTTTTGAAGAACTTTTGTGATAAAAATTTAATTCCAACAGCAAAATTTCTAGAGGCAAAATCTTTAGATGATGTAAATAAATTTTTAAAAGTTACGAATTTTCCAATAGTTGTCAAATCAGATGGGTTAGCAGGAGGTAAAGGAGTTACTATTTGTAAAGATGAGGAAGAAGTAATAAATGATGTAGAAGAAATTTTAAACGGAAAATTTTCATCTTCAAAGAAAGTTTTGTTAGAAGAATTTTTACAAGGTGAGGAAGTAAGTTATTTTATTATAACTGATGGTAAAAATTTCAAAACTATCGGTACTGCACAAGATCATAAAAGAATTGGAGAAGGCGATACAGGACTAAATACTGGCGGCATGGGTGCATATTCACCATCTTTAATAATGAATAGTAAATTAGAGAAAAAAATTATTGATAATATTATTAAACCTACTTTAGATGGTTTAAATAAAATTGGAATAACCTACAAAGGTATTTTATATGCTGGATTAATGGTATATAACCAAGAACCTAAATTAATTGAGTATAATATAAGATTTGGAGATCCAGAATGCCAAGTTTTAATGATGAGAATGGAAAGCAATCTTTTAGATATAATTCTTTCTGTTTTTAACGAAACATTAATTCATAAGACAATAAATTGGAACTTAAACCCTGGAATTACAGTAGTTGCCGCTAGTAAAGGATATCCTAAAAAATTTGTTAATAATGAAGAAATAGTAAATATTAATGATGTTGTTCAAAATGATACACAACAATTATTTCATGCAGGGACAATTAAAGGTAAAAAAGACAAAATATTTACTAATGGTGGAAGAGTTTTAAACTCTACTGTAATCTCGGAAACTCTTGCAGATGCTAGATATAGAGCTTTGAAAATACTTGACCAATTAGATTGGTCGAACAAATATTATAGACGAGATATTGGTTTTAAAGTTATTGGTAAATGAGAATTATTTCTGGTTACTTAAAAGGAAAAAAATTAGAGCTACCTAATGATAAAAATACTAGACCTCTAAAAGATTTAGTAAAAGAATCGATATTTAATATAATTAAACATTCAGGCAGAATTAAAAAAAATTTAGTTAATACAAGAGTGCTAGACTGTTTTTCCGGGACGGGCTCATTTGGTTTGGAATGTATTTCGAGGGGTGCAAAAAATTTGACTTTTTTGGAAAACTATACTCCTGCGTTAAAAATATTAAATAAAAATATTAAAAATTTAAAATTAGAAAATTACTGTCAAGTTTACTCCGAGGAAATATTTAAATTTTCAAAAAAGAAAATAGATAAGAAATTTGATGTAATTTTTTTTGATCCTCCTTATAAATATGAAAAAATATCTGAGATGTTTAAACATACTTTTGAAAATAAGTTTTTGAAAACTAACGGTTTAATAATTTTGCACCGACACAAAAAAAGTTCAGATAATATTCCAAGTTATTTTAATGAAGTAGAATGTAAAATATACGGTATTTCAAAGATTTTATTTTACAAATTAAATGATTAATCTTTTAGTCTCTTTTTTTATTAATTCTACTGATGGTTGATCAAATGGATTAATATTAAGAGCTTCTCCTATTAAAATAGTTTCCAGAACAAAGAATGTAAACAAGCATCCTAAAGTCTCCTCATTTCTTTCAAATACCTCAAAAGATCGGAACGGTAATTTTTTTTTTCTAAAAACGTTTTCAGTAGCTATTTTTTGGATTTTTATTATTTGACTTAATTTTTTATTTTTCAGGTAAAATTTTGATTTTAGAACATTTTTCGGAAGTCTTTCAGAATTTTTATTAATTACGTTAAAGAATGTGAAAAAATTATTATTTGGCCCGTCTAAGTATAATTGTAAAAGACTGTGATTATCTTTAGGCATATTTGAAATAATTGGCATAATCCCTTTAGATTTTTTTCCTAGAGATTCAGAAACAAGTTGTTGATACCACCTAAAAAGATTATCAGACTTTTCGTCGTAATTTAATATAATTGAATTAGTATTACCTTTTTTTTGTAATTTTAATATAGAATCAACATTTATAACTAAGGAATTAATAAAATTTTTGTTTTTAATTAAATAATTAAATTGTTTAAACTTTTTCTCATTTAAACCCATCAATTCGACTGGTAACATTCCTACCTCTGATAATACGGAATATCTTCCACCAATATAATTCTTATGATCTATTATTTCAGCTCTTAAAAGTTTTGCTAAATTGGATAAATAACTAATTTTATTTTCGGTAATAAAAATATTTTTTAAGTTTTTTGATTTATTTAAAATATGAAAATTTGATATTGTTTCTAAAGTTTCACCAGATTTTGATATTACTAAATTTACTGCTTTTATTTTATTTTCTATATTAGGTTTTAAGTTATCTAAAAATATAAAGTTTTTTTTAATTTTTTTACCAAAAAAATCATAAATTGCTTTAGTTCCTAATATTGATCCTCCCATACCAATAATTCTAAAATTTTTATATTTCTTTAATTTTTTTACTAGTTGTTTAGAATAACTATATTTATAATATTCTGTAAAACTTTTGAGTAAGGGAAAACTTTTTATCCAATTTTTGTTTCTCAAAAGATCAATTTTTTTTGAGTTGGCTTTGGATTTTTTGAAATTAATTAATTTAATGCTTTTAGATAACATAATTAATTCTTAATTTTTTCAAGAATTGTATTTTCTAAACTTTTATTTTTATGTGATGTATTGTTTGTCTTTTTATCAGATTTATCAATTTTTAAGATTTTTTCTAATTCATTTGTTTGTTCAGAAATTTGCTCATTTTCAAATCCTGCTGGCTCAGGTAAATCATTAAAATCAGGTGGCATTGAAAGTGGATTTTTTTTCTCTACTAAAAATTCGTCATTCGTGTCTGATCTTGTTTTCCCCGTGAATGTGTCTCCTCCACATGATGTGACAAATAATAAAATCGATAATACTATAATTATATTTTTATTGCTCATTAGTTTTGTTCAAAACGTAGTCCTTAAATTCTAAAATAATAAGAGAAATTATACCTAAAGTTATAAAAATATCAGCAATATTAAATATAAACCAATGAAATTGCTCATAATGTAGATCTATAAAGTCTGGTACAGCAGAATAGTAAACTCTATCGAACAAATTTCCAAGTGATCCACCTAAAATAATAAAGAATAAAAAAGATCTTACTTTATCTGAAACTATACCAAAATACAAAATCACAATATTAATAGTTATAATTAAAAATGTAATTAAATTATAAATCATAGAGCTATCAAAAGAAAATAAGCCAAAACCAATACCTTTATTCCAGATTAGAATAAGATCTATGTAATTATTAATTGATATATCAACTTGACCAAAATTATCATAAATATTTACTATGTATAACTTAGAGAGTCGATCAGAAATAAAAATTAAAATTACAATTAAAAAATATAATAAATAATTTTTGAAATTTTTTTTTACCATTATTTCAAAATTCCATGTCTTTCGCATTCTTTTTCCCTAATCTTCCAACATACAGGGCATTTTTTTCCATTTGCTTTAGAGGTCGAGGCTTCAAAGATATCTTGAATTGAATTATCTTCATAAACGTCAACTTTTGATGTAATTAATAATTCTTCAAAATCAAAATTATGGAATTTTTTATATAGTTGTTTATTTAATTTAATATCAACTTTCGCTTCTAAACTTGAGCCAATTATTTTTTCAGCTCGTTTGTTTTCTATACTAATGTTGCAATGGTTTCTAATTTTAATAAGCTCTAACCACTTATCCTCTAATGATTTATTTTTCCATTCTGCGGGCACCTCTGGAAAATTTTCAAGGTGTATACTTTTTCCATTTTTATTTACTATTTTGTAAATTTCTTCCGTCGTAAAAGTAAGTATAGGTGCGAACCATTTAATTAAACAATTTATAATTACGTTTAGCACCTCGATACAACTTTTTCTTTTATTTGAGGATTTTACATCACAATAAAGAGTATCTTTTCTTATATCAAAGTAAAAAGATGACAAATCTACTGTACAAAAATTTAATAATTCTTTGTAAAGATTATGAAAATTATAAATGTTGAAATTATCATGAAATTTAGTATTTAAAACTTGAATTTTATTTAGCATAATTTGTTCAAGTTCAGGGAGCTCACTAACATTTATTTTATTAAAATCTAAATCTATAACTTCATCTTTTAAATTTCCAAGAATGTACCTAAAAGTATTTCTAATTTTTCTGTATGCCTCGGCATGCTGTTCTAAAATGGAGTGATCTATTCTAAGATCCTCTGCATAATTAGAGGCTGCTACCCAAATTCTTAGAATGTCAGCACCATATTTTTTTAATATTTCCTCAGGTAATATTGTATTTCCTGCAGATTTTGACATTTTATGACCTTTACCATCAACTACAAAACCGTGAGATAAAATACTTTCAAAAGGTGCTTTACCTCTAGTCCCACAAGATTGGAGTAATGAAGAATGAAACCACCCTCTATGTTGATCTGAACCCTCAAGGTACATTGATGCAGGCCATTTAAGATCTTCTCTTTTTTCTAAAACAAATGAATGTGTTGAACCACTATCAAACC
>MDTG01172172.1_pt1 | contig 16307 bp, 8 predicted proteins | sample 811421 | NCBI WGS metagenome assembly MDTG01 (sample SAMN05326645, study PRJNA326480) | marine metagenome | isolation source: seawater | place: Pacific Ocean: South East | collected 2011 | reverse complement strand
TACGCTTGAAGCCGTTTGTGCTGGCATTGGCAATGTTATTTGTAACCACGCCAATTTTATGGGTTGCGGCATTGAGCGCTGTTTTGATTATATTGATCATATCTTAAAACTGGTCTGACTTGTTTCGTTGTAAGATCTCTTGCACGTTCTGTGCCAAAAAAGAAAAATTAACTATTTGTTACATTTCCACAAGCGGCGCAACGCTGAAATCTCTAATACTTTCAAAAGAAGCGGGCCTCTTTCCATATAATGAAGCAGCATTAAGAGCTGGTTTCTTAATATTGTAAATTTTCGATGTTGATTGATTAGAAAAAAAATTGATTATTTTAGGCAAGTTACCATCGAGGTATGCAACAACCTCATAAATTGGCGTCTCCAATACTGAAGGCAGTTTAATTTCCTGAAACTTTGAGAAATAAACTTCATTAAATTTAGAATTTCGGGAGTGATAATATTTTATCGCCTGCTCCCAAGATCCCGTTTCTGCGAAAAGTTTTTCGAGGTAGCTTGACGCATATGCGACATTTCCCAGCGGCGAAAGCATTGCACTTAATTCGTCAAAAGCGTTACCATGCCAACGCAGGTTTAGTTGCATGCATCCAATATCGACATTCGTTTCACCGCTGTCACGCAAACTTACCAATGCTTCAAGGCTTTCTTCGAAGTTATCGAGAAAATAACTTTCGCCTGCATTGTTCAGAGACCATGGCCAGCTCACAAACTGACCATCCACATAACGTCCCGACTCTAAGCGAGCAATTTTATATAGGATATCTATGGGCACTGTCGTAGATCTTGCAGCGAGCTCAATACTTTTATCACAAACATTAGTTGCATTTGCTAGTGATGGGCTACCCGATAAAAGCACTATCAAAGATGAAAAGAGGCCTAAAATTTTAGTGGTTTTAAACCAAAATAGTAAGCTTTTTATAAGATCGATGATGTTTTTCATCTCAAAAAATCAAATAAACTCTGGCCACTCAGTTTGGTATAAGTGCTCCTGGCTGCGTTCTGCGTAACAAGTAAAGATTGAAGATCTGTAATTAATTTCTGAATGTCCGCATCGTTTAACTTTCCAATTTCAGTTTTCACAGCGGTTGACCGGTTTGCTAAAATTGTCTCTTGAGATTGGGCGTTATTTAATCTTGCGCCGGCAGTTGTTCGAATAAGAGAAAAGCTATCAATCATTGCCGAGACCATGTCCGCTTGTGCATCTAAACCCTGAGAGAAATCACTAACACGGGTAACTTGAGTTAAGCCGTCTGGCAATAAAACCTGTATATAATTTTTGGGCTCGACTTGTGCTATCTTATTGCCCTCGATCTGGAGATTGGAAATCTTAAATTCTCCTTCCGGGTTGCTGCTGATAAGTATATTTCCATCGCTATTCAAGCTCGCGGTCAGTCCGATTGATGCGTTATTTATGGCATCGACTAACGCATCACTAGAGTCAGAGTTTATGGTCGCCGATATATTTGATATTCCGCCAGGCCCCGATATATCCATCGACCACAGTTGAGGTGATCTGGAGGCTTTTACGTTAAGTAAAAGACCATTTTTTGCGTCTCGGGAAAACTCTTGTGTGAAATCCTCATTGGTAAGAAGCGAATTTGCAAAGCTGTTAATAATATCAAAAGAACTGTAGGTTTTATTATTGAAATTTACTTCCAAAAAAGCCCTAGAACCGTTAATTGATGTGGGAAGCTTTATACTTTCAGAAACTTGTAAGGAGTGCTCTCCACCGTCACCATTATAGGTCACAGAGCTATCTAATTGCTGGCTAAAAGGGCTACCTTCTGTAGAAAAACCACCGAATAACGCGTCTCCAGAACTATCAACTGTATTAGCTATAGAAATCAAAGTTTTTTGGATGTTTATGACCTCAGTTCTTATAGCCATCCGTTCTGAATGAGTTAAGGTATCTGTGTTACCCTGCACTAGCAATTCTTTAATTCTTATCGAGAGATTAACGCTTTCTTCAAAAACATTATCGACCAGACTTAAACGATCATTAACTTTTCCCAAGTTATTCTGGAATTGTTCGATTTTTCTGTCTAATTCTTTTCTGGCCGAAAGCGTAACCGCATCAAGCGGCTGTTCTGAGGATTGCGGGATCCTTGTCCCAGACGCAATTTTAGTTTGAATACCTTGGAGTCGAGTTTCGATTTTCTTGAACTGATCAAGTGAATTGTCAGCAAATAATTTATTTGATATACTCATGCCGTCCTCACATTATCGCAACCAAAGTATCAAACATATCACGGGCGGTTTGAAGAATTTGCGCTGCAGCTTTGTAGGCTTGTTGTTGTTCCAAGAGCTTACTGGCTTCTTCGTCCAGATTCACGCCAGTCAATTCATCCTGCGCCGCAACCGCGGCATCTCTCATGGCTGATGCAGCTTGTTCTGCCATCTTACCTGATACAAGTTGGGAACCTACTGCTAAAGCTATTGATCTGAAGTCGTCTTGAAAACTAGGTCGATCAGATGTCCTCTGACTAAGCTCAATCATCGCCTCAACGTTTCCCGCATCTCCGGCGCTAGACTCGTTCAATCGTACATCGAAGAAGTCATCTTGATCCGCAAATCCTGATACAATCATATTTCTGCCATCTACGAAAAAGTCAGCTGCGCCCGCGCTAAATCGTGTAGCTATAGAGTGGCCTGTCCTACTATCTAATAACTCAATTTTGCCGGTATTCTGATCGGTCATTTGAAGACGGTATGATTTGGCTTCATCTTCGATTACAGAATTATCTATCGTTGTGTATTTTGCTCCCACTCTTCGAGCCCCATCTGAGTTCAATACGACAATTAAGTCTTCAGGTGGGAGATTACTAATAGACACAGTCTGTTCTTTAAGACCATCAAGGTCCAACTCTATCACAGGTCTTTCAGAATTAGTCGATATTGCGCTCAAACCATCTTTTGTTAATTCGAAGTCAAATGCTCCAGCTTGAAAACCAAGATCTTTTGAATCTGTGGATGGAATAATTGAAATCGGGCCATTTGATTGACTTGCAACAAGGCCAATGACCGGAGTGTTACTTAAGGAATCGATGGTTACAGTAGGGACACTGAGCGTTTTATCCCGCGGAGTTATTTTAATGACGCCAGTCCCACTATCAGAGACAGAGTAATTTTGATTAAAATCTACATTAGCTGCCAATAAATTCGCAATTTGACTGCCTGTCTCTGCAACTGTTGGAGTTCCAGTTTTGGTTAAAGAAATTGCATATGTGGTTCCGTCAATCGCAACATCCACTTTTCCACTAGAAGTAAACGCAGAGGTTACTGTGATGATAGATTTTTCTGGGCGTGGAGTAATAGTAACAGTTCCATCGCCACCGTCAGTGACCCTATATCTCTGATTAAAGTCTGAGTTAGAAGCCAGCAAGGTTGCAAATTGACTACCTGTCTCAATAATACCAGGCGTAGTCGCTTTTGTTAAAGAGATCGTGAAGATTTTTCCATCAACCGCAACATCTACATTCCCGCTAGAGGTAACAGGGGAACTCACTCTAAAAACGTTTCCTGAAACTGTGGCAACCACTCCCGCAGCACCACTAGTTGCCGACTGAACTATGCTATTTGCAACACCAAAATTTGCAAGATCTGTTGCTTTTGCTACCAGCCCCCCAGCACCACCAATGCCTGATGGGACCGCGCTAGTTGCGACGCCAGAATTTGCATTGATTCCAACGAAATTCAACTTGTTATCACTTGAATGAAGAGTATATCGACCCCTATGGTTTGTTACCGTGACAGTGGCCGTGACAGTGGTGGCGCCACTCCCAACATCGACATCGAAGGATTTTACCGTTCCTTTTATTAGACCTAAAGAAGAACCGATCGTTACTCCATTTTCATCGGTCAAAACACCGGAACTATTCATATTTAGTGTAATTAAAGTACCATTCGCGTGGCTGGCGGTGCCATTATCAACAACTTCAAATTTCTGATTTGATTTAATTAGTTTGATACCTGCTGCAAGCGTTTGGCCGTTTAATTGATAGTTGCTACCATTTTGGGTCAGGGTATGAACACTACCGACAGTTAAACCTGCATTAGACGAATTATCGGCAACGATCCAAGAAGATCCAACATCGTTGGACACAAGGTCACTCAGTGAATGTACGTCGATAATATTTAGAAAATCGACATCACCGCCCGCTGCTTTCGTTCCGCCATTTGATGTGAAAACCTGGTTCACGGTTGCACTCCCAGTAAGTGCGCTCCCATCCGAAGTAAAAATGGTTCCTGTAACCGCCGAACCAAGGGTATTTCCAGAGTCAGCGTTCGTAAAATCCGTTGTCCCTTTTGAACCAATTAGGTATTTTTTTCCATTAGTCAGGCCAGTTGTTACAGCGACCGCACCTTCATCCTGGAACGCAAATGGTCGCCCACGCAAAATTGTTTCCGAGAAAGGATCATTTGAAGCTAAGCCGAATTTTGCAGCATCAGTATTATCGAGTACCTCAATACTCCTACCACTCATTACTCCATCGGGAACAGCTAAAGATACCTTGTAACCGACAGCCAAGGTTTCTAAAGTCGCTAAAACTCTACCCTCTTCTGGGCCAGTGACGGATAATTTACCATCTATAAAATTGATTTCGTAAATTGAACCGCCAACCTTTACAGACATTGACGAACCTTCTGGAGGTAAATTTCCGATAACACTTCCTTCAACAGAAGGAACTGCGGCTAAAGCACGGGCGGAGTCTACGAGCTTTTTTGAAATTTCATTTGAAGTGAATGTATTTAATTCTGCACTTTTCAAATTTAAATTTACATCGGGGCCGGTGGTACCATTCATCTCGGCTTTTAGAGAAAATGTTACTCCTGGAGCCGCAACCCTTAAACCATTTGGACTAGCCTGTGCCGGGAGTTGCTCATTAGGTACGGTCCACTCGAAATTTGTAACTGAACCGCCTCTCTCAAATATTCTTTTAAGTCCACCACTGAGCAAGTCGCTGTTAGACGATTTGCTAGACTGCCCATTATCAGATGATATATTAAATTCCCTAGTAGAAAGGACATTTAACGATCCGATAAATTTTGTCCTTTTGTCCAGGTTTACTTCACTATCGATCAATTTTTTAAACGAGTGATCTAAGACATTCGCCTCTAATAAAGCTCCGTTGAAGTTATCCAGAACAATATCATCACCATCGTCATCAACCAGCACCAACCTTTTTGCATTAGCAGTAAGTTCAGCCCTTATCCCCGTTTCTTCGGTAAAAACGTTTATTTGTTCGACTACTGCACTCAAGTTTTTATCCGAATACTCTGACGATATGGATATAAATTTTCCATCTTCTGCTAAAATGCCAAAACCTAGCGATCCATTTGCTGAACTAGTTTCCGAGAGCTCCATTGAAGCGATAGTTTTTGCTTTTGCATCAAAGCCAAAGCGCTGCAATCTTTCGTTGAGACTTTTTGCGATATCTTTTGTGCTAGTTGCTTCAACGACTATAACCGTCTCTTCGACCAAACCATCTGATGTGGTAATATTAAGGTTTTGCGCCTTTATTTGATTTAACGATGGTTCTTGCTGTATCAGTTCTGAATTCTTATTATCGGTTAGAATGCGGTTCACATCGTCTATAATTGCAGAGCCGCCTGGTTTAACCTTTGTAACCTCAGCTCCAAGGTAGCCAATTCCACCAAGAGTACTCAGATAGTCAGCACGGTATTGGGCACCAGCTCTAAATCCATTTTCGGTAGTTACTAAGAGATTAGCTTCAGATACATCTATCGGTTGTCCAGCAATTTGACGGCCTTCACGCGTAAACACACTAAAGCTCGATGCATCAACACCATCCTGCACTGTAGCGGGGGTTGTAGACCCGGCTTGTGTCGTAATTGTGCCTGAGGTGAAGGAAGAAGGTCCTGCGATCTTAAGACCAGCGTCTGAACCAGCCGCAAATAATCCTAAGTCCCTTAGTGAAGCTCCACTTGCAGAACGTATCACCCCATTGTTTAAATATTCTGCAATCGTGTCGGCACTTAAATTATATCTTTCCCCAAGATCACCAACTGGAGTTAAGATGTCTTTGGTATTTGTCGATGGAAAAGAATGTTGTGTTCCATTTGAAATAAATGAAAAGCTAGAGAGCCCAATGTCTTCAGAAAAATTAAATTGTATCGTTGGGCTCTGACCAAAAGACGATAATTCAATATTTTCTACGTTAGCTGGAATAAGCCCAATAGCACCGCCTTTTCTAAATTCAGTATAGGACACTGACGACAAAGAATTCGTTGTCAAACTAGTGATATCATTTAAATTTGCCGATTTGTCGACAGCGGTTTTGGTTGTAACTACAGCTGATCCAGTGTTTTTACTAGACGGTATCGTAACAAAATCAGAGGCCGCCGCAATTTCCTTCCCGTCCTTTAAGAGAAAGTGTAGGCGTTCCGCTTCGCCAGATACCCGCGCTACTCTAAAATTATCACCATCGCGAGCACTTCCACTTACTCTTATCACCATACCATTCAGGTCGATGGAAGTACGACCTTTACCCAAAGCGTCTCCAGACCCATTTTTAGCTATCCAGTAGTCTGTTGCATGATCGTAGGTGACAAACATATCGGACATGTTGTCAATTTTACCAGGTATTGGCAAAAAACTAATTTCCAAGCCCTTAGTGTTTGACTTTGGTTGTAAAATTTCAAATTCTTTAGCGGAAAAAATTTCCTTACCTCGCTCCCCGTTATAATCGACCCCAGCAACGTGAGATGCGTTCATTCCCTCTATAAAGCGGATGGCTAGGAGATCTAGATTTTCAATTGTAGTTTCTATTATTTCCAATCCGGTTGTCAGCCCCTTAAGGCCTCCACCGTCAAAGTGTTTGAAAGCAAGGCCACTTGAAATTGCCCCTGTATTTATTGCAATTGTGCCATCGGCTTTCTCTTGGAATTGCAATCCAGAACCAACGTTGAATACGGTACCTGAGATATCACTATGCAGCACGTTAATTGGATCGGAGTTATCTCCTTCTACAAGCTTAGGTCCGCCAGTGTGTCTACCAAATGTCATCGTTACATCTGATCTACTACCGTATTCTGTAGTAATCATTACTTTTTCAGAAATCGCCGTTACCAGTCGGTCCCGTTCATCCAAAAGTGCGTTCGGTGGGGCTGCCCCCAAATTTGACGCCCGCAATTTTTGGTTAACATTTGCCAGATTTTCTGTAAGTCGGTTTACAGAATTTATTTCATCATCAATAGCGAGACGCAAATTCCGCTTAAAATCACCTATAACCTGAGCTGTTACATTAAAACTATTGGAGAGCCCATTTGCCCTTTCAATCAATGCAGCACGCGGTGCTAAATCGCCTGGATTTGCGGCAACATCAGATAGTCGGGCAAAAAATTCTGTTAATTCCGAAGCAAGATCGCCCTCGGTTGGTAGAACTAAGTTTTCGAGATTTTTAACAGTATCTACAAAAGAGGAGGCAGCATGAAACATGCTTTCAGATCTATCGGCACTCTGTGCCAAAAAAGCATTGAAGGATCTTCGGACTTCACTAAAGCTCACCCCTAAACCGAGCTGTGCAACCTTTGATGCAATTTCGCTTTGCTGACCGGAAACTTCAACAATACTAGCATCTCGTTTACGATAACCATCTGTATTGACGTTCGCAATGTTTTGTCCAGTAACGCCAAGTGCTTGACGCTGTGCGTCAATAGCACTCTTCCCTATGTCGAGTAAGCTTGGCATTTACCGCCGACCTGGGAATTTGGAGAATTGATTTACGATTGCCTCAGCAATACCTAGGGATTTTTCATTAGAAACCTGTAGAGCAAGTTTTTGGTCCATCATGTCAGTAAAGGGTTGAGATGCAGAAGTTTCCAAGGGGTCGTCAAAAAGTTTTGCTGCGCGACTGGCCTTCATAAGTTCTTGGACAAACATCGCTTCAAATTGCTCTGCGACTGCCATCAGCTCGTCATTTTCAGAAATACTTTTCATTTTTGGGGAGGAACTTTCGCTTAGTGCGGCAAATCGTTGGGTTATCGCGGAAAAATCTGACATTTTGGCTCACCCCTCAAATTATTATTAACTGCGCACGAAGGGCGCCAGAAACTTTCAAAGCTTCTAGAATTGCCACTAAATCAGATGGAGTTGCACCTACTGCATTTATAGCATCTACGATATCGGTCAGGCTGATGCCGGGATCAAAAACAAAAGCTTTCGCAAGTTTTTCATCGACATCAATATCTGTATCAGGAGTGACTACAGGCTCAGCAGGCTGGGCTACTACTGCATTTTCCGTTGCAACAACGTTGGTTTGCGGTGTGACCAATGGTTCTTCGTTTACCCTTACCGTTAAGCTTCCATGTGTTATCGCCGCCGGAGTAACACGTACATTTCCGTTTATTATGACTGTGCCTGTCCGAGAGTTTACAATAACTTGAGCGGGCGGGGTCGAGGGTTGAACTTCAACATTTTCAAGTAGGCTGACGAAAGCAACTCTTTGGCCCGGTTCCACCGGAGCTCTGACACGAATCGAAGATCCATCAATCGCAACTGCAATGTCGTCACCAAAAATTTCACTTATCGCCTCGGCGGTAGATGCGGCGGTTGAGAAATCATTACGATGGAGATTTAGAACTAAATATTCACTTTGAAGAAATGGCGTTTCTACAAGTCGCTCTACAGTTGCACCTTGAGGAACGCGCCCAACTGTTGGAACATTAACAGTTAAAGAAGAGCCATCTTCTCCATCCACACCTAAACCACCAACAGCTAAATTTCCTTGTGCAATGGCATAAGTCTGTCCATCTGCTCCAAGAAGTGGTGTCATCAACAAAGTTCCGCCTCTAAGCGAAGTGGCGCCACCCAGTGCAGAGACTGTCACGTCTAAGGGTTGGCCTGGTTTCATGAACGGTGCCAGCTCTGAAGTTACCATAACAGCTGCGGCATTGGTTCCGGTAAGGCCAGCTTGGTCAGTGGACATACCAAAACGTGACAACATAGCTTGCATCGATTGTAATGTTAGTCCAAGGTTAGCATCTCCAGTGCCAGATAGTCCGACCACTAGGCCATAGCCTACCAACTGATTGCTCCTAACCCCCGCGATTGAAGCAATGTCCTTAACGCGATCACAAATCCCTGCCGATGACGCAAAACAGAGCGTTAAAAAAAAGGCAAAATTTCGGATTATGCGCATTTGTCATCCTCTAGATTGGAGAAATAGTAGTAAGTATTTTTGACAACCAACCGCGTTTGGCTGTATCGGCTATGTCTCCTGCACCAATATAGGTGATCTCCGCGTTCGCGAGCCTATTGGAGTTTATAATGTTACCAGGGCCGATATCTTCTGGTCGGACGCTACCCCTCACACGGATGTATTCATCGCCATTGTTCAATGTAAGTTTTTTCTGCCCCAAAACTTCGAGATTACCGTTAGCAAAACGTCTTACTATTGAGGCAGAAACAAGCCCTGTTAGAGAGTTTGATTGAGATGCACTTCCAGCACCATTGAAGTTTTGAGTAGTCCCATAAGTAAAGCCTTCAGGTGTAAAATTAGGTACAAGGACCGTTGGCATTGTAAGCCCAACACTATCTTGCTTACCAGATACGGCAGACTGCGACTTTGAGGCGTTGAAACTTTCGTTAAGTGAAATTGTAACAATATCACCCACGTTATTTGCTTTTTTTTCAGTAGCAAATAACCCCGGCGTCTCTTGGCTGTAAATCGCACCGTCCACCATATTTAAGGAACTGTCTGCTTCGGGGATAACAGGCAGAAACTCTTCGCTAGCAAGATCCTCAACGTAGGTTGAGCAACCTGCGACCATGAGCATAAAAAAGCTTATTGGTATGAGCAAAGACCTCATTTTATATATTTCCTATTAAAGGTTATTTGAAATGAAGCGCATCATTTCATCAGAGGCAGTAATTGACTTGGAACTTACTTCGTATGCACGCTGTGTTTCTATCATTTCAACCAATTGTTGTACTACATTGACGTTCGAGCTTTCTAAATTGCCCTGTACTAGCTTACCACGTCCGCCCGTATAAGGCGCACCAATCGAAGGTTCTCCAGAAGCAGGCGTAGCCATGAAGAAATTCTCACCAAGTGGGGTGAGGCCTCTTGGGTTCGCAAAATTTGACAATGTAATCTGGCCTAGTTCGGTTATTGCTGACTCACCAGCTAATGTCGCCGTGATTATTCCGTCTTGCGAAATGTTAATATTGGAGGCCCCTGGAGGTATGTTGATCTCAGGTTGCAAAATATAACCGCTCGCGGTTGTAACAGCTCCCAAAGCGTTGCGGGAAAAAGTACCATTTCGAGTATAACCCATCGTTCCATCAGGCCGTAAAACCTCAAACATACCATCTCCATCAATTGCTATGTCTAAAGCATTGTCAGTAGAAATTAGGCTGCCCTGCCTAAAGAACTTTTCGGTATTAACCGCCCTGACGCCCGTACCAAGAGCAAGCGGCGAAGTCAGTGCCGTACCTTCCGATGTCGGGTCACCTGCCAAGCGCGTGATTTGATAAAGTAAACTTTCGAAATTTACTCGATCACTCTTGAATCCTACTGTGTTAACGTTTGCAAGGTTGTTGGATATAACCTGCATACGTGTTTGTTGTGCTGTTAGGCCGGTTTTGGCCACATGCATAGATGATCCAGACATAACTTTACCTCTCTTTTAGTAAAAGGATGCAAATCCTATGCCAAAAAAGAGAACCGCACTGAGTAAACCGGTTAGTAGGCTCCCAGGGTTACGAAGAAAATTCGTTTCGCACAGTTGGTTGCTGGAAAAAATTAGTAGTTAGCCAGGCAGACGCATAATTCGCGTAGTTGCTTCGTCTAATTCTTTCGCATTTTTGATAAATTTGATATTCAATTCAAATGTTCTTTGGCCTTCAATATTCTTAAGTAAGTTTTCCAACATATCTACATTACTTTTTTCAAGACTGCCTTGAACAATTTTAGCTCGTTGGTCAGGTATTGGAAGACCGCCACCAACTGCCCTAATGTGCCCATCAGCATCTTTTACCAAATCTGCGTCTTCTGCCAACGTTGAAGCTATTATTCCAGCTTCAACTTGCGTACCCTCAGGTGAATTTAAAGGCTCCACCACAATCCTCCCACCATCCATAACCACAATTCGTCGGGCTTGGGGTAAGTTAAGTGGCTGTAAATTATCATCTAGAATTTGGTTTCCAGCGCCATCTTCAAAACCACCGTCTGGTCGAATGCTGAAGTCACCTCGTCTTGATAGTGCTGGACCAAGCCCACCCTTGGGTTGGATGTAAAAGTATCCCTCACCTCGGATAGCAAAATCCATGTCCTCTTCAGTTCTTTCGACAAAACCTTCGGCCGATGAGAACCGTAATTTATCATCCTGAGTAACGAATACACGGCTGTTGTATTGGTCTAAAGCGGTAATAAAGCCACTAGACCTAGTCACAGGCATATCCTTTTTAAATCCGGGCACTTGTAAATTAGCCAGATTTTGCGCGTTGATCCGCTGATCAACGCGCAACGTTTTAAGAGAGTTCAAAGCTAAATGTATCATTCGATCCATTTTAAGATCTCCCTATCAATCTCTCAATCATTACGATCTGATATTAATAATAGCTTGCGTCAATTGAGTAGATGTCTCAATTGCTTTTGAAGACGCTTGGAAGTTTCGCTGTGCTGTAATTAGGTTCACAAGCTCCTCCGTAATATCCACGTTCGAACGTTCTAGAGAACCCGATTGGATAGCACCAAAACCTTCCGCACCAGCTTCTCCAAATGTTGGCGTACCAGAGGTTGCCGTTTCGACAAAAGTAGCATTACCAATCTGTTTCAAACCGTTTTGGTTGTTAAAGTTTGCCAACACGATTTTGCCAAGTGGTTTGTTTTCACCATTCGTATAGTTTGCACGCAGTAAGCCAGTCGCATCAATATCCAAACCGTCTAATCGACCTGAAGTGAAACCGTCTTGATCTAGGTTGTTGACTGAAAATGGCTGCGAAAGCTGAGTTGAAGCACTATAGTCAACATCTAGAGCGATAGAGAAACCTGCCGCCTGTTGTTCGTAGTGAACCCTGTTTATCGGGCTGATAATTTGACCAGTTTTATCAAATGTAAGTTCGCCCTCATCTATATAAAGAGGATAGTAATCTTCAACTAAATTATCTGGCGGTGTTTCAACCACTTCTCCTAGCTCATTCACGTAAAGAGGCACACCCGCATCGTTTGTTGCTTGCACCAGATTAACGATTTCAGGCACAGCTCCAACACCAAGTGGGACATCATCTAAACCTAGTTTTGGAGCACCTTTAACCTTAATGGTGGAGGTATCGCCCGTTGTACCCGTAGTAAAAACAAAGTTATTACTATCAGCCTGATACTGTACAGTCACGCCGCCAACTACCTGGCCAGTTGCGCTATCAGAAATCTGATTGATCCGAGTTTGTAGATCTGCGGCCAGTGTGGATCCAACATAGTTACCACTTGGCACCTCAATGATACCACTGATACCATTAACCGAAACGTTAAAAATATTATCTCCACCGTTAGAGGAAAGCGCAAAAACTTCACTCAAAGGCTCAGTCGCTGATGCACCTACTGCACGTGCTGGTTCTGACTTCAAACCGCGCGCAGCCTTGAACGACACATCATTTTTACTGATGCCAACTCCCATCAAACCATTGTCACCGGCACCAAGATAACGAGTTGCCGTATCAAAATTGGCATTAACCACGCTTCCATCAGTGGCGTTTAGCGCAAAGCGACCAACTTGTACGTTGGAAGCCTTTTGATCTTCATTAACGCCAATCGCACCATCCGCCTGCACACTTTCACCCGTGGTACCGCTTGCAAATGTAAAAGTTTTAACATCACTGTTATACTTTACGCTAACTCCAAAACGCTTTGCGTTAATTTGCAATTCACTACCATCAGCTACAAACGGTTCTGAATTTATAACCGCAGTACTGCTAATCGGTACTGTTTGTGCCGCGTCTGATGCCGGAATACCGAGATTATTTGTCCCATCCGCCTCAGAAGATCCATAAATTTTGAACGCGCGGAAGTTACTAGCAGTACCAGGCCCAATTGCGGTGTGGTTCACACCAAAGTTAAAGCGCTGATTAACTGCATCATACTCAATTTTAATAGGTGGGTTTTTCTCATCAACCCAAACCGACGCGTTGGAATAATTTTCCTGCGTAAGGCCAAGACCGTTAAGGGAAGACGATCCACCCAAAGCCTCAGATTGTAAGTTTGAGAAAACTTCATCAATCTCAATTAATTTAAGACCGCTTGGAATTGCTACATCTTTTGGCGCAATTTCAACGCTTGAACCAGTGAAAGTAGCGGTATATTTATTCGTAAATGTTGTGCCCAAAGCCTCAAGGTTAACTGCCAACGCCGCAGCTTGTGTCGCTGTGCTGTGATCTGTCACTGCCGCAATCGTCACCTTATCTGTACCATCAGAAGTCGCCGTGTAAAGAGCAGCGAAGCTTGCGGTCGCATTAAGGTGCGCAGCTATGTTGTCTGCCTGTTGAGCTTTCGTTAAATTTGTATTGGCAGCAAGCTGTGCAGCTGTGTGTGAATCTATCGAGTAATCCACAGTATCAACTTTAATTTTGATGGTTCCACGATTAGCATAAGTAGTACCAGCGGAACCACCCACCGTTACAACGGCGCCACTTTCGCTTAGTGTAAGACCAGTTGTTGCAGTAGAACTACCAACGGTCCCAGTTTTCGCAGTATGCGTAGTGGCCCCAGAAGCTTGGCCGGCGTGCGATGGCACTGTGAATGTTGTCCCATCGATAGTAACATCAATTGATCCAAAGTCTGCGGATTTTGTACCAGCGGTCACTTCTAATTTTGTATCTGAAGCAATACCAGTGAAACCACCCGCACCATTTGCGGCGGACCCTTCTAGCCCCGTTGCAACTGGATTGTAGAGAGTAATAAAATCTCCTGCCTTATAAGTTTCGTTAGTACCGTCACGGTTCAAATCAGCAGCATTATTTGTTGTCTGTGCATCAACCACCAAGTACCTCTGGCTAGCTGCAAAATTAGTAGTATTAGTAGAATTTACGATTGGCTTTACACGACCAGTACCAGTAAGGGATGTACCATTGGACTTAAAGATTGTTCCTTCCATCGCGTTAGCAAGTGTTACGCCATCTACATCATTGTTGGTGGCGCTACCGTTGGCCCAGGTCGTTCCTTCTCCTATTGTGGTAATATAATATTCCTGATTGTTTGTTAACGTGCTGCTAGCTAGGACAGACCCAAAGTCACTGTCGGCATGCTTGTACGAGTGAGTTGTATTTACTTTTTCTCTAAGAACAATCTTTTTGTTATTGTAGCTATTCACCGCTCCTTCAGGCTGCAAGCCTGCACCCTCAAAGAATGCTTCAACATCTTGAGATGGATCGCTGAGTACGTAAGCCTCTTCGAAGTTTAAACCCGCTGTCCCATTAGCGTTTTGCGTAAGGGTAAAAGATGCATCCGGAAAACCTTCACCTGTGGTACTAATTTGCAGCTTGGCATTTGTAGCATCAGTATTAAGAACGGTAAGTTTTCGACCATTTAGAAGCGCTTCATAATTATCGAAATTACCTGCTAACCTGACCATTTCACCAGGAGAGAACTGCGTCATGTCTGTGCCTGCTGGCAAGTCAACTGTTAGGATATTATTTGGCGCATCATAGGCGATAGTTCCGTTGGCTTTAGTTGAAAGCTTGTTGTCGTAGACTTCCAATTCCGGAAGCTTATCATAGTAGGAATAGACCAGATGTTTTTGTGCATCGACTGTGGCACCTCCATCAGCTGCCATGGATTTATAGTCAAAACTTACAACATCTGTTTGCTCGTAGACGGTTGTCATTTGAGCTCCAACAGACCTCGTGAACAATGAATTGCTAACGCCGAGAGCGCCGGAAGTTGAAGTGTTACTCTCATAATTATTCATCGCTTCAATTATTCTGACTTGAGCATGTGCAAGAAACTCTTCTCTGGTGAAGTCAGGCGATGAACCTGTTGTATCGATGCCAAGCTGCTCTGAGACATAGGTTGATTGCAGAAGGTCGATTTCGACCGGTGTTGTCAGTCCACTCAGTGTCCCGTCACCAGTATTCAAAGTAGAAAAGTCTACAGTCAGAATATCGTCAACGTTTGATCTTACCTGAAGCTTGTTATCATCTCCATAAGCATCGTTTATGGAACGCTCCACCTCTGAAGCAAGTTGAGCGGCGTTGTAGAAACCGGGCCTTAGATCAATGCTAACGGGAACGTCACCATCGTCAACGTTTACCAGAAGAAAATCTTTCCCCCAGAAAATAGAACTATCTGTATTTCCAGCTTCTCTTGTCGCCTTAAAGCGCATCGGATCATTCGTGACCTCAATCAACTTGTTGCCTTCTTCGCCAAAATCGAAGCTACTTTGCGAACCCTGCAAACGAGCAGGCTGGGAAGGTATAACTTGGTTTAAGTCATCTCGACGGTAAAGCGCAGAGCCCTTACCTTCCGCAAAGTAGTTATCGTCCGCAATTAGATCAACGGTAGTTTCACGGCCAAACCTATCAATATAGATTTGTTGGCCGGTATCTGTTACCGAGGCAACCAGGTCAGGATCTATAACAGTTTCGTCAATCACAAGCCTCGTTTCATATTTGTTTGTTGGATCATCTGCTGTCGCTGCCTGCGTTTTTATGAAATAAACCGTAGCAATTGTTGGGTTACCAAGGTCATCAAAGATGGTCAGCGAGGTTGAATTAGTAAAAGACTCAGGGTCATTCGTATTAAATTGATAACCGTCCGCAAACTTTGGATTTTCCGTGACAACCGCTGCATCAGCAGGCAGGTTTACTGCTAAGTCAATTTTTCCAGTAGCCTGTGGATCACCAGACGTAACCGGTAGTTGCAAGGGAATAGCGTCAGCAATCGATTTCGATGTAACGGATCCGTCATCGTTTACTGGGTAAGTGAGCAAGAACTGTCCAGTCGAGTCAACAACATTACGATTGTTATCCACGTTGAATGAACCATTCCGTGTATAAACTACCTGATTGGAAGTCAAAGATGGTTTCAAGGAGAAAAAACCCTGACCGGATATTGCAAGGTCTAACGCATTCAACGAAGCGGCAATATTACCTTGGGTAAACTGCTGCTTAACCCCCTTCAAGATAGAACCGGAACCAATCGACGACGATGCGTTCTGCAATGGAGAGGTTGCGAAAATGTCACCAAATTCAGCACGGCTTCGTTTAAAGCCTGTAGTACCAACGTTGGCAATGTTATTTGAGGTCGCAGCAATATCTGCCTGTGATCCATTAAGTCCAG
>MDTG01146032.1_pt1 | contig 16307 bp, 15 predicted proteins | sample 811421 | NCBI WGS metagenome assembly MDTG01 (sample SAMN05326645, study PRJNA326480) | marine metagenome | isolation source: seawater | place: Pacific Ocean: South East | collected 2011 | reverse complement strand
GTGTAAGGTATCTTGAGCTCCCAGTTAAGCCCACTCCAGTTATAAATTCTAAAAAAAATATTCAGAAGCCGGTCTTGCATAATCTTGAGTCCAAACCTCAGGAAAAATTAATAACAACTGAACAAAAAATACCAGTGCTGAAAAAACCAATCCTTAAAGATTCACTCAAAAATTCAATAATTTCAAGACCAGCTTTAACTCAGCCGGTAGCACCACGCTTAAAAATGTCTCAACCAAATAAGATTCCTTTGTTGAGTGAAGGAAAGAAACCTGATTTTAAAAAATCAAAAATAAGGAATATTCCTAAAAGCCCAATCTTGTCTTCGCCTGATTTACCAACTTCGATTCCGAAATTACCGAAAGTTAAAAATAATCCAGTTTTGCTAAAGCCTTTTAATTCTAAGAAATCTAGGCTTTCGCCTAAACAGCTTGATTTACCAAAGATAGAAATGAAAAATATTCAGCCAAAAAACTTAAGCAATCCTGAATTTTCCAAACCTAAAGATCCTGATTTTGAGAAGTTGTTAAAAATTCTAACTCCTTTATCACCAGCGGTCCCTGAAATTAATTTGGTTCAACCTGAGAAAAAATCCAAATCTTTGTTGGGAGAGATGTCTGTTGATCAAGTGAAAATTGATGAGGAGCTTCCAGAGATAGGAGTTTTTGAGCAGAATCAAGATAAGACATTAAATCAAATCCCAAATATGAGTTTTTTGCAGCGTAAAAAGTTAGCTCAACTGGCCGGAGAGGAATATAATCTGCACATCAGAACTCGTATTAAACCTAAATTTGGAAGCTCCTCACCAAATTTGTTTGTCAGAATACTGCTAAAAATTAATGAGTTAGGTGAAATAGTTTACCATGAAATAAAAGAATCCAGTGGATCTAAAGCATTTGATAAGGCTGCTGAACTGGCTGTACGCAATACAGTACTCGATCCTCTGCCAAATGCTTTGGCCGAGAATCCGCCTTATATTGTCGTGATAAAGCTTCGCCAAAATTGAGTTGAGGACGTTAAATTAGCACATGTCTTTTATTATAAAATTTTTTGTTATTAAATTGCTTCGTTTTTTCTTACCTGTATGCATCATTTTTGTCTCTTCAAATGTAAGAGCACAAACATACTCAACTGAAGAAATTGTTATTAGTGGATTGGGTTTTGCGAGATTTAGTATAAGTTTGGTACCCGAAGATAGTTTTTCTGAGCACCCAGCAGCAAGTCGTTGGCTAAGAATTTTTGATCGAAACCTTTGTTGGAGTGGTATTTTCATGGTGACTGATTCAAGATACCGAAGTTGCCGAACAACAGGTGGTGCTGATGTTGATATGAAATTTATACTTAATATCAATCAAAATAAAACAAGCTCGGGTAAAATAATTTCAAAGCAGCTTATGCTTACAGTTGCTGATAATAATGGAGTCCCGTTGTTCCCTCTAAAATTGATCTTACGTAGAGGCCGTTTTCGCGAATCAGATTTGATGAAGTTAATTAATGAGTTGTCCGCTCAACTAACGGGCCTAGATGGAGTTTTGGGCAGTACGATAGCTTTTACTCTAAAACAGCCAAAGCGCCGTAAAATTATTGCAAGAGTTAATACCCATGGTAAGAAACTTGCCGCAATATCCCGAAATCCTAATATAAGTTTATTGCCTAAATGGAATCCCAAAGGCGATGCTATAGTCTATACAACTTTAAGTCGAAGAGGTACATCTATCATTTTCGATGATCTTAATCTAAAGAAACAACCTGTTGTATTACTGGCTTCAAATAACTCAGGTGCTCGTGTTGCAAGTAACGTTCTAAGTGTAAGTGGCGGTTCATGGCATTCCAGTGGACAAAAACTGGTTGTAACCCTAAGTCGGAAAGGTAATACCGATTTGTATTTCTTTGATAGACAAAATAGAAAGGAGTACCGATTGACATCCCACCGGGCTATTGATACAGTCCCAGACTTATCTCCTGACAACCAGAATTTGATTTTTGTTTCGGACCGTACAGGCAGAGAACAAATTTATTTTTTGAAGCTAGGGACAAAAATACCCTTTCAGCTTACTTTCGGAAGAGGAAGTAACAGTGATCCTGTTTGGTCTCCTGACGGCACCTTGATAGCTTATTCCAGAGTCAGATATGGAATTAGTCAAATACATTTGATGGACCCCTTCACTGGAGAAGATCATGCTTTAACACGTGGGAACTATAATTCTGAACAACCTTCATGGTCTCCTGACGGACGTCAAATAGTTTATGTTTCTTCTTCAACCGGAAGTGAAAAATTATATTTAATGTTTGTTGATGGAACGGGACGCAGGCGTTTGACTCGTACCCCCAAAGATTTTGAAGAAGGTTCTCCAAGCTGGACTCCTAGGAAGTATTAATGCAATTTGAAGATTTGTATTCAGAAACTGACCCGCAAATAATTCGACGAGAAAAACAAAAAGCCAGAGAAATTCGTCAATCCCAGTGGTGGAAAAATAAAAGAGCCTGTAATAAATGCTATTATTGTAAAAATTACATTCCTGCCAGAAAACTTACAATGGATCATGTGATTCCTCTCGCTAGGGGCGGTCGGAGTATAAAATCTAACTTAGTACCCTGTTGCAAATCCTGCAATAATCTAAAAAAAAATTTACTACCTCTAGAGTGGGAAAAATTATTAAATAATTTTAGATAAAATAGCCTTAAATACTGAATTAAATTACATTATTGTATTTTAGCTAAAAGGAGTTTATTTATTTGATATTCTTCAAACCTATAATTATATCTTTACATAACCAGCAAGTACTGGTACTATTCTTGCCGAAATAATAAGATAATTTATAGGAGTGAGATGAATAAAACATTTAATAGACAATCAAACCGTTTTGTATCAGACAGTAAAATCAAAGATAAGACCATTAAAAAAACCTCCAAAGGACATCCTACAAGCGAGGATATTGAACTTGCCACAAAGGCATTCCTTGCAAAAGGGGGAGAAATTGAGAAGTTTTCACAAAATGCTGAAAATACACACAAAGATGTTTTTAGAGCGAACTTAGAACCTGATTCGCGCTTAGGAATGGGGTCTTTGGTTGATGATTCATGGGATTGTTGGGATAAAAAGGATTATGAAACAAATCCTAATGGGTCTGTTTCCTGATTAAATAAATATTTAATTTCAAATATGAGGAAAACTATAAGTGTAAAATTTTATCTGAAGGCACAATTGAGAGATAAAAAATTAGGAAGTATTTATCCGTGAGTTATCGCCAAAATTTTGATTAAATCTTCTCATCATGACAGATGCCAAAAATTGAATTGCTGATTTATCTGCCATTCCCCTCTTTTTTTTAGAATACATCTTAGAGTAAGTTTATTTACCTCCTAACGATTTTAAAATTTAAGATATTCCCATTTGAAAACCTTTACATCTACTGACAACAAACTAAGTTTTTTGCCGAAATAAATTTAATTACTTGAACTTAGTAGGTAATAATTTTAAACAAAGAACAACTATCCTTTAAAAAAACAGAAATTATTTTGAACCACTACTTAACCAATCTAACTGTTTATCATATAGAAAATCTGTTTAATACCTTCTCAAAATTATCTAAGAGTGATTGATTCCTAAAAACCTCAAATTTTTTAAAAACAAAAAGACTTATAAAAAGTTAAATTTTTAAAACTTTGTCAAAGCTGAATATTTTTTTCCCCTCCATCCATTTAATACCTTAATACATTATTTTTTATATTTCAGATAAGCCCCAATCAGTGCTGACTTTATTTAAATAAAAAACTGGCACAGTTTTTGTTGTAAACATAGTAGATACATTTATATATGGCAAAGACTTTATGTCGAAGTGTTTTTGTAGAATCACCGTATATTAATTTTACAGGTCAATATCGATAGAAACTATGTTATTTAACAAATACTTAGCTAAATTTACAATATTCTTTTTTCTTTTAAACTTTCATAGTTTTTCAACTATTCAGTCTGCGCAATTTAATCAAGCACAAATAGAGATTATACCACTCACATCATTTTTATTTGCTAACCGTGATCCTATGCGGGCAGGATGGCATCAAGATTTCGTCAGCAAAGGTACTAAAAATCTAAAATCGTTCACTAAAAAACCTGTGGGATCTTTGTTCGTACAGTTAAAGCCCAGATTAAATGAAGGTGAATATCAGCTCGCTTTGCGAGTATTGAGGGAAGGTTCTCATCAGTTTCTTAGATTACGTGAATTTACGGGAGGCAAACCACTTAATCACAAAGTTTACTTAACAATTCCATTTGAAATGTTGATTGGAGTTATTCAGGGTGAGGTAATTCGGTCTCTTTTCCCAAATGATCAAGTCGAAGCAGGGGGATGGTTACATCAAGTTACCTATGAATGGGAAACTCCAGAATTAATTGAAAAAATTTTTACCAGTTCTGAGAATTATACTTTCCATCAGAAAGCTTTTGAACAAGGAATTAAATTTACTATTCCGTGGAAAAGTTTGCGTTCTGATCTGGAACTTGAACCATTAGCAGTCCGTGATCCACTTGTTATTAGAAGAGACGATGTGGGCATGCGTTACGCTTTTTATCAACTCAAACCAGGAGAAACATTATATTCATCAGTTGTAATACGTTTTATTGGTCAAAAAAAGCACTATGCACGAAGTCAAAATGCAAATGATTTACTTGCATTAAATGGGCTCCCTGATGCACGAAAACTTTCATCAGGTCAATACATAAAAATTCCTTTGGAATGGCTAAGACCTGAATACTTACATTATGTGCCGATTATTTACCGTTCTGCTGAAGAATACAAATCCGAAAAAAATGTTAATTCCCCTAATTATTTTCCAAACCATATTTTAAAACCAGAATCGAGAAATACACTCAGCTTAGATATCATAAGTCAGAGATAAAATATGAAATTAAAATTAATCATATTTTCAATACTACTGCTTGCCTTAACAAATTTCTCAGGTAATGTCCTTGCAAAAACTAAGAAAATATCTAATTGGAAAAGCTTTAGCTTAACCGACCATACTTCAAGTCAGTCTAAGATGCTGGTCGGTTGGAGTGGAAAAAGATTGGTTGTAAAGCTTAAGCCACTAGAAGGAGAAGGTGGTTATAGTCTCGCCAAAAGAGTTCTTGCACCTGAATTTCGCAGTCTTAAAACCATAAGGAAATATAGTAAAACCCGTAGATTATACAAACACAGATTCATAACTTTCCCGCTTAAGGTTATTAATGGAGAAATCCGCAGTTCTGCACTAAAAGCTTCATTTTTTAATGATAAGGCTAAAATTAAATATTGGCAGCACCATATTACTTATAAATGGGAAACAACTAGTATGATTGCAGGCCTTTTTACGAAAAAAGGAATTAAGGCAGTAAATTTAGTGCGTTTTAATAAAATGCATAAGAACGGTAATATACTTCAAATTGGTGACATTATAAAAATTCCATGGAATTGGATCAGTCCTGAATTGAAACTTCGCAAGGTTGCACTCAATCCTCCTTTGAAACTTAAGCAGGATAAATCAGGTAAATTTTTTGCGCAATATCAGATGCAAACAGGAGACACTTTATACACTTCAGTTGTTATTCGATTTACGGGGCGTCTTTTAAATGATGAAGTTAACCAGATTGCAAATCAATTACTTAAATTGAACAATATATCTAAGGCTAGACTTATTCAAAATCGTCAAAAGATTAAAATTCCCTTGGAATTGTTGAGTGAAGAATATATTGGAAGTTATAAAAATTTAAATCTGTCAAGGAAAATTTCCAGCAAGCCTAGAAATGCTGATACAATTAAGACACAAAAAAACAACTCTTTAAAATCAGTTGCAGATGCTAAGAAAGATAAAAAAATTAAGAAAAAACAAAATAAAATCTCAAAGAAAACAATTTCTTCTTATAAAAAAAATGCCTATAAGATACATGTTATTCTTGATTCAGGTCATGGGGGTAGAGACCCAGGTGCCATTGCAGGGAGTAAAAAAAACAATGATCTTATTTACGAAGATGAAGTGGTTTATGATATAAGTAGACGAACTACTGAATTACTTAAAAAAAATGGTATAATTGTACATAATACTTTGTCAGATCCTAATCAAAAAAAACCTATTAGATTTCTTTCGCATAAGCATGATAAGGACGAACAACTTCTTGTTACGCCCAGATATTTAAATCGTAATGCCCGTACAGCAGCTAATATGCGTGTTTATCTTGTAAACCATATATTTCATAAATTGAAAAAGAAAAAAATTCCAAAGGAAAATATCTTATTTATCAGTCTACATGGAGATGCACTTCATAATTCTCTAAGGGGAGCAATGGTATATTATCCAGACAAACGTTTTCGAAGAAGCATGTTCGGACTAAAACATAGCATCTATCGTAAGCGAAAGGAGTATAATCCCAGTTTAAAATTCAGACCGAGTGATAATATATATTCAGAAAAACTAAGTAAATCTTTTGGAAAAATAGTCATTAATGAGTTTCGTAAGCTAAAACTACCTACACACCGAGTCTCTTCTGCAGTTAGAGGTTATCTGTATAGAAAAGGTAAAAAAACTCTTCCAGCTGTTTTACGCTACAGTAAGGTCCCTACATCGGTTTTAGTAGAAATAGCAAATCTAAACAATAAACATGACAGACGCAGTCTGTTGAAATCGAATTCTCGTCAGCATATAGCTCAAGCAATAACTAACTCAGTAGTTGCTAACTTTGGTCGTAAAAGCGGCCTTGTCGCGAATCTCTAATACGTAAGATTCAATTAATGATTCAGATAAACTCAGTTATTTTTGACCTTGGTAACGTACTGATAGACTGGAACCCACGCTATCTATATCGGAAATTATTTCAAACTGATGAAGAAGTTGAATGGTTTTTGGGGAATATTTGTGATGATGACTGGAATCTAAAACATGACTCTGGACAACTTTTTTCTAAAGGAATTTTGGAAAAATCAAAAGAATTCCCAGATTACTTTGAGCTTATAAATGCTTGGTATCAGCGCTGGGAAGAAATGCTTGGAGGTCCAATAGATGCATCAGTAAAGGTTCTATCTGAATTGAAAGATAAAGGGATATTATTATATGTTCTAAGCAACTGGTCTGCGGAAACATATCCAATTGCAGAAGAACGCTTTGATTTTTTGAGATGGTTTGATGGTAAAATTATTTCTGGAGAAGCAGGGATTGTAAAACCTGATCATGAAATATATAAATTGTTAATTAAAAAGTATGACATAAATCCTCAAAACACAATTTTCATTGATGATAAGGAAGAGAATGTCAAGGCAGCAGAATTATTGGGTATAAAAGGGATTCATTTCCAAAATGCCACAAAACTAAGGCAAGATTTACAGATGCTAAAATTACTCTAATGGCATTATTTAAATTAAAATTTTTGTCTGTACATAAATTAGTCAATCCGTTTTCAAATCCCAACATTTCCTGAAATGTTTTAAAACAGTTGATTTATATAATTATCTTTGCGGAAACTTGTTGTTTTAAGCTGTGTTTTTTTAATACTTTCCGGCATACTGCTAGCTTATCCGGAATTATTCCCATGGGCTGAAGAATCCACAGCAGTCTCTTTACTTCATATTTGGGCTGGAATATTTTTTATAGTCATTTTCCCGTTATATTCTTGGGATCATATTAAGGGGCATTCGAATCGTCTGAGAAAAATTTCTTTGGTATCTGCTACTGGAGTACTTCAATTTTTTGCAGGTATGGGGCTGATTATTTCAGGTATCCCTTTGCTTCTTTACAGTGCAGATGTTCTTGAATTCCCAAATGATATTCATTTGATTTTGACTTTTGTTCTAGCCATAAGTCTTATTTTACACAAAATATCAGAGAAGTAGTTAGATCTTTCTTATTAATAAATTTAATCCAGTATCGTGACGGCTTTAAAAAATATAGTTCATTTAATGGATACAACTCTGAGGGATGGTGAACAAACTCAGGGAGTATCATTTACTCCCCCTGAAAAGGCAAATATAGCAAAATCGCTTTTAAAAAAACTTTGTGTTGATCGTATAGAAGTAACGTCAGCTAGAATTTCAGAAGGGGAATTAAGTTCTGTACAAAATATTTCAGATTGGGCCAGTGAAAATGGGTATTTGGATTCAATTGAAGTTCTGGGATTTATTGATCACAAAAAAAGTGTTGACTGGATAAAGGAGGCAGGTTGCAAGGTAATGAATTTACTAACCAAAGGCAGCGAGAATCACTGTAAGAATCAGTTACGTAAAACTCTTAAGGAACATGTTGACGATATAAAGAAAACCATAAAATATTCAATTTCCAAGAATGTTAACGTAAATGTCTATCTGGAAGACTGGTCGAACGGTTATAAAAACAGTCCCGATTATGTTTTTCAGATGATGGAAGCCTTAAAAGATGAAGGAATAAATCATTTCATGCTTCCTGATACACTTGGCGTTCTTTCACCGGATCAAGTCTATTTAATGCTTAAAGACATGATAAAAAGGTTCCCTTGGGCAACTTTTGATTTTCATCCTCACAACGATTATGGACTTGGAGTGGCTAATGTGCTCTACGCAGTCAAGGCCGGGGTAAGGAACGTACATTGTACCATGAACTGTCTTGGGGAGAGGGCGGGGAATGTCTCACTTGCAGAGATTACAGTAGCTTTGCATGACATACTTGGTATGGAGCTTTCTATTGACGAATCTAAACTTGCACCAGTAAGTGAAATGGTTGAAAGCTTTTCGGGAAAAAGGCTGCCGGATAATGCGCCGATTGTTGGAGAAAATGTGTTTACTCAGACCAGCGGTATTCATGCCGATGGAGATAAGAAGGCAAATTTATATCATAATCCAATTGTTCCGGAGCGTTTTGGTCGCAAAAGAAGCTATGCTCTTGGCAAAATGAGCGGTAAAGCTTCACTCGCAAAAAACCTTGAGACATTGGGGATTCAGCTTGTTGAAGAAAATCTTAACAAAGTACTTGCCCGAGTTGTTGAGCTGGGCGATACAAAAAAATCAATGACAGCAGCTGATTTGCCCTTCATCATTACAGATGTTCTGGAAACAAGTGAAACTCAACGAATTGAACTTCTCAATTGCTCTATAACAAGCGGATTGAATCTAAAGGCTACTGCGACAATACATTTAAAAATTGATTCAAAAGAGTACAATGAAGTTGGAAGCGGAAATGGAGGATATGATGCATTTATGAGTGCGGTTAACAAAATATTGAAAAAGCTTAACATTGATTTACCAGAATTAGTTGATTACCAAATCAGAATACCAAGAGGTGGTAAAACAAATGCTCTGACAGAAGCAATTATAACATGGCAGGTAAATGGTAAACGTCTTCAGACAATCGGAATTGATTCTGATCAGGTTCTTTCTGCAGTTAATGCAACTCTTAAACTGCTAAATTTACAGTTGTTGCAAAAGGAAGTGAAAGAAAAAAAATAATAATTTATCATCTGGGATTCAGTTTAAATCCTAAAATTCATGAATTTAATGCTTGCAGGTCATTTTGTGCTGGAAGAATTAACATAAATGCGCTTTTCAACTGCAGAAAGTAAAATATCTGAGATTTATTTCCCGCTTACAGCAAATCCAGTGGGATATAATCATTTGTTACTGGCAGAAAATGTGCTCCGGCAATACCCAGAGACACAATTATTAGTATTCATACTATCCAACGGAAGGCATCCCGACCCATTTAAAACCATCCACATTCCTCACGCGTCTTTTCGTTACGAAATTCTAAGAAGCTCTTTATTAGATTGGACTGATCCTGAGAAATCTCTACCAGCAAGATATGCTTATGAATCTGGAGATTTGCTTAAATTAGGTAGTAATAACTGCACTATTTCTAGGAGAGAATTATCATTTAGTAGGCCTTTTCGTATTGCTGATCACGTTCATTATTTTTCAAAAAAAGAAAAAATGGCTCTGATTGTGGGAGCAGATTTGATTCAACGCATGCTAGATCCAAAAATTTTCACATATACTGATTTATTAAAAATAGAAAGTGGCTGTTTAATGATTGTTGCACCTCGTGATGATATTAATATAAAACAAACTATAGAGCATATTAAACAAAAGAGGGGTGTGAGATTAAATTTTAGCCAAGTAAATCAGAATAAGCTTCCCAAAAAACTGCAAAAATTTTTTCAAATTTCATCTACACATATTCGTAAAGCAACACAGGCAGAACATTCACTGGAAACATTCTTATCAGTAAATTCTGCATTATATATTTCACAAAATTATTTATATGAAAGCCGATATCAAAAAACTCGTTCAAATTTTTCAAATTTGAACGAACACCAGCATAGTTGTTTTGAATTGAATGAAAAGCTTAAAGCAGCGACCATCGAACTTCAAAAACATCTTGCACTCAGAGCAAAAAATGGAAAGGCTCACCGCTTCTCTGTCTTAGAAACAAGCACTGGAGGACAAATTTCTCAAACCTTCACGAGTCTGACAGGAGCTTCAGAGCACTTTATTGAAGGCAGAATTATATATGATCAAGAGGCTCAAAAGAAATTTTTAGCTGTTGAAGAATTAGAAGATTCAAGCGTATCTGAAACAAGAGTAAGGAATCTTGTAAGGGCAATGCTAAGAAAATCTGGTGCACATTGGGCTATAGCAGAAACTGGTATGGCAGGACCGCCATCAAAAGATAGAAACAGTAGTAAAAATGGGCAATGTTATCTTGGTATGGCAATATCAAATAAAGTAAGATATAAGTTTCTAGAGTTTAATCCTTTTCTTACGCGCAAAGAGCATCAGCTGATGTTTGCTATTGAAGCATTGATATGGGTTAAAAAGGAACTAAATATAGAGCGCTAATTAAAAAAAATGAAACCATTACTACATAAATTGCTGGCTTTAGAAGAACTCAGCTTTGAAGAAGCTCGGGAAATGATTCTATGGATCATGAGCGAAGAAGCTGTTTCTGCCCAGGCGGCAGCACTTTTAGCTTTACTTCAAGCTAAAGGAGTTACTGTTGAAGAAATGGCTGGCGCTGCTTTGGCCATGAGAGAACGTGCTTCGGGAATTAAAGCACCTGATAATGCAATAGATACCTGTAGCACAGGTGGAAATGGAATCAGCACATTCAACATTTCAACATGTGCTGCAATAATAGCAGCTGGAGCGGGAGCTGTTGTAGCAAAACATGGCAACCGTAGCAATACGAGAAAAAGCGGAAGTGCTGAAGCACTGGAAGCGTTAGGGGTGAATATAAATTTAAAACTTGGTGAAGTTGAAAGATGTCTTCAAGATTTGGATATTTGCTTTTGTTATGCGATCAATCACCACCCTGCAATGCGCTTTGCTGGACCAATACGCAAGGACCTTGCTGTTCCCACTGTATTTAATCTACTTGGTCCTTTAACAAATCCAGCAGGTGCAAAAAGTCAGTTGATTGGAGTACCAAATGTTGAACTTACTTTGAAAATAGTTCAGGTCCTTAAGCGGTTAGGCAGTGAAAGAGTAATGGTAGTTCATGGTCATGACGGTTTGTGTGAACTGACAGTCACTTCACCTACACATGTTGCTGAACTCAGAGAAGGCAATATTAAAGAATATGAAGTAACTCCTGAAGAGCTTGGTCTCAAGACTGGGACATTGGATGAAATAAGAATAGATACTCCTGAAGAAAGTGCTAGGTTAATGGAGAAAATTTTTTGTGGCGATGAGAAAGGCACTGCAAGGGATATAGCACTGGCAAATGCAGCTGGAGCTTTAGTCGTGTCAGGACAGGTTATGAATTTGGTAGAAGGTGTAGATCTAGCAGCCAAGACGATTGACAATGGAAAAGCAGCACAAAAACTTAATGATTTAATCAATTTTTCAAGGGCAAACCAGCAAGCTTAGTAAAACAAAATTTTGTAGAAATAATATACGTATCTCTAGACTATTTACTTAAAAAAATACTAAAAAAATCATACAATACTTTTTAATTTTCGTAAAACTTTCCACATAATTTCAGGTTCATCAGTTATTATCCCTGTAACCCCCCATTGAGTTAACTGCTCAATACGTTTTTGATTATTAACAGTGTAGGGAATTGTTCTGAAAAGGTTTGCTTTTAGTTTTTTTAAAAGAGAAGGGGTCAAGGATCTTTCATCAGGATGAAAAGAATATGCTTCATTATCGATACACAATTTTAGAATTTTTTCCTCAGAGAATTCTTTGCCTTTTAGAGGTGCAACCTTGAGTGAGTTTTGATTTTTATATTTCTTGTGCCACAATTTGATTCTAGGAAAAAAAGAGTGCTCGAAACTTGATATCAGTACAGATTCATTCATTCCAAACTTCTCAACCATTATGCATATCTGTTTTTCAATTGCGTCGGAGCGATCAGCTGACTCATAGCTTTCCGGTTTTATTTCGATGTTGACAGAAATTTTTCCTCTGGTTTGCAAAAGGATTTCCTCAAGAGAGGGTATTGATTCTCCTTTAAATTTCGGACTGAACCAGCTTCCGGCATCAAGCTTTTTTAATTCGTTAAAAGTGTATTCAGAAACTAGCCCATGACCATCAGTAGTTCTTTCCAGAGTTTGATCATGAATTACAATAGGCACACGATCTTTTGTCAGGCATACATCTAGCTCAATCATGTCTGCGCCTGCTCGTATTGCAGCCACAAAAGCTGAAGCAGTATTTTCAGGGTATCGGCCACTATATCCCCTGTGAGCAATTACCCACGGACGATTTATTTTTTCCAGTTTATTTATATTTTCCATAGATTGACACGTTATGAAGGTTGATATAGTATCAAGTGATATTTCATAGTTATATATAAATTGATCATAAATTATTTATATAATTTCATTTAGTTTGGTACTTAAAGGCTTTATATGACATCTTCTCCGAAAACTGGTTCAAACGCCTTTGTAAAATCAAATTTTGAAAATGAGGTGGAGTTTTCACAAGTGGTCAAAGATGGAAGGCGTATACTTAAAATTGAAGTTGAATATCAGACTAAGGAATGGGACTGGACTGGAGATTTAGATGATGCAGGAATTTTTATATTTAGCTATCTGTTGTATGATTACAAGAATAATATCTTGTCTTTACGGCGCTTGAAAGAAAGCGTATATACTTTGAACCTTTTACGGCAAAAGATTATTCCTTCAAATGAAAAAAAAGATCTTCCTCTTCTTGAAGAATTTCAGGTGATTTTTAACCTTTATGAAAAATTGAAGCAAGAAAAAATGTCATGGGAAGATTGTGAAGAATATATAACCAAGCAAATTTCAGCAAACCAAAGAAACAACTAACTTTTCAACCTTTTTCAGCCAGACTTTTTGCCTTATTGATGACGTCGAGATTATCCGATACCTCAAGTGATATTTTTTCATTTAATTTTTGTTCTGCACATTCCTGTGCATGTTTAATCGCGTTTCGGATTGTGTGAACCCTCGAGTTTCCGTGACAAATAATTACAATCCCGTTTACCCCCAACAAAGGAGCTCCTCCAACTTCAGAATAGTCTGCCCTTTGTTGCAAAGCACTAAATGGGCCTCTCATAGCCAGATAACCTATCTTTGTAAGCAAAGTGTTGTCAATTTCTTCTCGAAGTACACTGCGAATAAAGTCGAAAGTTCCTTCTGCAACTTTTAGGGCAATGTTACCAATAAAACCGTCACAAACCACTACATCCACAATATCCTTAAACATAGATTTTCCTTCAATGTTACCTGAAAAGTTTAGTGTGCTTTGCTTCAGTAAATCATATGTTTCCTTGAGTTGTAGATAGCCTTTGCCTTCCTCTTCACCATTGTTTAGCAATGCAACTCTGGGATTATCTAGATGAAGCAAAGTTCTTGCATATGCATCTCCCATAAGTGCAAATTGAAAAAGGTACAATGGCTTGCAGTCAGTATTAGCACCTATATCTAATAGGACGAACGGGTGATGCCGATGTATGGAGGGCATAAGAGTGGCAATAGCAGGGCGCTCAATACCTTCAACAGATTTTAGCACTAACTTTGCTGTAGCCATTGCAGCACCAGTATTGCCAGCACTTACTACGGCATCTGCTTCCCCAGTTGCAAGAAGGTCTATCGCGACTTTGATTGAAGAATTTTTCTTTTGACGTAATGCAGTGGCAGGTGAATCGTTCATCTCTACTGTTTCAGTGGAATTGACGATTCGTAATTTTCTTTGATCGAAGCTGTGTTTTTTTAAAACTTCTTTGATTTGGTCTTTTGCTCCGACTAAAATGACCTCGATACCTAATTCAGATATCGCCCTTAGAGCTGCTTCAATTTGTACTGTTAAAGGGGTATCTCCTCCCATTGCGTCAACCGCAATTGCCATACTATTCCCGGGTTTGCTGTTGATAATTGAAAGAGCAGTAAAAACAGCTTAGCTTGCTGTTACTTCTACTACTTCAACTCCTTTGTAAAATCCACATTCAGGACATACGCGGTGAGGTCTAATCAATGCGTGACAATTGGTGCATTCGGATAGAGCAGTTTCTGTAATTTTGATATGCCCTCTCCTGTGGTCTCTTTGACTGCGTGATTTTTTTCTTCTTGGGACAGCCATGGCTTTTTTTTGTAAGTCTTAAAAAATTTTTGTGATACTAATTGAACTTAATTCTATTATTATAATTAATTTGTTTGTCGGCTTAAGCGTTATAGTTAATTAAATTAAGCTTAATTACGGCAAAAGATTTAACCATCAGCAGCCTGAATTTCCTCGAGCGTCTTTGCTGTTGGAAGGGGATCTTTGGCTTCAATAATGACTGGATATTCCTCGCATTTTTCTGCATTTAAAGCCGTATAATGCTCCCACTTTTCAGGAACATCCACATCAGCATATATTGCCTCTACGGGGCATTCCTCTACACATGCATTGCAATCAATGCAGGTTTCGGGATTTATGTAAAGCATATCTGGACCTTCGTGAAAAGCTTCCACCGGACATACTTCCACGCAGTCTGTATATTTACATTTTTCACAGTTCGCTATTACAGTATAAGTCACTTTAAATCCCTTGATAATAATTAGTGTGATAATTTCTAAAATTAATGAAGGAATTATAATGCAAATAATACCCCTTTATTATCACTTTTTGATCTTTTAAATTCAAGTTTTTTATAGTTTTAGAAGTAACCTTTTGATTTATTCATAACGCAGAGGGTCTACTGGATTTAACCTTGAGGCTTTTGTGGATGGATATAGCGTAACCAACATACAAATTAAAAAAGACGAGAATGTAGTTAATATTACATCAAACCAGTCAATAAGAACAGGGATTCTGTTTCCTCCCGGGTAAACACCGGGTGGTATCTCAATAATTTCAAAATTCATTAAAATCCAACAGATAGCTAAGCCAAACATTACTCCACCGATTGTACCGAGTGACCCGATCACTAGCCCCTGAAAAAAAAAGATTTTACGGATTCCAGAATCATTTGCACCTAAAGCCTTTAGAATTGCAATTTCTCTAGATTTCTCCAACACAAGCATGATAAGTGAACTAACAATATTAAAAGCAGCCACAACAATTATCAGTGTAAGGATTAGGAAAAGACCCACTTTTTCAAGTTTCATCACTTGGAAGATACTTTTATTTTCTTCTGCCCAGTTGCCAACAATATATTCATCACTGAACTCAGCAAATTCATTGGCAATTTCTGGGGCATTTTCAGGATTACTTATTCTCACACCCAAACCTGTGACATTTTCATTCATTCTATAAATTTTTTGCAGGAGTCGGTAATCAATAAATGCAAGCACTTCATCATAGCCCGAAATTCCCGACTCAAATATTCCAATGACCTCCAGTTTTTTAATACGAGGAATATCGCCAATTGGAGTCATTCTTTGTTCTGAGGTTACCAACTTTACAGAATCTCCGATGCTTGCTTCTAGTTGCCTGGCCAATTTTGCTCCTAGAATGATCCCGTCATTAAGTTTATTAACTTTTGCTTCCAAGTGGGAAAGCCGCTTGAGAAGTTTCATCGAAATCAGAGCTTGGCTTTCCTCAGTTGGTGTAGTAATACCGTAAACTTCTTCCCGCAGAAATGAAGATATATTTGTAACGCCTGGTTCCTGCTCTGGATCAATACCACGGAGTAGCGCTCCTTTTGGTTGCTTTTTCCCAGTTAGCATTACCTGCTTGTATATATATGGAGCAACTCCTTCTACTTTTGGATTATCCTCTAATTTTTTTTTTAGATTAGAATAATCTTTCATTACATCATTCCAAGCAAAGATCGTAATGTGAGGCAATGAACCTGTTACTGCATTTTGTAAATTTGTTCGAAAGCCATTCATGACCGAAGTAGAAACGATTAGGGCAATCAC
>MDTG01089913.1_pt1 | contig 16307 bp, 17 predicted proteins | sample 811421 | NCBI WGS metagenome assembly MDTG01 (sample SAMN05326645, study PRJNA326480) | marine metagenome | isolation source: seawater | place: Pacific Ocean: South East | collected 2011 | reverse complement strand
TCATTGCCTGGGCGACCGGTTTTTCAGTTGTTCTATTGATTTTTGGACGATGGTTCAATAACAATGTAGATGAGCAAACCGTTGCTAATGCATTTCTGTCTTTACTTATTTTTATATCGCTTGTAATTGTATTTAGCGTATCAAAAGCGATAATTCGACGTTTTAGAAGAACTAGTTAAAATGTTTATTGATTTATAAAAGGCCATTATTTTGATGGCCTTTTTTATATGAGTCTGGGCAGGAAAAATCGACATAACTGTACCCTCAAATACCTGCAATGATCAGCGGGTCGATTTTTACGACCAGAGAGTTGAGGTTGTCAAAAATCATGCTGCGTTCAAGTCACTGCCTATCCCCGCAGACTCTAAGTCTATGAGGTCTAATATGACAGACAGAGATTTCTCAAATTCAAAGACCTCCTTGAATGTAGCCGGATCAACCCGATTTGGGTTTAGTGCAACAGAGATAACATCAGTTTTTGCTGCAGCCTCATCATTACTGGAATTACCAACGAACATGATTTGCTCCATTGGTATGTTATGTTCTTCGGAAAACTCTTTAAGGCGATCCGCTTTGCCGTCGAAATCATACTCAGCTCCGGTAATGCTTTCGATATAACCATCTTGGCGGTTATAAGTGAAAACATTGATATATACTTCACTGCCAAAAAGATCTCGGGTTCTTTCTGGCATGACTTCTTTCCAATATGAATTAATTGATCCTGACAGTAATCCGAGTTTAATGCCTGTATTGTGTAACTTATGAAGAGTCGATTCAACATCTTCAATTAATGGTGCTTTTTTCGCTATTTCTTTAAAGGATGCTTCATTTAGCTTAGCTTCTTTGAAGTGTTCGGCAGTAATTGCACACCATTCTTCATGATCTATTTCTTTTCTATTAAACTCTCCGTGATACTGTCGGCAAAGCTTAACGCTCAAGCCTAAATGCTCCCAAACAAGCTCCCAGGAAGTTTTATTTTCGACAGGTGGCTTGGCAAGTGTCCCATCTAGATCAAAAAAAATTGCCTTGATGTTTTTATATTTCTTGTTACTCAAGTTGCTCTGCCTTCGGTTAAAAGACAGTCTAAGTGAGTCTGTCTCGTGAGATGCATCAAAATGAATAGCTGGTACATCTAGTGCGCTTGCTAGCCTCTGTATGACGCCTTTTCTAGGGTGCTGTTCACCCCGAATATATCGATATATCTGTCTATGATTGATACCAGACAGCTTGCTCAACCCTTTAGCGCTTAGATTTTTTTCTTTCATCTTATGATAGAGCATTACTGAACTAAATTTGTTTGGTATGTCCATCGCTATGACCCTCTAATGAGTACAGTTCCATAAGACTATTAAAGATAGTTCAAATAAAAAGACACAGAAAAGACACTAGGCAAAATGGGGCAGAAAAAGTCACTAAAGATTATCAGGTAAAGGTTCCAGGAAAGGCGGCTTATACTGAAGAGGAGCGCTGCAGTTATGGGTATGCAGGCTGGTACCCTACATACCCATAAGGAGGTTCAATGCAATGATTTCTCCTCCTGCAACTGTAGCACAAACACTAATCTAGTTGAGGTGAAGATTATGTTATTTCTGTGCTACCTACTTTTAGCTTTTAAACATGTCTATGAAATGATTCTAGACAAGTATCAAGCAGAAATGAAAAACATAGAGTGGGTGAGAAGCGGTTGGTTTGATGCTTCTCTTTATCTATGTATCGCACTCCTATACTTATATAAATAGTCCCAGTTGCCTGTTTTGTAAAGGTATTTCCAAATCAGGCCCTACCTTTAAGCTGTTTGCTCACCTTAGCGACAAGCGATCGTGAGCACTCAGCTTGCTCTATAACCTCCCTGTAACTCTTTCCATCTCTTAGCAGAGATTTAACCAATTCCTGCTTGCGGGTATCCTCTGGCCTGCCTTTGTATTTACCTTCAGATTTAGCTTTTGCAATGCCTTGGGACTGGCGGCGTCGGCGATCTTCATAATCCTTACGGGCAATGGCGGCGAGCATATCTAACAGCATGTCATTGATAGCTTTCATCATTGTGCTGGAGAAGTCTTCGTCCGATGATGGCAGTAGTGCGATGTGAGAAGTTGGCAGCTCCTGGGAAACGATAGAAAGGCATTTGTCTTTAATTTTCGCCTTTAATACTTCCCAATCGTCAGTCGCCAAACGTGATAGCCGATCGACCTGCTCGCATAAGATAACATCACCGGGATGTGCTTCATTAATCAACCGCATAAGCTCAGGCCGCTGCAACGATGCGCCGGATTCATTCTCGATGTAGAAGGCTGCGATCTTGTGACCGTGCCCCTCTGCAAACTGAATTAATTCACCTTTAGCTCGTTCTGCATCCTGCTCCTGGGTGCTGGCACGAAGGTAAGCTCTAACAAACATGTTCTAAACCCGAGAGTCTGTTATAAGTGGTCTGCTAAATATAGTCTGTTATAAGTGGTCTGTAAAATGATTTCTGAGGGATTCAGTGTGAGAGAAATAGGTCTGTTTTATGTATAGATAAAACAGACCAGAAAAGGGGAAGAAAACAGGGGCACCGAAAATGGTATAACCGTGAATTTTGAAGAGGGAATAGCAAGCATAAAAAAACCGCCCACCGGCGGTTTTTGAGAATCGAATTAGGTTACCAGTAGTCAGGCTTTATTGCTGGAGATTTATTCGTGGGAACTCGATCAGGAAACTGGTTATCCTGGAGCTCTTGAGTAGTGATGTGATGTCTCATCCAGTCAGAGTGCTATGAGGGAAGTCCTCTTTAAGAGCCTTTAATGCTGGGCCCATGTCTGTATCTGCTGAGACAAGTATCAACTGCTGCAGGCGTTCGTCTTCTGGTAAAAGAGATTGTTTTACTGCAGTTCTATACATGCTTATGGAGATATTAACATCGGTCTCTTTTTCCTCTAGCTTCCATATTTCTACTTGGTCTTGCCTAGATGCAGGTGTTTCTGAGTCTACGTACCGAGGAGCTTTTGCGTGTTTAAGTTGATGTCGACCCTGGATGATGTTTATACCTTGCATCTTGAGAGCCCGAATATAGGTATCTTGTGCTTGCTTAGATATCAGACCGCGTGTAGCCAACTTCGGTTGTACTGGCGACGTGAAGTAATGAAAGTCTGCAGGTATGCAAGAACACCCTTCCTTTTCTCAGTTGGTAAAAAGGACATAGCACAAAGGCAAAGGTTTCACTTACCTGTTTGCGAACGACTCGCCCCCGGCCAGCGAACCGGTGAAGTGAATGAGGGTGTAGTTATGCCGGGTTTTCGCTGTCCGCTGCTTTAGCAGTGGTCCAGTGCAATAACTAAATGCAGGTGTCATTTCTATTGATAAATAATAATAATCATATTATTATTATTTTAATTAATTCGGAGAGTGAAAATGTCGGTTAACCAAGAAACTCGGGAGCGAATCGTAGCTGCTGCAGAGACTCTATTTAAGAGCTCAGATGAAGGTAAATTCCCAAGTGTTGATGCTGTAAGGCGCGAAGCGCGCGCAGACATGAATGCTACATCCATTGTTATGAAAGAGTGGCGTAGAGAACAGACTGCGTCTCCATCAAAGCTAGCAGTGGATGTTCCAGCGTCAGTAAAAAAGGCGTTTGTCCAAGCTTTGGGTTCTGCTTGGCAGGAGGCACAGGCTTTAGCTAATGAATCATTAGCCGGTGCCCAGGCTTGTTGGGATACGGAGCGGCAGGAATCCGAAGCACTACGGAAAGAGCTATCTGAGGCTTACGAAGCGCAAGAAAAAGAATTAGAAAAAATACGAGCGGAACTGAAAGAGAGAGCCAAAGAAAAGGATAAAGCTGATCAGGAGATTCGGGACTTAAGAAATCAACTTTCAGATCTAGAAAAAAGTACTGCCGCAGAGAAAGCAGAACTCGAAAAGGAGCTGGCGGTAATGGCTGCTCAGTTGCAGGCAGCAATAGAAATGCGAGATTTATTGGAAGATTTAAAAAAAGATCAGGCTAAGAAATAGTCATGGTTTCCGACCTGGGTGGGGGCCCAGATCGGAAGGGCGGAGGCCAGGCCTCCTTACACACAAACATCGACGAGAGTGTGAATATGAAGTTTACCAGAAAACAAAAAGCAACTTTTAAAAAGCTGCACCCGGAAGCGGTTTGTCCGTTAGTTATAAAAGAAGCTGAGGGCATGTATGAGCGCGGGATGAGTTATGCGGAGGTTTGCAGGCGGGTGAAGCACTCCTTAACAGTGCGACAGCAACTGCCCTGGATTAAGCCGAAGTACAACCCTGAAAGGTATCCCAAAATTGAGGCAGTTTGTGTTCCTGTAAATGAGGATGACTTGCTGCCAACGGCTCAGGAGCTGATGGACAACCTGCCGGATTATGCCAGGGAAGCGAAGAGAACCATTGATGTGCACGAGATGGACTTGAACTTTGGCAATCAGAAGGCCCAAGAAGAAGCCTTGGCTTACTTTAAAAGCAAGGCGTTCGATTTCCATCTATTGCTTATTAATTGCCACAATCTGTTCGAATCTCGCAATATGGATTATTGGATAAATGCTGATGCGATGCGACGGGATATATCGCTAAAAAGGTATGGTTTTGACTTTAGGCTGCACCAGGTGGGCGCTGATGGCCCTCTGGGGCAGCTGGGGACTGAGTTTTTCAGAATCGTAAAAAGCACTAACAAAGTATATAGAAAGCACACTAAAAGCAGGTATGGAGCAAGTTTGATTGTCTGAAATTACATAAAAGCACTTAGATTTATGGACAGTGCTTTATTTTAGCTTTAATCTTGATCTTAATTTACTATGTTTTTGTCATCTACAAAGCATTCAATGCTTTGTAGATGCTTGGAGTTTGACAATGAAACCATTTTTAGCTGCAGCCGACGTTGGTAACTCGCACACAAAACTGACTTACTGGCAAAATGGCGAAATTAAAACACTGGCATTTAAAAGCCGGGTGAAAACCGGCGTTGCTTCTCTTTCTATGCTCGGTGGCCAGAGATTAGCGCATGACACTTTTAAGTTACAGGGCGAAGTACTGACGGCGGTAGAGGATGCCACGCAGCCTCTGGATATAGTAAAAGAAGGGCCAGATAGCTTAGCTGTTAAGGCCCTGGCCCTGGCCGGACTAAAGCGCATAGGCTTAGCTGGTAAAGACGTTTTCTTGGCCACGAACCTGCCGTTGGGACAGTACGTTGTAAAAGATGCTCATGGTCAAATGAGCTTCAATGAAAAGCTACAAGACAAAAAAATCAATCGCTTACGCCACGCTGATACGGATACGTGTTTGTCTGGGGATGAGATTGCACGTATTCGTAAGGGGGTGGTTTTTGGCGAAGGGTTCACTGCTTATATCGATTCTGTTGTATCGCTGGATGGTGAAATTACTGAGCCAGTTGAGAAAAAGCGAGGGGTTCTTGACATCGGTGGTGGTACCACGGAAATCGGTATTTTCGGCCGCGATTTTCAAATGGATGACGACTACATTACCCTAAACATCGGCACGCAGGATGTGGCCCGCGCCGTGGAAAAGCGGATTCTTAGCCGCTGGCCAGACTTTGAAAAGATTGAACCACTGCTGCTGGATCGTTGCCTGGAAACAGGAAAGTTTGTTGATTTAGCTGGGGTTGAGCATGATCTTAGCGCTGAGGTTACTGAATGCAAGGAAGCTGTGGCCAGAAAAATTATCCAGGAAGCGAAGGACCGCCTGAAAGGCAACATTGATTATTTGGACCAGATCCTGCTTGTTGGTGGTGGCGGACAGATGCTGGCCGGTGCTTTTGAAGACTGGCAGCTGATTACGGTACCGCCGAAACCTGAATTTGCTAACGCCCGTGGGTTACTGAAACTGATTACTTTCCTGACGGGTATCGAAGATGATGATGTTACCCGGGAAGTGCCTGGACAGGCTACTGAGGTGGCGTAATGGCTGATAAAGAAACAGTTTATGCTAACACGCCTTTGAATCCGGATGATCCGGAGCATGCTCGGGTGATTGCCTGGCGTGATGTAGGCGGTAGTCGGAACAAATCAGACACCATGCGCAAATTGGCAACAGGCGGAGGTATTTTGCACAATGCTGGGTTGCTTGATTTGGTAATTAGCCTGGAAAAAATGCCTGGGATCGATGCGCGTAAGGCGTTGAGAATGGCACTGGCCAGCATCGCCGACGATGCTATTTCTGCACCTGCACCTGCACCTGCACCTGCACCTGCACCTGCAGAGCCGCAGGTGGCCAAGAGTGAAAAAAAGAGACCTGTGCTGGGTCTGCTTAAATAAAACCCATGCCCCACATGGTAGGCCGCTAAATAGCGGCCTTTTTTACGATAGAAGATTAAGGAAGAGGTTTTAATCGTGGCAATAATAGAGCTGTACTCAAAAAGACAAAAGAGGCTTCGTGGGGATGTACCTGATGTTTATACTTATGATGAAATACCACAGAATCTTAGAGTTCAAATAATACATATTTGTAATGGGACTATTGGAAGTAAAGAGGAATGTTCAAGGCGTGATGATATTTATCAGGCATATAGTAGAATAGTGCATATTCTTTGCACAGAATACGGATTGTTTGATTTGGTTAAACCAATACACACCCCTATTGGCTATTCTTCTATTGGTGTTTATGAGCAGTTGTTTAACTTTTTTCTGAAGGAATCTGATAACGATAAGGTTCTTGATGTTGTAGAGCTAGCCTTCTCTACAATTGATAAGGTAGTTAGGCATTGGAATCATTTATTCCATGATGCCTCTGAGGCTGCAGATCAAGCTATTGAGGAATTGAATCAACGTTTTAAAGAGCATGGTATTGGATATCAGTACCTGAACGGTGAAATTGTTCGTGTAGACTCTGAGTTAATACACTCTGAGGTTGTGAAACCAGCTTTACGTCTGTTAAATAGAACCGGTTATGAAGGTGTTCAAGAAGAGTTTCTCGCTGCACACGAACATTATCGACATAATAATAATAAAGAGGCTCTGGTTGAATGCCTAAAGTCATTTGAAAGTATGATGAAGGTCATTTGTGATAGGCACGGGTGGGATTATAAAGCAGGTGCTACAGCGAGACCTTTAATTAAGGTATGTTTTGATAATCAATTAGTGCCAGCTTTTTGGCAGCAAAATTATACATCTCTCATTAGCATGCTTGAGAGTAGTATACCCACGGGAAGAAATAAATTGGCTGGGCATGGCCAAGGATCAGAACCAATGGAAGTGCCTGGATATCTGACGTCCTATATGTTGCATATGACTGCTGCAGCTATCGTTTTTCTGGGGGAAGCAGAGGCCCATCTTGAGTGATTCCTCCCATAATTAAAGATAAACAATGGCCACCGTAAGGTGGCTTTTTTGTGCTCCCTTAATTTCTCAGTAAATCCCCTAAAACCCGCATGAAACCTAATATAAGGTGGCCGTGCTACAACAACTGAAGGTGGGGTTAACTCCTTAAGCCAGCCTACACCTGTACCCACAATGTCACTTCGTGACGGGTACAGGTGGCTGGTGAGGGGTTCCCCCCTTCAAACCCCTAAAAGCAAAAGCGAGCAACCCGAGGGTGAGGTGGACATGCGACAGAAATTTGTGAAGTTCCGTGTTAATGATGATGAGTTAAGCCAGCTGAAGGAGAATGCAGGTGGTCAAAAGAACGTGTCAGAGTTTATTCGCTCTAGTGTGTTAAGTGGAGCTTCTAAAGCACGTAGTAATAGAAATCCTGTAAGGAAAGCTGATCCTGAATTAATACGCCATATTGGTTTAATTGGGAATAACATCAACCAGCTAGCTCGCTGGTGTAATACCTACAAGAGTAGTATCGATGCACACAATGTTTGCGAGCTTCTTGAAGTAATTAGTGGTGAACTAAGTGCTGTAAGGGAGCATCATTCTAATGATGATTAAATTCCTAAAGCATGGCAATGGGGCATGCAAAGATGCAATAGATTACTTGCTATCTGATTACGATCACAAGGGAGTTGAGCGGCCTGGTATTTCAGTTTTAAGAGGAGACCCATACTTGGTGTCTGACGTGGCTGACAGTATTGAACACAAAAAGAAATATACGTCTTGTGTGGTTAACTGGGCACCGGAAGACAAACCTGAACTAGAACAAATTCAGCACTTTCTTGATGAATTTGAGCTAACAGCTTTTCCAGGTTTAGAACCTGATCAGTATAGCTATACAGCGGTATTACATGAAGAAGAAAGCGGTGGTGTTCATCTTCATATTATCAATGCTGCCTGTGATTTATACTCAGGGAAGTCTTTAAATATTGCCCCGCCAGGATGGATGAAAACATTCGATCCTTTACGTGATTATTTTAACCACCATTACGGCTGGTTAAGACCTGATGACCCAGATTTAAAGCGCTCTGTTTCTATTGATCAGGCAGAGGCTTATAACCCCAAGGGGAAAAAAGAATTAACAAATAACCTGGAAATCCTCGCAGCCAATGGCCGCATTTCACATGCAGGTGATATTAGGTTTTGGCTCAACAATTGGGGCTTTGAAATTACCCGCCAGGGGGAGTCAAAACGGGGGCCTTATATTTCTTTAAAAGATAAAGATACGGGAGAAAAAATACGACTCACGGGTGAGATGTACGGCTTAGAATGGAGTATTGAAAATGAGCTTGAGCGAGAAAATAGAGCGGCAGCAAAAAGAAATAAAACAAGCAGCGAACGAAGAGATCCAGCTGCAGCTGCAGAAGCTTGGGAGCGAGTTAAGAGAACAAGGGAAAGAAGAGCTGAGTACAACTGCAAACGATATAAGAAAAAGCCTGAGAGTAGCAGTTTGGGGTTGTCTCAGCTTTTTGCTAGCACCTGGACTTCTCTGGAGTGGCCAGCAAAGCCTGGAAATCTTGAAGGATATACAATTGGAGGAGGTACAAAGTTTGATGCAGCACCGTCAACAATTGGAGGAACAGATCCGGCTAACCAGGCTCCTGCAGGTGAACGAGATGCTGGACAAGAATGGAGAGAGATGGAAGTACATTCAGCTTCCGGACACAGCAAGGGCGCCTCAAGTAGTCAGCGGCCAAGACGGAAGCTCGACGCTGTTTTGGCAAGATTGAAGAAAATTACAAGTGAACTGGCTTTTTGGAAAAGGTGGCAGGATGCGCCGATGGATTATGGACATGATCGGGAGCAGTGGGAGCACGAAGATTTGAGCCCTGGAGTTAGCCGAAATCCAGGGGAGAAAAAGCCAGAGAGAGAACCGGCTGAAGAAGTGAAACCAGGGATTTGGAAACGGATTTTGGATGGGCTTGTGGGACCAGATGAATAGAGTTTGACTATATTTCAAATCTTGGTCACAAATATATTTTTGAGCTTTTTGCCGGAGCGCCGCCAAATTCGACCTGCAAATCACCCTATTTGCGATGGCAAATCGGGTAATTTGCAGGTCGAAGGGTGTAAAAATGCTGTGTCGTGGTTGTTGGTAAATGTGACGAAAAGGGGAAATATCAGGCGGAAATGGCGGTGATTTGACGATAAAGGAGAGCGTTAAAAGTCGTGATCTTGCAGCTAACATGCAATAAAATTCGTCAACTTTATACATGGTATCATGTATATGCTCCTTCAGTTGACAGGCAAAAAAAAACCCAGCATTATAGCTGGGTTATTTTTTGCTTCACAGGTACGCCAATACTTGCGAAGCGAATGAGGAATCTGGGAAAGAGAAACCTCAAACAAACTGTTTTACAAGTATAAAAGAAAAAAGGTTACAGTTCAATGAGCGTTAAACATACGTAATATAATGTTTGTGTACCTGAACCACTTTTAACTTTGTCATTTTCTCTTCCCCCGATCCTCATTTTTTGTTTACTAAAAGGAACAAGGAATGATGGATGCAATCTCTTCAAGCTGAAGCCCACGCCCAGCTCCTGAAAAAAGGGCATTATCGGGATTATCTGAAAACCGCCCCCTGGCGTTTTAGGATACCTGATCACAAAAACAGACCTGAGCTGCTCGAGAAGGCAAAGATCAATGCCGTTCGATTAGTGTCTGAGCATTTCAAGTTTTTGAAGTCCTTCCAGTTTGTCCGGAAAAAGGAAACCCATTCGGGCCGCAAGATGCGGGACGAAGGTTTGCGTTCGGCTTCCCTGGTTGCCCAGATGGTCATGCACCTGACGGACATGGAAACCAACACGATCGGCTGGTGGGACGCCACGACCGGTGAGTTTGTGTCGCCGAGTCTTAAAGTCATGCACCGGATGTTGAACCGTGGGATCGAGTGTGAAGAACACCGGGTTGAATGGTCCTGCTTCAAAAACATCATGCGCCGGTTTAAGAAAGCCGGGTACCTGTCGTACAAGCAGACCCGTTATGTCGCAGAAGAACACGAAGACCCGAAAGACAATATTGTGAAAAACGATATTGCCCTGAAGCGTGTCACCTATCAGTTCTTCTTCGAGCTCGGGATTAAGAAAAAAGAGATCGAGAAAGCCCGCGAAGCCAGCAAGCTCAGAAACACGCTGATCCGCCAGGATGCCGGTGTGCACCTGTCCGTCGGTGATATTTTTAATCAGTACCAGGGGCCGGTACGTCGCTTCTTCGAAGACATTAAGCGTAAGAAACGTAAACAACGCCAGGAAAAAGAGAAAGCGAAGGCTGATAAGCTGGCCCAGCTCCGACAGGAAGAGCGCGAGGAGGCCTCACGCCAGTACTATGACCGGGTGCATCACCTATCCGATAAAATTGGCCGTAGCCTGACCAGAGATGAAATTCTGACCTATCTGGGGCCAGCCCCTGAAAACCTCCGCAAACAGTCTCAAAAGGCCACCGCCGATCCCTCACCGCCAGATCCGATACCCGAGCCTATACCAGACTGGCTCGACGCTTAAAACCTTCCTACGCTTCCCCTGAGGCGGGTACCCCGCTGCCTGTAATCCTGTACCGCCTATTTTAAACCCAAATCTCACGCCAAAAACTCAGTTTAAACCAACACATCTGCGTTATTTTCCGGTAATCGAGCTATGAAATTATAAACATTAGATAAGCCTTAACTAATTAGCATGGCATTTTAGCGTGGCCCTATTTAATACCTCTTTATTAAGAGGAAATATGCCTTAAAAGGGGATAACAACGGAAAAAATGAGATTTTTTCGGCGCAATAGCGCCCCCACTCAAGGGGGTTTCACCCCCGCCGCGCCCTTCCCAGGCCTTCGGCCTGCCCGGCTCCCCCCATTATATAATGCGTCGACAAGTCGACAAACAACATCAACCCCGCTTACGCCGTCCCCAAGGGGACTCAATCCGGCACTGGCCGGAACAGCCAGGGACGGCGTCCCTGGACCCGCAGGGCTTAAAGCATACACTCCGATCCTTACCTTTCAGATAACCTAAAAACGTCGTATAAACAAAAACAGAACGCCTTCGGCGGGTTTTCAGGCGCGGGGTAGTTTAGTGTTGAAGGAAAGAACAGTGCACGCGTATCAGCTAAGTGCTGATCTGTATGCTCAAAGGCGGTTCCCGCTCGTACCTCGCTGCATCCACTTCGTGGATTGATTGCTAAATCGACCCACATGGCTAATCGAAAACATCGACAATCAAAAAATCAAATGCTACCATCATACCAACTAACCATTATGGTTATCAGGAGGGATAATTGCCAAAATATGATTTAGCCTCTGTTCGGGCAGCAGCACAGTTGGGTAAGATTTATACCAGAGGCCTGAAAGTTGATAGAGATATTCGTAACTTAGGTTACGATGACAACGATGTTATCAACTGCATTACACAGTTATCCCCAGCAGATTTCAAAAAAACGATTATGAGGGATGATCAGCCTGATGATGATGAATATATCACTCGTTTTAAAAAAGACTCAGACCCTGATACTCCTACCGATGAGCTATATGTAAAGTTTTCAATGAAAGGTGAAAATGTAGTTATCAGTTTAGGATCATTCCATTTATCGTAATAGAATAAACTGGAGATATTATGAAAAATTGCATTGATTGTGGCTCCCATAATGTATCTATCCTCAAAGAGGAGGATACGTTACCTTACAAAGGCAAGGAGTTGGCTATCACTGTTGAGTACTCAGTTTGCAAAGACTGCGATAGTGAATTCATTTCACCAGAGCAGTTTAAAGCAAATAATATACATTATAGGGAAGTAAAAAAGAAAGAAGACGGACTTTTATTATCAGATCAAATGGTAAAAGCTAGAGAAAAATTGGACCTTACCCAGGAAGAGGCTGCGACTATCTTTGGAGGGGGCCGTAATGCATTCTCTAAATATGAAAGGGGCGAGGTTACTCAAAGTGAGTCAATGGATAAGCTAATACGTCTTGCTTTGAAATACCCTTTTATAATCGATGATCTTAAATCTGGTTTAGTTGGTGATATATCAAGGCAATTAAAATCAGAGTTAAATATTCCCAGTTTCCACAATGTAGTGTCTTATAGTCAGCTCTCTGCGAAAAGAGCAGAGAATGATCAAATATATAGTAAAAAAACACTGTTTGTTGATGAATCTGCATTAGTAGAGTCTTATGGATAATAAGTTAATTAAAGAGGCAACCTCTAACCTAGAGCTTATTGATATACACTTGTACTCATCAGAGATAAGTAGGTTTGAGGATATATACCAGGATCATTACCCTGATGATATGAGTCAGGAGACAGATGTGAACCTATCCGCTGAACTGGCTGAGCTGAAAAATGGCCGTAAGACCTTGAAAGTAAAGGCTAGTTTGTCTGCTATCTATAAGCAGGATGATAGGTCTCTATCGATCATCAAAGCTACATTCTTAGCTGTATATAACATCTATGATGATATATCTGAAGAAGCTATTTCAGAGTTTGTGCGTCATAACTCACTCCATAACGTATGGCCATTCTGGAGAGAGCACGCTTACAGAATGAGTGCTGAGGCAAAACTTCCAAGACCTCATATAGCTCTTCAAAAGCCTATTTCTTCTTAGCTTTCATGATAAAATCAGACGGAATACTGATTTTATCATTTTCACTCGCCCTTGCCCCGCCGATCAGCGGCGAGTCTTCCTCGTTTGGTAAAATGGTTAAAACCAAACGAGGAAAAAACGATGCCATCAGATCTAAATAACGTGTTGTTTACAAAAGATAAATACCATTATCCGCTGCTTTTTTTGTTCAGTGTTATCAACTGTGTTTTTGTATCTTTAAGTTTTAAAGAAACTCTTCCTTTACTGTTCGGTGTTTTAAAATACGAGGTTTACTATTGGGCTTTATCAACAGCGTTGTTATCTATCCTATATCTATTCTTATTTTACAAAGTGGAGAAGTACGGAAGAAAATTAAGGGTCGTAAAGCGGGATTTTTACCATCGTAACTTATTAACAGTAATGTCATTAAATAATGTTCTAGCTCTTAATATTTCCGTTCTCATAATGTTTTATATTTTGTCGCTCAGTGCAATCAACCAAGTTGATATATTTGGTTATACAACCATTGGACATGATGAGATAAACAACTTCCATTTCACATTGAATTTATTTTACAGAGGGATGACATTTTATGCGTTTGTTATGCCCTTTATTGTACTTTTAAGGTGGTCGGTGAATTGGTTGTTAGGACTAATAAAAAATGCTTTGATGAATAAAGAGAAGACTATCTAATGATGTAAAAAAGGGAGCGTTTAAGCTCCCTTTTTTATTGGCTGTGCTGCTTACCTTCCTTTCATAATGTTAACGCTTGTGTGCTCCTGCAGCGTTGTCATGTGGCTGTTTCCGCCAATAAATGACATAGCATGATCGATCATCTGTCCTCGCATTGGCTGGATACCCAAAAAGGCCGCGAATTGTTCTGGAACCCTCACAATAAGCGAAGTTGCGAGGAAGCAGATCAGGGTCATGGTGAACATCAGAAAGACCGGCAGAGCGAAAATGGATATCAAATCTGCCATCATTTCGTCTTGCGTTGATGCACCGATAAAACCAGAAACCAGCGGGATTGCCAGGTTAATAACAATGATGCTGATAGCAACACTGAATACTATTAATGTTGGATATAATACCACCCATAAAAGTGATTGAAGACCACGTAGTACTTGTTGTGTTAAAAGTGCTTTCCCATTCTGTTGTACCGATAAATTTAGTACCATCCATAGTGGTGCGCCGAAACAAATAATTAGTAGCGTAATTGCCCAGTCAATAGCCATAATTGCAATAAATAATGCTGGTAGTTTTGGTATCACTGCCACATTAATTACACAAACACAGAATAAAAAGAACAGTACTAATACAAAGAATGTTGTTAAAGCATAGCCAATAATGGAGTCGCCCGCTTTGTAACCGAGGCCGCTCGAATTGCCAGAAGCGAGGCCGAATTTACTTTTAAGTTGTTCAATAAAATTGCCAACAAATGAGCCCGAATTTTGAGCGGCTTGGGCCTGAATTTGACCTACACTTTTTCCACTTCCATAAGTTACCCTGGAAAGGACATTGTTTGCCCCTCCTTTGGCATTGCCCAAGAACCCGCTGAGCTTATCGTAAGCTTTTCCAACCGGGACTTTATCAAGAATAAATGAAGCTACGTCATGGACCAAAGCTACCCCAAGAACGGCTCCCAGAACCTGACTGGAAAAATCATAGACAGTTTCCAGGCCTGAGCCTGAATTTAGGTATTCGGTAACCATCGAACCCTGTGTACTAGCTACACTGGAGGCTCCACTAGCAGCCAGATCTACAGCCCCCCCGGCAGCCCAGGTTGTCCAATATTTAGTGCTTTCCCATACATCCCATGCAACCTCCGAAAACAATCCCTTCGGTTCTTTTTCAATCATTGCTCCGTAATTGCCTTCGTATGCAGTCAGAATTCGCGCTGCTTCCATCTCAGCGTGGGTTCCCGAAAGCTTATAACGTAGTTCTTTGCCCACCCTAGAGACTTCCGGTAACAGTGAATAATCAAGGGTTTCTCCGTTGGTGGTGATGTTCGCCTTCATTCCCTCAACTTGGCTGGCCACTCGCATGTAAGTCAGTCCGAGACCTGGCCAACCGGTGGTGCTGATCAAATCTTGCATGTGCTTCATGGGGTCCATATCATCCCCATTCGTAATTCCACTGATCTGCTTGTCAAAGTTTTCCCGCTGGCTCCTTAGCTCCGCCCAGTACTTTTCTTGGGCGACCTTCAGGGCCTGGACCCGCTCGGCTTCTTTGGGAAGAGCAAGAGCGGCTTCGACTTCTGATTCCAGGTTCTTCAAAGTGTTTCGTGTTACTTGGCACAGCTTAACGGCGAAATCTGATATTACCTCAGAATTGCCACAGACTGCCGGGGCATCGCCGCCGACACCGGTCAGCGGCACCGGATCAGATCCGGCGCTAACCGCACCCTGGCAAATCGTTCTTACTTCATCCACGCTGAGGCCTAAACTGCGCGCATGGTAGGCGCAGCTCTTACGGCTGAGCATGTTGGCGTAGGCCATCTCTGCTGGGCCGGTCATGTCGGGGTTTGGGGGCAGTGGCATGATGCCGCCAGCCACAACATCGGCACCCAGTGGGCCGAGGTATGCCCCCCTAACCAGGTCGTCCGCCGCAGTGTTCCCGAGCCCGTTCGAAAGTAGGGCTAAAACGATGATCAACTTTTGAATCAGAGCCATGCCGTAAAGATCCGGCATGGGAAAAGCGGCACTGATGCCAGTCACCCATCGGACCAGCAGGAACTGGCTCTGGGCCTCTTCTCCTAAAAACTCCCCGTTCTGCAGTACGTTCAAAAATCCGGTACTGGTCAGGGAAAAGATGAAGAGTGGAAAGACGGCGAACGCCAACTTGGCGCTGAAGGCCATCATGGAGAGGCTGACCCCGTTGTCTACCCCGTCGATCTGAATGTCGGCATCGATATCGGGCAGATCAGAGGTACCCATCATATGCTGCAGAACACTCTCACCAAAGAGCGTGCTCAGGATCATATAACCGATACCTTGGTACCCTTTTTCAATAATGTTGGGGATTTCTAACACACTCACGGGCGTGTCTTCATATCCTGATTGGGACTCACCCTCTGCCAGGGCGGGTTGGGCGGCTATGAGCAAGAAGAGGAGTAAAAACAAAACCCCTCCTCTGGTACCCATTCTTAAAATATTCTCCATATCTACTCCGGTCTTTTTGCGGCTATTTAATCGGTTATAGCACGCCAGAAAGCCTTAGATGACGAGGAGGGGGGTAGGGGACAAAATAGAATATAAAAGCAGTAAGAAAAAAATAAAAGTTATAGATATTAACAACTTTTAACTTTACTGGTTTAGTACTATGAAATATAATTATTGATAATGAATGTTTGGTACGAAGGAGTGTGTTATGTCACCAGTTAGGTTCATTGCCTGGGCGACCGGTTTTTCAGTTGTTCTATTGAT
>MDTG01029588.1_pt1 | contig 16307 bp, 14 predicted proteins | sample 811421 | NCBI WGS metagenome assembly MDTG01 (sample SAMN05326645, study PRJNA326480) | marine metagenome | isolation source: seawater | place: Pacific Ocean: South East | collected 2011 | reverse complement strand
TAGCACACTAACTTTGCCAGTACCGAAAGAGAAACGTTCGCTCTCGTCATGTTTCTTTGCATATCGGTATGCGAATAAGGTGATGCCAAACGCTGCAGCGTGCGTCCCCATGTGCCAGCCATCGGCAAGCAAGGCCATTGAACCATATATGGTACCCGCAATGATCTCGACAACCATGGTGACAACGGTTAATAGCAGGACGTAAAAAGTACGCTTCTCACCTTGCTGATTATGTGAAGAAAAATTGTGTTGATGACGTGTTGGAAAGCTCAAATTGGCGTCCTTAGCTGGTGTGTTCAATGTTAGGAGTCATTACTGATTAATCTTGCTCAAAAAGTGCTTTGACTAACAAGTAGTTTGATTATCAAATCAATAAATGGAATTTAGTTTGATTATCAAACATTGTCAATAGAACTTTTCTAAGAAGGTTTTAGAGATGGAGGTTTGAATGAGTTTGGTTGTAAAGAGGCTTGGGGAGGAGAATAATAATTAGGTGTTATAATGGTTGTTTCACTTATTTAGTGTTAGTTCAATTAAACAATAAGCCATTAAAAATGCTCCAACCGTAAAATAAAGCTGATAAGGAAAGGAATGACATTATTGCTCTGTATTGTTTTTCCTTCCAATTAACTCTTTTATTAGCAACATTGGCACCTGCATTATAGACAAGAAAGCATGTTAAACTGGCTCCTATCAAAGAAAACAGCAACAACCAAGATATTGCGCCATACAATACCTTGGCTATCGACAACGTAATCAAAGCAGAAACAAACAAAGTTCTCAACCAAGATAAAGTAGTTCTCTCTACCTGCAAGCCCTCATCACTTTTTAATACGGTTTCATCCAATAAAGACATCGTGATAAATACTACTTAAAAGGAATGTAATCACTACCGCCATTAAGATAGGAATTATCTTAATGGCATATGAGTAAGTAAGGTTATTATTCAAACGCATCGCTATTTCATTTCCTCTCCAATTCGTATAGGAAAACACGGAACACAAAATTGAAATGGCAAGTAACGAAAAACAAATTAATGGTTTATATGACGTATCATTCAGGCTGGTTGCAAGCTGATCGACAGCTATAGCCGCAGTAAAAAAACCAAGTGCCGTTCTAATCCAAGCTAAAAACGTTCTTTCATTAGCTAATGTAAAACGATAATCAGGGTCTTCACCTTGTTTTTTCCAAGACATCATTAGATCCCATGAAGAGTGGGAGTTACCCACTCTCTCGTTTATTTATTGTGGCTTTAGCATTTGCATGTCACCACCATTTACTGGAAGATAACGAGCATTATGCAAACGATATGAAGACCAGTACCCAGCCCAGCGAAGATCAGACTGCAACAGTTGAGCAGCTTGTATAACAATGGCTTCTTTATGTATTTGGTATTCTTCGAGATCAAATAGATTCGACTGGTCGTCTTTATCTAAGTGATGCAATTCTTCAAATCCAGTTGTCGCGTTATAACCATAAAAGTATGACCTATCTTCAATCTTCACTTGGAAACCAAAGCCGTAATTACAACCTACATGTACGCCTGTTTGGTAAACCTGAGTTAACGGACGGCGTTCCTTTCCTTGCATTACATTTAATAAATTGTCGCCTTCCATTTGTATCGGTATTTCTATACCAGCAAACCCTAAGATTGTGGGGGCGACATCAATAGCAGAAACCGTTTCACTTGATTGCTTATGTGCTACCTGCTTTGATTTTGGCGCTTTAATAATTAATGGAATACGGAAAATGTCAGGTTGGAAGTAAGACCCTTTATCAGCCATTGCCATACGACCATTCATGTCACCATGATCCGCCGAAAATATTAATGCGGTCTCTTCCCACAAACCTTCTTCTTTCAAAAATCGCGTCAAGTGGCCGATTGCGTGATCCACTACTTCAACTTGCAACAAGTGACAAGCAATATAATCTTTAGCTACTTCTGCATCATACATCCCCCAATATTGTTGATAGAGAGCATAGATTGGATTGCCATCCTCATGACTAGTGAAACTCTCAGGTAATGTAATTTCCGCTTTTATCTGCTCGTAGCGATCCTCTAGGCCGCTTGGCACAGAATATGGCTGGTGTGGATCAAAAAATTCCAACTGTGTAAATATAGGCTTATTAGGCGCTTGAATTCTTGACGCTTTGATTTGTTCTACTGCTAATTTGGCTAGAAAAACTGAATAATGAGCCTCTAAAGGAAAGTCACTACCATTTTGCTGTTCTATCCAACCACCAAATGAATTTGCTGGCGAAAGCTTATCAATTTGTAAGCCTCGAAGTTCCTTACGGTATTTAGGTAATTGAACATTCATGTTTGCCAAGTAAGACAAATAACGATCATCATCTTCAATCGGGGGCCCCCACCGATCCCATGCATGAACATTTTCACCAAAAGTACGAATAAACTTCTCTACACCAACATGACATTTCCCCGAATGTTTGAGAGAGTATCCGATACGTTTCAGATAGTCCTGAAAGATAATGTCATCCAACTCGAGATCAACCTTCATTCCTACAGGCGTACGCTCGCCATTAGAAAGGTAAGGTGGATGCATTCCCGTAAAAATCGCTGCTCTTGCAGGACCACACAAAGGGCTTGGAGTAAACGCTGAACTAAACGACGTACCTTCATCAGCAATAGAGTCTATGTTTGGTGTATTAATTACGTTGGATAACGGACGCTCGGGGTGATAGCAATCCGCAGAAATCATGTCGACAGTAACAAACACAATGTTGGGTAATTTTTGGTCGTTTTTATAGAAAGCACCCTTTCTTTCTTTAGGGTTTAAGAAATCAGAAATCATCTAGGCCTCAAAGTTTATTCAAAGGTGATAAAGCTCTCTTATTGGAGTTTTACCACTGACTACTGGTTTCTAAATTTAGTCTTGATTGCTACTATAAACCATAGTAAAAACAACCTAAAAATGTAAAAAAAGAAACAATGAAGAATCTACCATTACTCATCGAACAATCAGCAGGTTCCAACGGTATAACCCTTCGATCTATGTGGGATGTAAACGCTGACGCAAATTATCACATAAAATGGCCTAGAGACCGTATGTTACCTATGCTGCCAAACGCGATCGTTGCCGTTTATACTATCCAAGGCAGTGGTTGTATTAAGATGAAAAATGGCAAGACACTGACGGTATCCGCCCCTAGCGTAACTTTCATAGATAGTAGAAACATCGACAGTTACTGGACAAATGGAATCGTCTGGAACTTAAACTGGTTTGAATTTTTGATGCAAGGTGTTACAGCAATACCGTTCGAAGAATCAATCGTGTTAAAAAATGATGAATACCCAGCGATTCTTTCTGAAGTCAAGGCACTTATAGCGTCAAAATCACCCATAAACCTTAATGCCGCGGTTGCGGGTTTTGGCTTTGTGTTTTATAAGTGGCTCACTTTAATTGACCAGTCAAAATCTATGAGCAGTCAAGAAAAAACGGTGCATGAAGTTATTGCGAAAATGAGCGAAAATATTGGTGAGAATATATCAATAAAACAGTTTGCTTTAGAAGCAGGTTATACAGAGCAATACCTAAGAAAGCTCTTTCTCAAATACCTCAACATAACACCAAAACAATATTACTCAAGACTAAAACTAGACGCGAGTATGATGATGCTCAAACGCTCAGGAACTAACGTGAAGCGCGTTGCATTTGAGTTAGGATTCAACGATAGTTTTCATTTTAGTCGTGCGTTTAAGAAGCAATTTGGTATTTGCCCATCAAAAGCAAACGAAGAATGATGGGCAATAGTTTAGGAGTGACCTATCAGTTGATAGGCCAATTAGAGAAATAAATATGCTCGGCTTGCCAGTCAACATCAGTACTATCTTTAAATAGCTGATTCGCGACAGTGAACGAAAATTCGAAACTCACTCCAAGTCCTTTCGCGCTAATAAAAGGTGGATCAACCACCACTGGTCGATCCAAAAACACACCGTCAGAAAAATTCTTCTCTAATCCACCACCTGTAGTGTAGCGGTGTTGTCCAAGTAGTTGATTTGCAGCCAATACTTTTGCACCCGACGAGCACAATGCGCAGATCCACTTATCTTTCGAAATATGCATTTTTAAAAAATCAATAACGGCACTATTGCCAGTCAAGTTATCGGTGCCCATAGGACCACCAGGCATCATCACAGCATCATATAACTCTGCACTTTTTTCTGATAATAAGTAATCAGCTGAGATACGAGTTTTAAAATATGAATTCAAGCATTTTCGATCGTGTATAGATATTACGTCTACTTCAATCTTAAGACGACGCATAATATCAATAAAGACGACGGCTTCTCCCTCTTCAAAACCGTCTGCAAGTAAAACAGCAACACGTTTAGTTGATACCATTACTTATCCCCACTCTCAATGATTACTGATACCGCTTTTTTAGTTAAACGACCTATCTCTTGCCAATTTCTCGCTTCAATTAAGGGTTGAGGAACCATCCACGTACCCCCGCATGCGACCGTATTTGGCAACGCAAGATATTGGCTAATATTACCTTCATTCACACCACCTGTTGGCATGAATCGTACATCTTTGTAAGGACCTGACAACGCTTTAAGCATTGCAACACCACCAGCCGCCTCAGCAGGAAAGAACTTCATCAAGCGAATTCCTTGGTGTCGGGCGTGCTCCAACTCACTTGGTGTACATACACCTGGGATAAAAGGAATATTATACTTACGGCAAGCTTGTAAGGTATGTGGATTAAAGCCAGGTGCAACAATAAACGATGCGCCAGCTTCGCATGCTTGCTTAACTTGTTCTTCGTCTAACACCGTGCCCGCACCAATATACATTTCGGGCAACTCCTTTCTGAGCAAGGCTATCGCGTCGGTGGCTGCGGTTGTTCGAAAAGTGATTTCAATAATATCTAAACCATTTTCGGATAGAGCCTTGCCCAGCGGAACTACATCTTCAACTCGCTCAATCGCGACAACAGGAATCACTTTGTAAGACGCGAGCTTCTCAGCTAAATTATTCATAGAGTTTGTCTCTCAATATATCAGTAATCGGTGATGGTACAATTGCGCCTTTATGCTGGATGACTTTACTAGCTATTAGGTTACCAATTTGGCAGGCAGTTCCAAGCTCTAGACCTTCACTAATACCCCATATAAAACCAGCATTGAATGAATCTCCAGCGGAGGTAGTATCGACGACTTTCCCGACTGGACTAGCAGGATGATGCGTGACAGATGCATCCCAGTTGTTCAAATACCCAACACTACTTCCGTCTGCACCTTGCTTAATCACAACAACAGCTTCGCTTTTCTGACGAAGTCGTTCAACAGTAACGATACAGTCGCCATCTCCCCACAAGGCTTGTTCATCATCTATTGTTAACAGTAAATAATCGCTAATTCTGACAATTTTTTGATACCAATGCTGAGCCTTGTATTCATCGCCCCATAACGCAGGTCGATAGTTGCTATCGTATATAATTCTGGAACCTTTACGATGCGCTTTTGTCAAAATCGATAGCAGTTTGGTACGATCTTTATCGTCAAGAATGGCCAAAGTGATACCAGAGAGGTAAATCAAATCAAATGAGGGGAGTGCACGTTCAATAAGCGAAAAATGTTCATGTTTGAGTAATTGAGAAGCTGCGGATCGATTTCTCCAGTAAGAAAAGCTGCGCTCACCTTTGTCATCTAACTGAATCATATAAAGCCCTGTAGGATGTTTACTACTGGTCAGTACATATTGAGTATCTATTCCTTCTGCTTGCCACTCTTCTAACATGCGTTGGGAAATAGAATCATCACCTAGCGCAGTAATATAAGCAGGTCTTAGATTTGGATTTAGGCGACTTAAATAAACCGAAGTATTTAATGTGTCTCCACCGTAGTTCTGTGTCATTTGCTCGAAAGGCTGTCCGCTGAGCTCGATCATGCACTCGCCTATTAAGGCTATTTTTTTCATCGAAAATACCGAAAATAACTATTATGAAATAAAATGCCTACTAATGCAGGCATTTTTTGAAACAACGTGATTATCGAGCCAACCAACCACCGTCGACAGCAAGTGTATACCCGTTCACATAGTCCGAAGCAGATGACGCAAGGAAAACAGCAGGGCCAGCTAAATCCTTTGGTACCCCCCATCGTTGTGCAGGAATTCGTTCCAAGATGGCTTGATTCCTGTCAACGTCTGCACGCAATGCTTCAGTATTGTTGGTTGCCATATACCCAGGAGCAATCGCATTTACATTAATGTTATGCGCTGCCCACTCATTAGCCATCAAACGTGTGATACCCATTACTCCACTTTTAGATGCCGTATATGAAGGCACACGAACCCCACCTTGGAAAGAAAGCATTGAGGCTACATTAATGATCTTCCCGCCATTACCTTGAAGAATAAATTGCTTAGCAACCGCCTGCGATAAAAAGAAAACCGACTTCACATTGATGTCCATCACATCGTCCCAATCTTGCTCAGAAAATTCCAATGCGTCATTTCGACGGATGATACCAGCGTTGTTAACCAGAATATCGACACGGCCGAGCTCAGTAACAGCACGATCCACAATCGAATTGATGTCGTCCGTTTTCATTAAATTGGCCCGGATATCGATAAATCGACGACCTGTAGCTTTTATTTTTTCAAGAGTTTCTATAGGCTCGACAATATTCACTCCTACAATGTCGCAGCCTGCTTGAGCTAGACCTAGCGCCATCCCTTGTCCTAAGCCAGTATCACAGCCTGTCACTATCGCAACTTTATTCGTTAACTTCAATTCCATGTACTATCTCCTAGCGAAGCTCAGTTGTTTTGATGTGGTCCATATCGTCAAATGTTTGATTTTCACCAACCATTCCCCAAATAAAACTATAGTTTTTAGTGCCTACTCCGGAATGGATTGACCAACTTGGAGAAATAATTGCTTGTTCATTTTGAACGAGAACATGACGAGTCTCCGTTGGTTCACCCATCATGTGGAATACAGCTTGATCTGGCTGAACATCACAATAAAGGTACACTTCCATACGGCGTTCATGAGTGTGGCATGGCATGGTGTTCCATAAGCTACCTGCTTCAAGCTTTGTTAAACCCATCACTAGCTGACATGTTTCCAAGACATCTGGAACAATATATTTGTATATAGTGCGTTCATTACAACTTTCGCTATCACCTAAAGTGACAGGCATTGCTTCAGCTTGCGTGATTTTTCGAGTTGGATATGAAGTATGTGCTGGGGCACTGTTGTAATAAAATTTAGCCGGTTTCGTCCCACTGTCACTAATAAATGAAATAGATTTAACACCTTTTCCAATATAAAGAGCTTGCTGATTGTCTAATTCGTGCACCTCACCATCAACGTCAACATAACCCAAGCCACCAATATTGATAATGCCCATCTCTCGGCGTTCAAGCAGGTAGTCCACCCCAAACTCTCTACCAATACCATCAAAAGAAACTTTGTCAGTTTTTGGCATCACACCACCAAACAAAATACGGTCAATATGACTGTAAGTCATTGTGTAACTATCAGCTTCAAAAATACTTTCTACTAAGAATTCATCTCTCAATTCCTGGGTATCTAACGTTTTAGCGTGTGCTTTATGAATGCCTTGGCGTGTGTTCATATTTATTTCACCTATCGTTGTGTAATACTTGTGATGTTTTGTTTGTTTTTAAGGCTTTGAGAGTAAATCAATGCCCCTACTGTCATGATAAAGAGCCCGCAAACTAAGAAGTAATATCCGTTCTCATTAGGTATTAAGAAGAACGCTGTGATGACTCCACCAAATAGCAATGTTAAGCGACCTAAAATCCGGCACTGCATCACATCAGACTCTTCCATACCCACTGGTGATACAATTGGCGTTTTTTGGTTAATAAAGAACTGTTCAATAGCGCTTTTTCTCTCGCCTTCAGGTGCTTTATAGAAAAAGCTTGTACATAGGAAGAAACCGACAGTAATAATGGCATGCATAAACTGTGTGATAACTACACCTAGATCACCAAGTTCACGGCCTGTGAGCGCTACACCTATTGTTTCTGATACCCACTGTGCATTAAACACGTTGTTACTGATAACGCTTACAACGAAACCAAAGCATACTGTCGCCCAACCAGCCCAATCTGGAATTCGCTTAATAAACATGCCGAGCGTTTGAGGTATCATCATTGGAATATTCACTAGACCAGCGAAGATGATCATCATCGAGAACAAACTGATGCCTCGTAGTTCGTTTAAGAACAATGCAAACAGAATGACAATAAAGCCCATAACACCAGTCGAAATTTTGCTTGCACGTAATTCTTGAGCTTCTGTCGCATCCTTGTTGATCATTGGTTTGTAAATAGATTTAACAAACGAAGCAGCAACAAAATTGATACGAGAATCCAGCGTAGACATAGTCGCAGCGAACATTGCTGAAACCACGAGACCAACCATGCCAGCAGGAAGTAAAACCTGTACCGCCGATAAATAAGCAGCCTGATTCGCTTTAGCACCAAGTTGCGGGTACATTCCTGTAAGATCAACACCTGCACTCGCAGACCACATTGGCGGGATAAACCACATCACACTACCAAAGGCAAATAGCAACGCCGTCAAGTAGGCAGCTTTTCGAGCTTGAGCTGAATCTTTAACACATAAAAAGCGAACTGACTGACCGATATTGTTCATGTCGATAACACGTTGAATGAATATCGCCCCTATCCACAATAAGAATATTTCTTGATAGTGAATACCATTACCTGTCCACAAAGCAGTACCTTGCCAATGGTCAGTGATATCAGAAATACTATTTACGTTATTCATCACAGCGATAAAAGTAACAACACTAATCGCAACAATTAACAACGCTTGGAGGAAATCACTTGAGACTACAGCCCAAGCACCGCCAGTAATGGTCATTAAGACCACAGCAGCACCAGTAATAATTATTGCCAACTGAATATTGATACCGATAACAGCGGAAATAAAGATCGAGACTGCATACAAAGTAATGGCCCCTCCCATCAAGCCTGTAAGCATGTATATGAACGTGTAAAATCGTTCGGTTTTTTTACCATATCGTTGACGAATAGCTTCCATTGGTGTGATTACATTCAGTTGCCTAAAGCGAGGTGCAAAAATACGTGCACAAATTAGATAACCAACTATGTTAAAAACAAATATCCAAACAACAGCAAAGCCATCTATATACGCTTTACCAGCAGCACCAGTAAACGTCCAAGCACTGAAGGTTGTCATGAAGGCACTGGAACCTGCCATCCACCAAACCATCTTGCCGCCCCCTCGAAAATAATCGCTAGTATTCGAAACTTGCTTCCTAAACACAAAACCCAATAAAATCATAAAGATAAAGTAAAAAACAATTGCGCTAATATCGTATCCTGAAATCATTATTTATTTCCTTACCAAAAGTAGCGCTGATGGCCACAAATACGCGTTAAGGCTTCGAGATAATAGTAATCACCATATGGCAGCATGTTATTCGCCATTTCTTTTGCGACAAACGAAGCACCTTGAGATAGCAAACCGTGAGCATTTGGAGTTGATGTAAGATCACATTGCTCGATTAGGCCTTGAACAAGGTGCATACCCCATTGTTCAAAGAAATCTTTCTCTTCTTCATCTTCACAACAACTTGCAATTAATAAGAAACCCGCAGCAGTTATTGCCCCAGCAGAACTGTCTTTGTATGGATACTCTGAACTCGGGAGTCGATAATCCCAAACAGGTACAGCATCATTCTGTAAATAAGGAGTTACAAACAAAGCTAGTTTTTTTGCTAGTTCAAGAAATGCAGGGTCTTTCGTATATAAGTAGGTTTGTGCAAAGCCATGGATAGACCATGATTGACCGCGAGCCCAACAGGAATCATCAGCGTAGCCTTGAAAGGTTTCGCCTTTAACTGGCTTTTGCGTAAGTGGATCAAAATTAAACGTATGAAATGTTGAAAAGTCATCACGAACAATATGTTTGGCCATTGTTCGTGAGTGATTAACTGCCGCATCTTTTAATACATTACTATTTGTTTGTTTTGCTGCCCAAAACAGTAATGCTGTATTTTGAAGCGAGTCAATAATTGTTTTCCCCTGCGTTTTTTCGGGGCCAAGAATGTGAGTTTCGTTCCATGCGACAATATACTGACCTAACCGACGATAACGTTGATATAAGCTATGAGCAGCCTCGACAGCCATTAATTTGTATTCTTCATCCTCAGTTAACATATATCCAGCAACACAACTTAATGAATATTGAAACCCTAAATCATGATCATGCCAATTTGGGTTTACAAGTAGTTCTTTAAAATATGGTTTACGCATATGTGCGCTGTTTTTGAACGTCTCATCACCCGTAATTTGGTAACACAGCCATAACTGACCAGTCCAAAAAGAAGAGACCCAGTCTGATGGACCACAATAACGCCAACTGCCATCAGTATTACCGATTTTAGGGTTATTAATTCCAATACGAGGGATGTTGCCTTTTATTGATGAAACAACTTTGGTTAATTGCTCTTCAAAGTGAGTTTTTTGATACCTTTTTGAGGGATATGCATGTTCTATCATTGCTACTAGTTCCATTTTGATTATTTTATTTCTGGAGCTAGTTTATGAGTAGATAACGCCTTCATTCAATGTTAAAAAACATGAAAAAATGAAAAAAAAGAAACTACTTCTAATGTTTTCCTTATTTACGTAACAATTTGTGAATAGCATCACAAACCCAATATTTGAGGGCGATCACGCTTATAATATATCAATCAATAGAGTTTCTTTTTTTTCATCCCTCAGTAATTTTCTTCATTCAAATTAAAAAAATAATCACTTAGTTTCTGTTGTGACTTTTATCTTAAAAAAATAATAGAACAAGGAAATTAATGTGAACTACTCTACGATCAAAACTTCTTTTCTCATGACATCAATTGCCCTATGTAGCCAAAGTGTGGCTGCACAAGATATCGACTTCTCAGGCTATTTTCGTGCTGGTGCAGGTTCGAGTTCGAATAATGGCGCCATGCTGTCTTACAACAAGCAAAAACTCGGACGCCTTGGCAACGAAGATGATATTTACCTTGGTTTAGGGTTAGGCACTCAACTCGCAAAAACCGAGCAATATGAGGCATACTTTCAATCTCGTTTTGTTTATCAGTCTGATGGTTCAAACGACTGGGAAGCTATGGATGACGACGATACGGATTTCATGTTCAAAGAAGTGAACGTAGCGGTGAAAGGTCTGATCCCTTCTCTGCCGGAATCCACCGTATGGGCAGGTAAACGCTACAACCAACGTCACGATAACCACATCATTGATACCTACTACTGGAACGTGTCTGGTACTGGTGGTGGTATTGAGTACATACCTGTTGGCGACGGTCTGCTGTCGGTATCTGCCATCCGATCGGATCGTAAAAGCCAAGACTTTGATGATCCAGGTACAAAAAACAACAAACTCAACGTCAATATTTTCGACATTCGCTACAAAGGCATAAAATTGTGGGAAAACGCTGAGCTAGAAATCGGTTTAGATTACGGTATGCCAAACGAGTCTGATGAATTTACGCTGCAAACCGAAGATGGTGTGATGGCAACAGGCTTGGTTACTTACGGCGGTAAATGGGGTAAGAACAACACGGTTTTCCAATACGGTACTAACGGCTTCTCCAAAGCACTATTTAATGACCATGCAGGTAAAAACTACTTTGCCGAAGTGCAAAAAGATGCGTCCGCTTACCGAGTGATGAACTACGGCTTGCTAAAACTAACTGACGATGTCGTACTTGCTCACTCTCTGTTCTGGACCTCTTCAATTGATGATATCGAGATCAACCAAACCACCACACAAACGACTTTTTCAGCCGTTATTCGCCCTGAATACAGCTGGGACGACAACAATAAAACCGTACTCGAGTTAGGTTACTTCGATGCGACAACGGCCGATGACACACCCCAATCGGCAAGCAAGGTAACACTTGCTCAAACTTGGTCGCCATCTAAGAGCTTCTGGGCTCGCCCTGAACTGCGCGTATTCGCGACTTACTTCCAAGATTATGAAGACGATCATGCATTCGGTGACAACAACGACACCGAATTCCAAGTCGGTATTCAAGTTGAGGGTTGGTTCAAGTAAGACAAAACCTGCTCCTTCGGGAGCGGGTCTTTCTCTCTGAAAAAAAGTAAGTCTAGAAATAAAGGAAGCGCGGAATGCAGTCATCTTACCCTTTTCACATCATGGCAAAACCGACAGGGTCTACCTGCAATATTCAGTGCGACTATTGTTATTTTCTCGGTCGCGAAAAATCGCTGGAAGAGGTGACTGCAAATCCAATGTCTCTCGAAACCTTAGAACTTTACATAAAGCAATACATTGAAGCTCAACCGACCGAACAAGTGATTTTCAGTTGGCAAGGCGGTGAACCAACTCTGCTCGGTCTCGACTACTTCGAAACCGTCATTAAGCTGCAAAAGAAACACAATCCACTCAATAAAACCATTCAAAACGATTTGCAAACCAACGGAATATTGCTTAACAAGCAATGGTGTAAATTTCTGAAAACTCATCGTTTCTTCGTCGGACTAAGCATCGATGGAACTCAAGACGTTCACGATCATTACCGTCACACACGATCTGGCAGAGGCACACATAATAAAGTGCTCTATGCGGCGGCTTTGCTCCACAAATACCACATCCCTTTTGCGACCCTCACTTGTGTGACTCACCATAGCTCAGCCTACGCGCTTGAGATTTATCGCTTCCTTCGTGATGAAGTCAAAACTAAACAGATACAATTTATCCCGATCATAGATAAAGCCGAGCTAGAAATGCGTTCCTCATGCCTAGTCACCACTCAAGAAGCCTACTCTGTTTCCCCAAAAAGTTGGGGCGAATTCATGAAGGTCATATTTGATGAGTGGCTGAAAAACGATATTGGTAAGGTCTACATCCCAACCGTTGAAGACTGTCTCGCCGTTCTATTGAATCATCCCTCTTCATCTTGCGTGACTAGCCAATATTGTGGTCGTGCTCTTGCAATCATGCAGGAAGGTTCCGTCTACAGTTGCGATCACTATATTGAAGATAGCCATCGCTTAGGCAATATAAACAATACACATTTGGCGCAAATGGCATGCGAACCAAAACAACAATCTTTTGGTCTCGATAAAACTCATTCTCTTTCACAGCAATGCCAGCAATGCCCATACCTAAAATTCTGTTTTGGTGGCTGCCCTAAAGATAGGTTGCGTTCAAACAAAAATATTTCTCCACAAAACTACCTCTGTTCAGGATTGCTCGCTTTCTACCAGCACGCAATTCCAATATTAAAACAACGCATAAAAAACATGATCCCTAATAATAAGGAAATGATTCAATGAGATACAAGATAGGAACTCTCTCTGTCGCTTTATTGCTCGTCGCTTGTAATAGTGAATCGAGTTCAGAAAACACCAGTGAGTACTGGACAGACTTTATTGCTAGTCGAGACTCAGCTTCTGGCTTGTTAGATCCCTCAGCCCCCCTCCCTGAAGGCCGCATTCTTCAAGACTACTCCTTTGCTGGTTATAAATTCAGTGACACGCCATTACCTGAACCAGCTCCGACAGAAAGTAATGCCCGATATCAAGTATTTGATGTCCAAGATTTTGGGGCAACTCCGGATGATTCAATCAGCGATAAAGCCGCAATCAAAGCCACCATCGAAGCGATTAAACAAAGTCGTACTAATATCGACGAGTCAAAGATCGCCGTGCTTTATTTTCCTGAGGGAGCTTACATCATAAATAATGCAGCTGATGATTCGATCATCGACCCAGATAACGTCGATGACATCAAAAACAAACAGCCGATTTTTGTTGATCTGGATAATGTGGTGGTGAAAGGTGATGGCATTGGTAAAACGGTGCTCAAAATGGACACTTATCTGCAACCAGAAAACCCATCGAAAAAATGGACGACGCCACACATGTTACAACTTGGCGCGAGAAATGACGCCGAAACCACAGTCGCACAAATTGAGCTTTCACAAACGCTTGAAGGCGGCTCAAGCTTTTCTATCCAAGTTGAAAGCAGCGCGGGATTTGCCGTCGGCGACAGTATTCAAATTTCTTCTTTGATTCAACGCGAGCCAGCAATCGACGACGCTATCTCACCGTACCTCATCGAGTACAAAGCCTCGGCACCAGACACTCCGGTTTGGACAAATCTGCTCAAAGGGCTCGATAAACGCGAGAAACATACCATTGCAGCCATTGATGGCAATGTCCTGACATTCTCAACCCCAGTTGCGCATACGCTCAATCAAGCCGACACTTGGCAAGTAAAAAAAGTCACCTCTTATCAGAACGTTGGGATTGAGAACATGACGATTTCTGGCAACTGGCACGAAGAATTTGTCCATCATGAAAGTGCCTTGCACGACAGTGGCTATAGCTTGTTAGCACTTAACCGAGTCCACGACAGCTGGGTCAGAGACATTGAGCTGCGCGATTTCAATCAAGGGGGCGTGCTATGGAACACCTACAATGTGACGGTTGATGACGTCACGCTGTCCGGAACGCCGGGACACTTAGCTTTCACTATCATGTATGGCAACTACAACTTAATTGAAAATATTACCGATAACTCCCACGCTTGGCATGCGCCTGGGGTATCGAAATACTCGATTGCCAATGTTTACAAAAACAGCCAATACGCCGCTGAATCCTCTATCGATTTGCATGGTGAGCAGTCAATGCACAACCTATTCGATAATATGAAGGGCGGATGGATTTATGGTCGTTGGGGTGCAAGTTCTGGGAATCAGCCTAACCATCTAAAAGGACTCACGTTCTGGAACCCCATAAACACGGGCGTAAGTGCAAATGAGTTTATGTTTATGAAAGGTGATGGCATTTATGGTCGTGTGATCATGCCATATATCATTGGTATGACAGGCTCAGAATTCTCTGTGGCACCTCAGGCAAAATACATCAATACTATGATAGAAAACGGCACAGCAAACTACTCAGAAGTACCCAATGATAGCATCAAACAAGCTCACTTAGAGTCAATTGGAACCAAGGTTGAACCTGCTTCCTTATTCGATGCTCAGTTAGATTTGCGTCATTCGAACTAGCACGAAGTATTAAACCGCCTTTAAACCTAAACGAGGTCCGAGTATGAACCTCGCGTTTCAAAAATAAGTAAAGAGCAGCGCTTCATTTGCTGCTCTTTACTGGTTGCTCTTTCGATAATTCTCTTTAATTTCTGAATTAGCATTAGCTTTTCGGAGTCCGATTTCGTTTTACCACACCCACATCTAACGCACTTTGAAACTCTATTGTGTTAGAGACTATATTCAACAAAGCAGCTTCGGACATAAGTAACACTGGCGCTGAGGTTTCAGGCTGGTCTACATGTATCTACGGTTTTTGCTCGACTGGAACATGGCGAGCTCATCAGCATCAGATGTACTTAACGAGCACAGCCTGTGTTGAATGCCCAAATCTTGATTATCTAACATACCTTACATATCCATATATAAGTTATATGACTTCACCACCTTTAGAAACTTAAGTCAGATTGAGGTAACCAGTTTCTTTAGCTTTAGCATAATCGAGCTTATCGACTCCAATACTAAGCATTCTTGTACTGTGCTAACTTACGGTTCCAAATAATATTTTCGAGTAAAGTCTCTAATTAACGTCAGTTTGATAATTGACGAATAGTTAACCAAACTCTAAGTTATCTAACTTCCAAATACGCGAGTTTATAGAGCAGGATCTCGACACAAAAAAGCCCACACGAGGTGGGCTACTAAGATCAGAAGGAGTTATTGGTTTTGCAACAGAGTAATCTCATCATTCACCCAACCTAACAATTGCTTGGTGGCTTTCGACAACACTTGGTTCTGCCGAACAATATAACCAAGACTGGTGCTAGAAAAGTTCATCAACGGTGTCACTTTCGAATGCAGATGCTGCTTGGTGGATACCGCAAATTCAGGAACAATCGCCACACCAAATCCCGCTTCTGCCCAGTCGATTTGAGCGTCGACACTCCCTACTTCCATCACCCTATAATTAGGCAGATTAAGGCTTGGTAAACCTTCATCAATGAAGTCACGCGTTCTCGTATCATGGCCTAGTAGAATTAAGGTGAGTTCAGAATCATCTTCTGAGCCTTTAACCTGATGTTTTATCTTTCTATCTGACCCTTGAGAATCAAACCCATCGCCAAGCGCACACCAAGAAAGCTCTTGTAGCTTAGTGAAATATAATGACTCGTTGTGCTGTTCTTTAGCTATAACAAACCCAAGATCCGCCTGAGCGTTCTTAACT